>SDBV01003970.1_pt1 | contig 21441 bp, 19 predicted proteins | sample 2277081 | NCBI WGS metagenome assembly SDBV01 (sample SAMN10402039, study PRJNA504765) | marine sediment metagenome | isolation source: marine sediment core GS10_PC15, 223 cmbsf | place: Arctic Ocean: Southern Knipovich Ridge | collected 2010 | reverse complement strand
AGATCATATTTGACAAGATAACATTAGGACTCGACATTATAATATCTTTTACAAACCTAGGTATAATTATTGCACTTTCTTTATCTATTACTCTTTTTTTAGTTTCTTTAGGAATAGGAGGATATGCTATTTATGATCATTTTTTCGGAATGAATGTTGAAAGCGGATGGGCAAGTATAATAGCATTTCTCTCTATTGCATTTTCAGGAATATTCTTTATTTTAGGGATTCTAAGCAATTATGCAAGCAGAATATTGACTGAAGTTCAAAATAGACCAATTTATAATATTAAATCAATAAAAATATACCCTATGAAAGATAAGAAATAGTTAAATTATTGTCTTAAGAGGTATAGTGAAAAATTTTTATACCAACAAATTCGGTTTTTTCTTTTAGTCTATAATTTACATCAAGATAACCTTTTATCTCTCCTTTTGGATCCCCATATACTTCAGATGTAGATATATACCAAAATGAACTTTCATCATCTATATTTCTGATTAATTCATCTACATTTCTTATCCCTATGATATTTTCCACGTCTTCATAATAATAACTTAGCGATGCGACAGAATGGGGCATATTTACAAAAATAACTTGATCTGCGGTCCTATTGTTTTTGAGATATTCTGCAGTTTCCTTCCATTGTTGCTTGTCAACGTTAGAATAATATGAATGCAATGGCAATATACTTAGAATAATTAGTAATACCAAAATTGTACTATATCTCTTCGAATCAATAATGCCTTTTGATGCAATTAAGTAATATGCTGGTGAAGCAAAAATTACATATTTAACTAAACCAAATATAGGAGATTGAGGAGACATAAGAGTTATTGCTATAGGAATTAGTATAGGCATTAAAAACCACAGTAATAAAAATATATATCTTCTGTCTTTTAAATTACCAATGCTTATATTTTTGTTTTTGATAGATGCTGCCTTAATAAAATACCAACTTAATAATGCGGTCAACAATAAAACTGAAATTATTGTGATCCAACTTAAAAAATTTATATTAAAAATATTAAAAGTTCCATGATAAATAGGACTCAAAATAGTTCTTGTTTGGAAATCTGGAGTAAACCAGCTATTAAACTGTATGAAAATTTTTATGAGATTATACATAATATTTCTACCCAAATACATACCTAACCATCCAGTGCTTTCTGTGATCTGCCTAAATAAAGCAGGTATCCAAGGCAAATAAAGTATAAATATACCTATGCTGGATAGAATTATATTCTTGAAAGATCTCTTGTATGTTTTCCAAAAAATCAATACATAAAGATATTCAAAAAGTAGTATAAAAAATCCAAAATAATGTGTATATATTAGCAGAACAGCACTTAAAGTATAGGCAAACCAATATACTATTTTTTGTTGCTTTAAAGCATTGATTATGAAATATACTGTTAATAGAGTTAAAAGTACTACCAAACTATACGGCCTAGCTTCTTGAGAATATTGTATATGCAAATAATTTATAGAGACTATTAATGCAGAAACTAAGCCAACACGATTATCGAAAATAGCTTTTCCAATAAGGAAAACAATATAAATCGATATTACACCAAATATTGCAGATAAGAATCTTAACTTTGCTTCACTTAATCCAACTAAACGAGTCCAATAATTGGCTATTACAAAATAAAAGGGGGGCATTCCACCAGACTCAAAGTATTCTGAAGCATGTACACTTGTTGTATAAATATCTTCTATTATATCAGAAGCTTTTTGCTGAGTTGTATAAACAGTTGCAGATTCGTCACCCCAAAAGCTTTCATTACCTATATTGTATATTCTTAAGAAAGAGCCTAAAAGAAGTATAAGTATTAATAATGTCAAGATAGTTTTTTTTTCCATTGTATCTTACCCTACTACTTATACGAAATAATCCCCATATCTTTTCTTTTCCAATTTATATTTGGGGTTTTCCAATTATTCCCATAAATATCTTTCAAATAATCTTCACTTCTTTTTGGAACTTTAATTTTAACTCCGTGAAGATTTATTTTTGATTAATGTATTATCTTTGAATAAATATGTCTTAAAAAATCATAAAATAACTCATCATCTTTTGCCTTATCTATGATAGGATAATATTTTGGTTCTGTATTGATGTAGATTGGAAACAGTTTTCTGTATGTTAATAACTCTTGTTCTGAGAAATTTGGATTTTTCAAATTGTATCCTGAATGGTAATCAGTTTTTTCATCCTCATCCTCATCAATCCAATTATTTTTTATAGCCCATTCCCTAATAGGGGTTCCCTTATATGGATGTAGCAGAAAAACATGCGTTACAGAAGGTTGGCATTTTTTTGTTAATTCTATTGTCTCAAAAAGTTCTTTTTTTGTTTCCTTAGGTAACCCCAGTATAACATTGGCAGTAGTCCTTAAATCGTATTTCTTGCATAATTGGAAACCTTTTATTATATTCTCATCCTTTGTTGGTCTTTTTAATATTTCGGACCTTATTTTTTCATTTCCACTTTCTATACCCAAATTAAGATTTACGCAATTTGCTTCTTTCAAGAGTTTTGCATATTCTTCTGTTATTGTTTCTGGTCTTGTCTGTATCATAAATGGCAGGTTAATTTCTTGGATATATCTTTTTAGGAATCTACTTACATCTTTTTTATAGCCAGAAAAAGTATCATCCCATATCTTTAACATTTCTATTTTGTATTTTTTTGTTAGTATTTTAAGTTCGTTTATGGCCTTTTCTATGTTCATTTCCCGGTATTCATTCTTTGTGTGTTTTTGTAAAATGCTATGAACACAATAGGAACATGAAAAAGGACAGCCGCGGTTTACTGCATAATGCCCCATACGATAAATCTTGCCTTTGAATGGCTTGTAGAAATGCCTGTCATCAAATATACTCCAGTCTGGCATTGGCAATTTATTCAAGTCATCAACAAACAAAATACCTTCATTTTTTATTATCTCCCCATTTTTCTTATACCAAATACCTTTAAAGTTCTCTAAACTCTTATTATTTAATATCTTGTCAACCAATTCTAATAAAATATCTTCTGGTTCTCCCCTAATTATATGTGTGATTTTGGGGTTGCCTATCATATCTTCAGGTGCAACTATTGAGTGAACCCCGCCAATTATTATAGGCACATCAATGTATTTTAATAAATCTATTGTAAGTTTATATCCTAGAGATACTGCCGAAACCATTATTAAGTCTGGCTGGTAGTTGTTGTAAAGGTTATTGAAGTCAGTTTTCATATCTGTTTTGTTTAGTTCTGGAAGTTCTTCCTCTAATTCTTTATATTCCAGGTGTTTTTCTCTCTGTTTTCTGTCTATTGACATCCCTTTTGGATAAAAGGTGGTATCAAATAATTTAACCTCATATTTTTGCTTTAAAACTGCAGAAATCATAGACAACCCTATTGGCATTTCACCTTCCTCCAAAGGATTTACATAAACCAATAAAATTTTATTTCTCAATTTTTACCCTAATTCCTTTGTAGACCTATTAAAGTCTGATTTAATTTTTGAATTATACTCAAATGTTTTTATAAACTTTTTTGTTTTGACCAATTTTAACTAGATTACCTAGAAATAACTTTCATCTCTTTCCTTTTCCAATCCAAGTTAGGTATTCTCCAATTTTCCCCATAAACCATTTTCAAATAATCTTTGCTTTTCTTCGGAATATTGATTTTAATCCCATGGAAACTTATTGTTGCCGGATTATCATAATAAGAGTGCGGTATTTTTAATATACCATAATCATATTTTTTAAGTTTGTATAGTCTACTTAAGGCAATGTTGAATTTATTTATTAAAAAGTTAGGCAATATCTTGAATATGCCCCTAATCATTGAATAAATAAGGTCCGATGGCACAGAATTCTTTATAGGGTCATTGACAATACAAAATTTTGAACCTTTTAATATAAAAGATTCTTGCATATTTAAAGGTCCTTTTATAAACCTGATATTTTTCCAATCTTTTGGGTCAATATTATTAGACATTAACAATAAAACAATATTCTTAAGACGATAATATTCAACTTTATTTTTATAATTAAAATATGAAAATAGTCTTTCTAATCTTTCAATGCTCCTGATTATAAAGCTGTAATGTGATTCATTTTCTCCAATATAGTCGCAGATATAATTTCCATCAACAAGACGCCATAAATGGAGATCTATGGCATAGTATCCTATTTTCCAGTCTTTTTTTACTATCCTTATCCTATCAAAAACAAATTTAGATATAAGGCCCCTTTTTTCAAGTTCATCACAAAAATCATTTAACTTCGGAAATGTGCTTGCATAGGTTCCCATATCAATTTCATCATCCCATGGAATCAATTTTTTATTCCGTATTGCACCTAATAAGGCACCACCTTCTATCCAATATGTTAAATTGAATTTGTCTAAAACTTCCATCACTTCTTTTAGCATACTTATTGAATTTTCATGTAATTCATCAACACTAAAAATTATGGTTTTATTTTTTTGAGCTGAGTTTTTTTTTGTAAGTGGCATCTTTCCTTCATAAATAATATCATTGAGTAGATTTTTGTAGATTAATAAAGTTTTGTATTAAGAGGTACTTTCGATATTATGCCTTCTGTATGGTATTCTAAGAAAAAACCCTTCATAATAATATAACACTTTTGGATTTTTATGCAGTAATTACACTGCAAAGCAACGTTTCCTAGCCAATAGACTATAAGCTCTTAATGATTTTGCCAAATAAGCAATTTTTTTTCTTTACCTCTAAAACCCTCTATTATTTTAATTGGCTTGCCAAATATTTTTTCATAGTGGCGTAGTGTTCTTATTCGTGTATAATAAGAAGTTCTTACGTCTTTAATTAATCTATCTGTAACAAAAAAATAACCTTTTCTATTTAAAGAATTTTTTACATTTTTCATCACAAAATAGAAATCTTTGTCATCTATAATATGCCCGGTTACAGAAATCATGAGAATCAAATCATAGGTTTCTTTTATTTTTTCTTTAAAAATATCTTTTTGGAAAAACTTATAATTATCCGGAAATTTTTTATTCAAAATTTTTATAATATTTTCATTTAAATCTATGCCAGTGTAATTTCTGAACCCATTTTTAAGAAAGTAATCTGCGTAAATTCCAACTCCACATCCAATATCTAGAATAGAACAATTTTTACTTAAATCAAAATTTCTTATAATCTTTAATAGATGATACATAGATTTTTCATACTTTTCTATATTCTCTCCATTACCTAATTCTTTATTTCCAGAATATTTGATATTAAACCCATATTTTTTATATCTCTCATCCCAGAACTTCTTATAGTTAAATGGTCTGATTATATTTAATATTCCAATTATTCTTTTTTGGATTTGTCTTAATGAAGATTTTTGTATTTTAGTCATATTAAACCTTATATTTTTTGATATTATTTTTTATATACCTCCCTAATAAATGGCCCATATATAAACGTTTTTAAGATTAAAAATAAATTATGGGTGGTTTCTAGGTAGTTAATAAAGATTTGGGTATCTAAACTGCTATTTAGTATATACTATAAGATAGAAAACATATAAATATAAGTGCATGTAACCCCCTCTTAAGATTCAAAGGCAGATTAAAAGAGAGTCGTTCTCTAAAGAAATCTCCTTAATTATTATTGATGTCATAATGAAAGCAGTTATATTGGCAGCAGGAATGGGAAGCAGGCTTACTACACACTCTGACCATACGCCGAAGTGTCTTCTGGAGGTTGGCGGAAAGGCACTACTTGACCACCAATTAGACGCACTTTATTCCAATAATATAAAGGATATTAATATTGTCACAGGTCATCTTGCCGATAAAATAAAGGCTAAGGCAAGTAACAGAGCAAAGTGCGTATTTAATCCATTATACAATAAAGCAGGAATTCTTTATTCACTCCAAGCTGTAAAAGAATATCTTTACGATCATGAGTTTATCTGTATGGCAGGAGATATTATCTTTAATCCTGAAATTCTTAGACTGATACTTGATGCAAAAGGAGATATAGTATTGGGTGTTGAGAGAAAAAAATGTGATGATGAGGACAGCAAAGTACTGATAAGTAATAATGAAGTAATAAAGATGGGCAAAAAATTAAACAAAATCAATAATGGAGAATTAATAACAGAGTATGTTCATATAGCCAAATTTAGTGAAAAAGCCAGCAAGGTTTTTTTTGATAATGTTGAGAAACTTATTAAAGCAGGAGATAAAAATGCTTATATGATGTGTGCCCTAAATGATACTCTTAAAAATGGAATAAAGGCTATTCCAGTGTATTCTAATGGGTTCCCAAGAACAGAGATTGATTTTATAGAAGATTTGGAAAAAGCTAGGCGCATGAAATGGTAATAGCATTGGACTTTGATGGTGTTATATCCAACAGCTTAGTTGACGGTATGATTACTGCACAAAATGTTTATATTAAGATGTTTCCCCAGTCATTAATAATGTCCAGAGATATTTTATCAGTATTTACTGAATTAAGACCCTATGTTGAAAATGCAGGGGATTTTTATGCAGTTATGAAATCTATAGAAGAAGGAAAGAAGTTTGCATCTCAAGAAGAATTTGATGCCTATGTAAGCTCTTTTGATAAACAACTTATTAAAAAGTTCTACCAGGAATTTTATGTAGAAAGATATCTTTTGCAGCAAAAGGATATCAAGAAATGGTGTGAAATCAATCCCCCTTATAAAGAGATTGTACAACAATTAAAAAATGTGAATATGGATGAGGTATATATTGTCACTTCCAAAGATTATAGGAGCGTGAGTGTGCTAATGAATTACTACGGCTTACCTGTTGGTGCTGACCATATTCTTGATAACACAATTAAAGATAAGTTATTTAAACTAAAGGTGCTCGGCGTTCCACTTAAAGGCATCACATTTGTTGAGGATTTACTGGCAAATATACTTCCAATCAGAAAAACATCTCCTGTAAAATGCTTCCTTGCAACTTGGGGCTTTAATAATGAAGTACAAAGAGAGATTGCTAAAAAAGAAGGTATTAATCTTATAAATGAGAAGGATTTCAATAAAGTATTGAATATTATGGGGGTTCGTTAAAAATGGTTTCAGGAAAGCTAGAGAAGGACTGCCCAAAATATTTTTTTTGGGAAAAAGGACTTTCAGAAGAAGATTATGTTATAGCTACTTATTATTTAGAAAGCAAGGTTGATTTAAAAAGTGCTGCAGGGGGCATTGGTAGGGAACAAACAGCCATTAACTGGAAATTTGTTGGTGATAAAGAGTATGAATATGCAAAAGATTATGCTGCAAGAGTTATGGAAATAAAAAATCTTGGGACAACAACAGTTAAAAAACTTGACAGTTTTGCACTAAAAACTACTGTTTATGGTTATCAACCTAAAGAGGAAACATTCAATAAGGGAATAGTAAAGATTGCATACCCGCAAAGAAATTTTAACACCAGTTTTGTTAATATGCTTAATGTGATGGCAGGAGAAAGCCATAGATTAGGCTATCTTAATGCCATTAAGCTTTTGGATGTACAATTTAATGATGACTTCGTTAGAGCTTATAATGGTCCTAAGTTTGGTGTTGGAGCTATAAGAAAGCTACTTGAGGTAAAGGACAGACCTATATTTTGCAGGGCAACAAGACCACCAGTTGGACTCAAAATAAAAGATATTGCAAGAATGGCAAGAGAGTGCCTTTTAGGTGGCTTTGATATATTTAAGGATGACGAGCTTACAAATGATACTGAACGAGCACCGTTCAAAGATAGAGTCAGGGAATTGGTCCAAGTTATTGACAAAGTGGAAACAGAAACTGGAGAAAAAAAATTGTATTTTGCGAATGTAATTGATGACAATGAGCATATGAATGAGTTAATTGATGTTGCAAAGGAAAATGGCGCGGATGGCATAATCTTTGCCCCAATTATGAGTGGCTGTTCATTAATGAAGACCGTATCTGAACAAAGGGATATGCCTATTTTAGCGCATAATTCATACATAGATGTAGAGACAAGACATCCCGAATTTGGCATTGCTTATCCATTATGGCTAAAGTTTCAAAGAATGTGCGGCGGGGATCTTATTATGGCGCCTGCAAAATTTGGAACTGCTTTTATGGGTGAGAAAGAAAGTAAAGAAGTTGTAGATACATGCCTTGGGGAATTTCATGGATTTAAAAAATCAATCCCAATAATGGCTGGAGGAAGACACTCTTATGAATTACCTTCTTATCTGAAGATTGTAGGGTCTCCTGATTTTATGCTTATTGTGGCTGCAGCTTTGGATGATCACCCTCAGGGATTGACAGCAGGAGCCAGAAGTTTCAGACAAGCATGGGAGGCTATTGAGAAAAATATTAGCATTGAAGAGTATTCCAAGACCCATGAAGAGTTAAAAAATGATATCTCCAACAAGGGTTAAGGATTATTTTATAGAACATAACCCAAAATTTGCTGATGATTTTATAACTGTCGATTTTATTGATATAGGTAATGTAAATTTTATTTATAAAATTTCTACTCCTAAAGGCATATTTTATCTTAAACATGGTTTATCTCATGAGAGGAAAAAAACAATTTATACAGACTATTTTGAGTTAAGAAATGACCGCTTAAGGAAAGAGGTTAATTCTATTAAGTTTTTGAGAGAGAATTTGCCATCTTTTAAGGAGGTATTTCCTATTCCTATTTATTTTAATGAGAGAGATAATATTTTTATTATGGGGGATATAGCAGAAGGAAGAGAACTATTAAGGGATAATCTAATGGGGGGAGTTACCGATTTAAATATTGTCGAATTTCTTGCCAAGCTGATTGCACAACAACATAATCTGTCTACAACAGGTATGGAAGATGACACGTTTTTTAAAGACCTACTATATTTTAGAACGGTTTTATCTGCCAAGGAGCTTGAAGCAGATTACAAACAAAAAGTTAAAGATGAATATGAAGGAATAATAAATGAGGGTCATAAATATTTTGTTAATGGAGACTTTAGCCCAAAGCACATTTATTACAATAAAGACCAAGTTGGGATTTGTGATTTAGAGTTTTGCTGTTTAGGAGACCCTATTTATGATATTGGTTTTTTCCTTGCCCACTATAAACTTGCAAGCATAATAAATCCAAAGATTACTGGAAAAACAGAACATATTGCAAAATTTTTTGTTAAAACTTATTTATCTCAAATAAAAATTGGTCCGGATAAGAAACAATTTGAGAAAAGATTGAATTTTTATATTGGGACTGGTATGCTTAATAGGATAGATGCCGTTCCAAGAGAAAGACAGATATCAGAAGAAACTATAAATAGAATAAGGCTAGAAGCAAAAAAGCTGCTTGATTAATAGTTGCATATCTTAATAAGGAATATTTAAAAATTACCCTTATTTACTCCTTACACATTAATAAGCTAAAATGACAAAAAAAACTAATGTAAAGGCAAAGGAGAATTCAAATATATTATTCATAGCACTTACTGGCATTGGAAATCTGATTATGCTGACTCCAGCATTTGCAAATATAAAGAAAAATTTACCTAAATCAAAAGTTTTTGTTTTATTGCTGGGTTCTTCTGCAGATGTTGTAAGGAAAAATCCTTATGTTGATGAAGTTATAATATATCCTTCAAAAAGAAATCTTTTGGCAAGATTTTTGTTTTTATTGAAGTTAAGGAAAAGAAAGTATGATTTTAGTTTTTACTCCTATCCTAATGTAAGCACTATGAGCGCAGTTCTGTCTTTTCTGATTGGAGCAAAGTATAAAGTGAACTTCAATTACAACTTTCTTAATCTAAAAAATTGCAGCTTTCTGAATTCTATAAGCGTTCCTGTTGATATGAATAAACATGATATCGAAAAAAACCTTGATTTGCTGAGGGCATGTAATTTAAGGATTTTTACCAATAAAATGCAAATTTATTCAGGAAAAAACGATGAAAAATATGTAAATGGCATTCTTAAAAATAAAGTTTCCAAAAATAATGTCCTGATAGGAATGCATGTTGGAGCAAATGAAAAAGCAAAATTATGGCATACAAAAAATTTTGCTTCTTTGACAAGAAAACTTGTAATGAATGATAAAATAAAAATCATTCTTGTAGGAAGTGATATAGAAGCAAATCTTATAAAAAATTTTAGCGAGTTTAAACATCCTAGTGTAATAAATCTTATAAAAAAACTGACCATACCCCAGACAACTTATTTAATTAAAAAATGCAGGTTGTTTATAACAAATGATTCAGGTCCTATGCATATGGCAGTTGCGGCAGGGACAAAAGTACTATCAATTTTTATTGCATCTAATGTGAAAAGGACAGCGCCATTTGGCAAAGAGCATGTTGTTCTTTTAAAGAAATATAAAAACTATGACGAAGATAAAAACAAAAATCATATCTATGTTAATGAAATTACACCAGAAATCGTATTTAAACAGGTTAAAAAATTAATTTACGCAAGAACAAAATAAAATGGGAAAAAGCATTTACTTCTTTTTTGAATTTTTCTCTGCAAATGGCTCTTTAATCAGAAGTTTTACCTGCTGCAGACCGTCGCAATATGCATTAATCAATGCAATATGATTAAGATCATGCTCTACCACCATAAATTCCCTGTTTCTCTCAATCCTTTTGTCAATATAAGCCAGAAATTCATTTACATCTTTGTATTCTACTTTGAAATCATTTCCCATGGCTTTTGACAAATTAAGCTTTTGTTTTGCAGTCAGTTTTTTGTCGCTAAATACCGCAAGCTTTGGAATTTGTTGTTTAGCCATTTTATAGTCTGATTAAGAATTACAGAGAAGGTGTAATGTTTATAAATTTAACTATCTCCAATATAATACCCCACATTATTCAAATTTTTTATTTTACTTAATTTTAAATAGTGGCATATATTTCTATAGTGGTAAAATGAAAAATAGCGTTTTAATTATTGGTTTGGATGGAGTATCTTGGGATTTATTGAAGCCCTGGATAGATGAAGGAAAGCTGCCTGCATTCAAAAAGCTGCTTGGGGGAGGAACTTGGGGAGATATGAGAACTACAATACCTCCATTAAGCTGTTCTGCATGGACCTCGCTTTTTACCGGAAAGAATCCTGGCAAACATGGCATTTTTGAATATATAACTGATTCTGGAGAACTGGTAAATGGCAGTTTTATCAAAGCCGGAAAAATATGGCAGATTTTATCATATTATGATAAGAGATGCAGTGTAATAAATGTTCCAATGACATATCCATTAGAAAAAATAAATGGTTATATGATTTCTGGAATGTTGACAAGCTCTCCAGATGAAATTTATACTTATCCTAAGGAGCTTATGACTGTGCTGAATAAATATAATTATGAAATAAGAATAGGTTATGGAAAACATAAGCATATCCCAAATAAAAAGGATACTATTGAAAAAAGATTTTTTTTCCTTGACAGGCTGTATGATATTATGGATAAGAGGTATAATGCATTAAAAGAGCTTATGAACGAGCAGTGGGATTTTTTTATGTTTGCCCTTGTACAGGAAACTTCAATGGTGCAGTGTCTTTTCTGGGATGAGAAAGATGTCATACTGGAATTTTTTAAGAAAATAGATTTTTATATAGATGACCTTATAAAAACATTTTCAGTTAAGAATACCAGTTCTTACATATTTATGGTTTCAGACCATGGATTCAGCAAGAGTCCCACAAGGTCCTTTAATGTGGGGGCTTGGATGGCTGAAAATGGGATTCTGAAAGACAACAGGACTATTTTGCAGAAGATTATGCCAAAGATCTACAATAAATTAAACAGCAGGATTCCTTTGTCTGATATAGTGCTTTTTTTTAGTAAGACAAAAAAATACAGGGAAGTTTTTCAGAGAAAGTTAACTAAAAGCTCAGGGATATATTACAAGTACCCAGGAATATACATAAGACAAAATATTGACCAGGAGGAGTACGAAAAACTGAGGGATAAAATAATTGCTGGCCTTAAAGGGATAGAAGATTCCCAAACACATGAGAAAGTATTCCAGATAATGGAGAAACGAGAAGCAGTATATTCTGGTAATTATATAGGTCAATTACCGGATATTATTGCAGTTCCAACTTATAATTATAATGTTATTTTTTCTTATGATTCGAATGCGTTATTTGGCAATGTTAAACTGCACATTAAAGGAAAGCATTTTTCTGACATGTATGGAATATTTTCGGCATATGGCGATGAAGTGAAGGCAGGAACAATAAAAAATACCTCAATACTTGATGTCTTTCCAACAGTGCTACATATCCTGAATGTTCCATTGCCTAAGGATCTTGATGGCAAGGTGCTTAAGGAAATATTTAAAGAAAATTCAGAGTTGCTTAACAAGGAAGTTGCTTACTCAGAAACTGATGTGAAAACATTACAAGAGAAAAGAGACATCAAAGATATAATTCAAAAAATTGAATTTTAATGGGTAAGCAGATACACTGATAAATTGCAAAACTATAAAAATATGAGGGGTACACCACACACTACCTAAAAATAAGCGGGGTGATAATTTTGACAGACTCAAATGAAACACAACTATCAGTACCTAATGATTTAGCTGAAAAACTAAAAAAACGTGCAGAGGAGAAAGGCTTCAAATCTCTCTCAGATTATATAATTTATGTACTAAGGCAAGTTCTATCACGTATAGAAACAGAAGAAAAACAAGAGAAAGGCACTTCTGGAAAAAAAAGTGAAGAAGAAATAAAGCAAAACTTAAGAGCTATGGGTTATCTTGATTAAACAATGGAAAATTTTAATGTAATCTTTATTGCATTGGATGGCCTACGAAAAGACAGGATACATCTCTGTTCATCTCTTATGAATATTCTTAGAAAAGGCTATTTCTTTTCTGATATGATTACAGCAGTGCCTTATACATTGGGATCATTTTATTCCATAATCACAGGGCTTTATCCGTCAAAACATGGTGTTGAATCATATTTCAACATGTTTAGTTTTAAAAAAGATGTCTGTAAAACCCTTACACAATATCTTCATGATAATGACTTTTATACTGAGGCTAATCTTGCTTATGAGTATGTTCTTCCTTCACAAGGATTTGATACATTTGGCGTTCATGACGAATATAAAGATGACCAGTTTAAGATTCATAAGGATATTATAACAAAGGCAGAAGCATCAAAGAAAAAATTCTTTTTGTTCCTATGGAATAATATTATACACACACAAAGCATACTGAATGTAGGAAAAAAATATACTGATTTTGATGAGGAATTTTTCAAAAATTATGAACTCAACAAAAAAAATTATAACTCGTGGCTTAAAGACCTGGATCTATATGTTAAGGAAATTTTTGACCACATTGAAAATTTAGGATTGTTGAAAAATACCTTGATAGTTTTCCTGAGTGATCATGGGACAAGTAATGGAGAGAGAGCGGGGGAGAAGTTGTATGGCTCGTTTACATATGATTATACCATAAGAGTATTCTGCTCAATTCTCGTGCCGAATATGCAAAATAAGGAAATAAAATTCCAGACAAGAACTATTGATATAATGCCGACTATTATGGATATTTTGAAGATTGATGCTGATGAGTCATATGAGCACATTCAGGGAAAGTCTCTTTTGCCTTTCATAGAAGGTACTGAGAAAGGAGACAGGATTGCTTTTTCAGAGACAGGCGGCTTAAAGGGGCCGTGGCCATCCCCAAAGAAAAACAATGTTTTTTGTATCAGGACAAAAAAATTGAAACTAATCTATAACAAAACACCAAATAGCTGGGAAATGTATGATTTGGAGAAGGACCAGGAAGAAAAAAATAATGTTTTTGATGTGAAAATTGAAGCTGCATTAAAACTGCAAAAGATACTTCTGGATCATATTAAGTCGGATAAGGAAATATTCTAATATTTCCCAAAGAATTTAGTATTTATAAACGTTTTTGAGTTCAATCGAGATATTAAAATTTAAGATTTATGAAAAACTTTTTATATAATCAGTCAATTGCAGTGAGCATGATAGATGACCATGGTGGGAAGTTTAGGGTCTTGCTAATACATGCAAATTCTTCAATGGATACTTTGATACCCCCTAACTTGGCTATACTTTCTGGTATTCTAAAACGTGGCGGAAATGAAGTCAAATTGTTTGACACCACTTTTTATAATACTAGAGGCTTTACAGGAGACGATGCCAGAGTCAGGACACTGCAGGTAAAGGAAACTAAATTTGAGGAGCTTGGAATATACTTCAACACAACTGATATGAAAGAGGACTTCCTGAAGATAGTGGAAGAATACAAGCCAGACTTAATTGGTCTTTCTGCTGTTGAATTAACATTTGAGATGGGCATGGGGCTTGTAAATGCTGTAAAGAGCATTAAGCCAGATATCAATGTGGTTGTAGGAGGCGCACATGCTCTAACTTCTCCGGAAAAAGTGATAAGTGAAAAGAATGTAGATATTGTTTGTGTAGGGGAAGCTGAAAATGCCTTTGTTGAGTTGTGTGAAAAGATAAAGAATAATGAAGATTATACAGGAATTCTTAATTTATGGGTCAAAAAGGATGGAAAGGTATACAAAAACAAACTTGGCAACCTTATAAACATGGACGATCTTCCGTACCAGGATTGGGAAATCTTTGATAAAAGAAGGATCTATAAACCAATGTCGGGGCATATAGGAGAGACAGGATGCTTTGAGCTGACAAGGGGCTGCATGTATTCATGTACTTATTGCATTAATGAACTTCTTAATAAAGCTCATAAACATAAAAATTACAGGGTGAAGAGCATATCAAAGTTCATAGATGAAGTGAAATATTTTAAGGACAAATATGGGCTTAAGTATGTATACATTCTTGCAGAGATGTTCTTGCCAACTACCAAGCAAAGGTTAAGGGACTTCTCAAGATTATGGAAAGAAAAAGTGGGCATACCTTTCTGGTGTCAGGTCAGGGTAGAGGGAGTTGATGAAGAGAGTGCAAGACTGTTGGAAGAGGCAGGTTGCGCTTCTGTAGCAGCAGGCATTGAAAGCGGTAATGAAGAGTTTAGGAAAAGAATGATTCATAGGATGATGAGTAATGAAAAAATTATTGAGGCTTTTAAAATTCTCAAGAAAACAAAAATGCAGGTTTCTGCAAACAGTGTTGTTGGTTTTCCCGAAGAAACAAGGGAGATGATATTTGATACAATTGAGCTTAACAGGAAAGTAAATCCTGATAATATTATGATTCATGTTTTTAATCCCTATAGGGGAACCAGCCTTTATGAGTTGTGTGTTGAGAAGGAGTATATCTCTTCTAACCATATGGCAGGGGACTACAGGTCGGATTTTACCCTGAATATGCCTCAGATTACAAAAGAAGAGATTCTTGGATTGCAGAGAACATTTGCCATGTATGTTAAATTTCCCAAGGAAATGTGGCCTGAAATCAGGATTGCAGAAAAGTCTGATGAAAAGGGCAACAAAAAATTTGAGGAATTAAGTAAGGTCTTCAAGGAGACCTATCTTTACAAAACTTTGACACATTAGAACTGCATTTAGGAGATTTCTTACTATTTTCTGTATGTTTTACTATGTGCTTATTATGTTCTCCAGTACAGAAAAGTTTAAATACTCTACTAGTTACACTAGTAGAAAATGAAAAAAGTAGTCTGGGCAAATAATTCCAATGGTCAACTTTGTGTTACAATTCCAAAAGGTTCTGGAATAAAAGAAGGAGATATTGTAAATATCGAGAAAGAGAAAATAAAGGCTATAGTCTATACTTCTGTTACAGGGGATTTGTTTCACTATGGCCATCTTAACTTATTACAGCAAGCAAATAAGCTTGGAGACTTTCATATCTGCGGTGTTGTGACTGATGATGCAATCAAGTCTTATAGGGAAAGACCAATAGCAAGTCTAAAGGAAAGAAAATCAATAATATCTGACCTTAGGTGTGTGGATATGGTGATGGTTCAGAATGATTTAGATCCTACTGAGAATATTAAAAAAATTCGCGAACAATTTTCCCATACAAAAATAATTGTTGTTTATGGCTCAAACTGGAAAAAAGTACCTGGAGCGGGCTACATAAAGAAAATTAACGGCAAGATTGTAAAACACCCTTTCTATGAGAAATTATCAACTGAGAATATTGTTAAGAAAATCTTCAGAGTTTACAAAAAAGGTGTTGTTCAATGAAAAAAGTATATGTTGGTATGAGTATGGATATGATTCATCACGGACATATTAATATCATTGGTGTAGCAAGAAAACTTGGAGAAGTTACTGTTGCTGTATTGACTGACAAAGCTATTGCAAGTTATAAACGTGTTCCATTACTTTCTTATGAACAAAGAAAAAAAATAATAGAGAATATTAAAGGAGTAAAAGAGGTAATCCCCCAAGAAACTTTAGATTATGTCCCAAATTTGAAAAAACTAAAACCAGATTATGTTGTCCATGGTACTGATTGGAAGACTGGTGTTCAAAAACAGACAAGAGCACGAGTTATTGAAGCACTTAATGAATGGGGGGGGAAGCTTATAGAACCAGAATACACTAAAGATATTTCTTCAACCCAATTAATAGCCCAGATTAATGAAATAGGGACTACACCTGAGATAAGATTAAAAAAATTAAGGAAATTAATAGAGCTTAAACCAATTGTTAGGCTTATGGAAGTGCATAACGGTCTTACAGGAAGAATAATAGAGAAAACAAAAATTGTTGAAGTTGGGGGAGTAAGAGAATTTGATGGTATGTGGGCAAGCAGCCTTACTGATTCAACTTCAAAAGGCAAGCCTGATATTGAATTAGTGGGCTTGACTTCAAGAATACAAACAATAGACCAAATATTTGAAGTTACCACAAAACCTATGATTTTTGATGGTGATACTGGGGGTCTTGCAGAACATTTTGTTTACACAGTTAAAACTTTAGAAAGGTTAGGGGTATCTGCTGTAATTATAGAAGATAAAATAGGCCCAAAAAGAAACTCCTTATTTGGAACTGAAGTAGAACAAACACAAGATTCAATAGAAAACTTTTCCCACAAGATATCTGCAGGAAAAAAAGCCCAAGTAAAAGATGACTTTATGATTATAGCAAGGATTGAGAGTTTAATATTAAAAAAAGGTTTGGAAGATGCGCTTAAGAGGGCTAAAGCGTATATAGGGGCAGGTGCTGATGGAATAATGATACACAGCAAGGAAAAAGACTCAAAAGAAATTCTTGATTTTTGCAGAGAATATGCTAAGTTTGAAGATAATGTTCCTTTGGTGGCAGTTCCAACAACCTACTCTACTATTACAGAGGATGAGCTTGTTAAAGCAGGAGTTAGTGTGGTGATATACGGAAATCACTTGTTAAGAAGTGCATACCCTTCTATGGTAAAAACAGCAGAATGCATTTTAAAAAATGGGAGATGCCATGAAGCATCAAAAGAACATTGCATGCCTATAAATGAGATTCTAAATTTGATTCCTGGAGGGAAATAGGTTAAATTTAAAAAATGATAAAGATTAGCTATGGGGGTGGTTAATATGATAACATGTGAAAGATTATATGAAGGTTTTGAAAAAAATGGTTTGACATTTTTTTCAGGAGTCCCTGATTCAACATTTAAGGACTGGATGAGGTTTTTAGCTGACAAGCATGGAGAAAGGTTAACTAATATTATAGCTAGCAATGAATGTGAAGCTGTTGCAACAGCAACCGGCTATAATCTGGCAACTAAAGGTAAACGAATAGGCGTTGTTTATATGCAAAATTCTGGAGAAGGAAAAACTGTTAATCCTTTAACTTCTTTATGTGACCCCGAAGTTTACTCTATTCCTGTTTTGTTGATGATTGGGTGGAGAGGAGAACCCGGTAAGGAAGATGAGCCACAGCATAAGAAAATGGGTAGAGTAACAATACCTTTACTCGACACTTTGGAAATACCTCATGAATTTCTTCCTGATGACCCTAACCAGATAGATTCAGTTTTAGAAGAAGCAGTAACTTATATGACTAAAAATAGTGCACCATATTCTATAATTGTTAGACCTGGAGTGATTGAAGAATACGAGGCAAAGAAAAAAGTTAAAACCAATTATGAAATGTCAAGAGAAGATGCAATTAAAACTATTGTTGATGGTTTTGATGGTTCTGAGGCTGTAGTTTCAACAACAGGAAAAACATCAAGAGAATTATTTGAGTACAGAGAAGAATTAGGACAAAAGGATAAAGATTTCCTAACAGTTGGCAGTATGGGTTGTTCTGCTTCAATTGCCAATGGTATAGCATTAGAAAAACCACATAAGCAAGTATTTGTTTTTGATGGTGATGGTGCTGTTATTATGCAGATGGGTGCATTAGCTACAATTGGCCACTATGGAGCAAAGAATCTTCACCATATTATTTTCGATAATGGAAGTTATGATTCAACAGGTGGCCAACCAAGTGTTTCAACTACAATTGATTTTGGGCAGGTTGCTCTAGGTTGTGGTTATAAAGCTGCAAATACAGTAGAAACAAAAGCAGATTTAGAAGAAGCAGTAAAGGGAATGAAAGCTACAGAAGGGCCTCAGATGACTATTGTTAAAGTGAATAAGGGTGCGAGAAAAGACCTTGGAAGGCCTACAACAACACCAATACAAAATAAAGTAGGGTTTATGAATTCTTTGGAGAGATGAAGTGATGCAACAGGAATACATTGGATTTAATTCAATTTCAAATTTAGAGGGAATATTGACGCAAAATAAACCAAATAATATATTTTTAGTTACAGGCAGAGCTTCTTATGAAAAATCAGGCGCAAAGAAAGCTATAGAATCCATTTTAGCAGATTATAAGGTAATACATTTCAATGAGTTTGAAGTGAGCCCAAAGCTGAAAGATATAGAAAAAGGAATTGAAATCTATAAGAAAAATAATTGTGATTTTGTTATAGCAGTTGGTGGCGGAAGTGTTATGGATGTTGCTAAAGCAATAAGACTTTTTTCTGCTAATGATGGGAAACCAGAAGATTATGTTAAAGATAGTAAAGCTGTTGAAAATAGGGGAAAGCCTTTAGTTGCTATACCTACGACAGCAGGTTCTGGAGCTGAAGCAACTCATTTTGCTGTTGTTTTTATTGATAAAACAAAGTATTCTCCAGCTTATGAATTTATGCAGCCTGATTATGCAATTGTTGACCCCAGTTTTACAATGAGTTTGCCTAAGTATCAGATTGCATCCACTGGTATGGATGCTTTAGCCCAAGGAATTGAATCTTATTGGTGCATTAATTCAACTGACGAATCAAAGGAATATGCAAGAGAAGCAATTAAGCTTGCAATAGAGAACCTTTCTAAAGCTGTAAATAATCCGAATGAGAAATCAAGAGAAGCAATGGCAATAGCAGCTCATTTAGGAGGAAAGGCAATTAATATTTCCAAGACAACTGCCAGCCACGCAATTTCCTATCCAATAACCTCTTATTTTAATGTTCCCCATGGTCATGCAGCTGCATTAACTTTAGCTCAAATGCTGGTTTACAATTCAAAAGTTACAGAAGAAGATTTATTGGATAAAAGAGGAGTGGATTATGTTAAAGAAGTTATTAATGAAATTGTAACAATGCTTGGTGCAGATAATGTTGAAAATGCTGCTAAGAAAATTACAGATTTAATGAAAGAAATTGGTTTAAATACAAAATTGAGTGAAATAGGTGTTAAGACTCAGGATGATATCGAAATAATAATAAAAAATGGTTTTAACCCAGAGAGGGTTAAAAATAATCCTAGAAGGTTAACTGAAGAAGCTTTAAGGGAAATCTTAGAAGAGATAAGGTGAATGCTATAATTCTCACTATAATCATGAAACCCTATTTCAATATCCTTTTGTACAAATCTTTCAGCTCTGCGATATTTATTACCTTTAACAGGAACAGGAATATTGTGTAAACTATGCCTGCAATTAGCAACACAATGGCAGTTTCCAGCCATATGTTAAGGAATATTGCCTTTTTTAAGAGCCAGATTACAACAACAAGGATAATTCCTATTATGAGGGTTTTTATCCATATCTTTATGGGGAGAGTTATTGCGGCAAGCTTCCTGATTTTTACCAGCCCCATGTACATCATTATAAAATAACTTGTCATTGTGGTTATAGCTGCGCCGACAATGCCCAATATTGGAATCAAGATAAAGTTTGCAGTTAGATTAAAGAGCGCAGCGCTGTAGACTATTTTGCTGTGGATCTGAGGCTTTCCAATTCCTAAGAAAAAATTTACATTCATTCTGTGCAACGTTAAAAATACCATGCCTACACTCAAAATTTTCATTGCATTGCTAGCCGCGACATAATCAGTTCCAAACAGGACTTTTATGATCAGGTCTGTGAAAGAGAACATGATAAACATTAAAGGCACTGCTATTATTACAGAATATTTGTAAACTGATTCCATACCCGCCCTTAATAACACAAGTTTTCTTTTTGCCCATAATTCAGAAGTAAGCGGAATAAGTACGCTTCCAACGGCATTTGGAATATACATCAATATTCTTGCAGTTGGCAGTGCTATAGCATATAATGCGACTTCTTTTAACCCTGAGAAATACGTAAGGAGCATGATGTCTGTGTAACCCAATATCACGACACCGGTGCCGCTTATCATAATAAATATACTGTATTTTGATAGCTTTTTCAGTAAATTCTTGTCCAGAGAAAATTTTGACTTAAAAAATTCAGGAAAGACTTTTTTTACAAGGAGGAATCCAAAAACAAATACCAGTATTAAAGGGGCTGCAATATAAGCGAGGATGGGGCTGAGCAGCTTGAATTGCAGTTTGAAACCTATCAGTATTATGATTGTTATGAGTAGCATCCTTACAAGGTCTATACCAGAGAAATAAGGCATTTTCTTGAAACCCTGGAAAGAAAATTTTAGTGTGAGCGCAAAACTGTCGATGAAAAATGCTATTGCCATTAGCCTTAAGACAATACTTGCTTGGGCATTGTTAAAGAAATGGACTGCAAGGAAGTTGGAAATAAGATACACTATTAACAGAATTATGGAATTGGTTACCAGCTGTATGGCTGCAACGTAAATAATAGAGCTTTTTATGTGGTCTTTTCTTTCTTTATGAAGAAATTCCGGAATAAATTTGGCCAATGCCCTGTCAAACCCAAGGCTTTTGAAAATACCTACCATGCCTAAAAATGCAAAAACCGCATAGAATAATCCGAATTCCTCTAGTGTTAAGTTTCTTGCCAGTATGAGTCTTACAAGATAACATAAAAAAGCCGCTATAATAGAGATAACAAATAAAATGCATGCACTTTTAACAGCACATTTGGTGTAAGTAGTCATTTATGTTTGTATTATATTACGGAATGTAATAAAATGTAATCTTCTTTTCATTCTCTTTTCAATTTCCTTTTATTACTTTCCACTCTACAGGATTGTTATTGACTACTTCTGTACATACTTTTTTTCTGTTTGCTTCC
>SDBV01003969.1_pt1 | contig 21442 bp, 24 predicted proteins | sample 2277081 | NCBI WGS metagenome assembly SDBV01 (sample SAMN10402039, study PRJNA504765) | marine sediment metagenome | isolation source: marine sediment core GS10_PC15, 223 cmbsf | place: Arctic Ocean: Southern Knipovich Ridge | collected 2010 | reverse complement strand
CTGGACTATGTAAATATGACTTGGTTCCTGGCCTTCTTCGAATATGGTTTCGCCGGCACTATAGGAGACTCTTTTGAGTAATTGAAAAAGAGATTGGAGTTGTTTGTCCGAAAGTCCGGCAAAAATGGAAATCTTGTTGAGAATTCGCATGACATTTTCGACATCCAGAAGCGGTTGATATTTCTTTTGGTCAGTCATATTCGTCAACTCCTGTCTCAACAATGTATCCAGCGGCTTCTAATTATAATGAATCTACGTGAGATACTCAATCTAAGATTTCCCATATGCACGCCGAGTGAATATTCAGAGACAGCAGCGATTCCTACGAGACAGGAACCAATATTCCGAGACAGCAGCCAATATTCCGAGACAGGAGCCAATATTACGAGACAGGAATGGATTTTGATGCTTCATAAACGAATATTACGAGGCAGGAGCCAATATTACGAGACAGGAACGAATATTACGAGGCAGGAATGGATTATCACCTTGCTTATCCGGACTTTACGCTTCACAAACATCATTTTCAGCAGTAAAAACACATATTACTTTATCGGAAGGGGTTTTGAACGGGTAATTTTGATTTCCGATTGCCGATTTCCGATTAATCCAAATAGTCATCGTTCTATTTTCTAAGATCGGCGATTTTTCTTAATTCACCGGATTTGTCTTTGTATTTCCAGAAATTCCAGCCGTTAGTTTTAATTTTTATTCTTTCTGCCTGTTTAATGACATTTCTTTTATTAATTAGTTTTTTCCAAACATATGGGGTTCTGTGCTATTTCACTAACAAAATTTGCATGACTTTCTCTATCAGGCTGTATTTGAATACTATCATTTGACATATTAATGACAATGGTACCAGCACAGCATATTCCCTTTTCTTTACCATGGGCAAAAGCATCAGTTAAATGACCTTCATAGTTCGACTCAATAGTTACTGCACAGTGTTTTGATAGTTGTGTGCAGAGTATAGATGTATCAGGCAGTATTTCTTTGATTGTAGAAACAATGTCCGGCTGTGGATTCTTGTGCTTATTTCTTCCTATAGAAAAGATAATATCATCAGGCTTAACGGCTTCACAGAAAATCTTCGTATACTCTATTATATTAGCAGATCCAGGTCTTCCGCCATGGTGGGGGAAGCTTATTAAAGGAGCACTAATGTCAATAGAATTTTCTAATATATTAGCTAAACCAGTTGTATCAATATCGCCAGGTAATAATACTACTGGTTGACCATCAAGCAACAAGCGAATCACGGAACTAATTGAATTCGATGTTATTCTTCTTCCTTTGCGATCACTACTGCCAGGAGATTTACCTGCTAAATAGCGGCTGGGAGCAACAACCTGAATATCTATACGGCCATGATTGTAGCTTCCATCAAAGGTTTCTGTTAGCGATACCTCAAAATCCAAATCACCATCACACTGCATTTTGTTTAAAGTGTACAAAAGGTCATCCCATATTTTAGTTTCTTTTAAGGCATCAGAATTAACACGCACTTTTTTGACATCAAATTTCTCGCTGGCTAATATTGCTATAAGGCCCCCTAAGTGATCTTCATCAGCATGTGAAATCAGAAGTAAATCTATAGTGGTTATCTGTTCCTGCTTTAAAAATAAATACAGAGAACTTCCTTTTCCAGAATCAATTACAATAGTGCCTTTAGTGTCACATAATACGACACTACTGCCATGACCTACATCTAAAACATATAAACATGGTACTGATCTTGCCATTTCTCAACCTCTAAATTCAAATGAATCCAAGAAAAGTTCTGTGTGATCCTCAGCACCTAAGTTCACCTCTGCCCATAAACGAACCCCTTCCCTTATATTCTCTCTAATGCCTGAAGGTACCAATGTTATAGGGAAACGAATTACTTCTTTGGAATTCCAGCCTGAAATCACCGCATAAACAATCTGGAGATTCTGATCATTATCAACCTTTTCAATTCTAACAAGAGTTTTTATTGGCTCTCGGCTAGGCACATATTTGCCTTTGAATTCATTGACACAAACTTCTAACCCTCTGGCTAGTATGTCAGGATTTATATCATCACTATGGACTAATGAAGGGATGTGCCGGCGGTACAATCTAATAATATCCGGTGCCGCATTTGTCCATGCCGTACACAATACAGAAGGACGTATTTGATACAGTTTTGCTACGGCCTCTGCTCCGTCAAATTCAGCATAACCAGTTTTTTTTAAATCATGGTCGAATATAAAAGCATCTGTATCATTGATTTGACTTTCTATAAAAGTATCCAGTGAGTTTAATGGGCCTTCGATTTTGTGTGGGACGATATTGACATCTTCAACTATTTCAGCCAGACTATCTTGCGTACTTTCGTCATCTTCTATAATCTTTAATTTTGAAATCTTTTGCCCTGCGACATTGAGTGACATATGTTCAGACTCCTAATATAGGTAATTCAATGATAAATTCTGCTCCTCCTAATTCCCCCTGCTCAACCACTCGAACATTCCCTCCAAGATCAACAACTGCGTCCCTAATAATTGTCAATCCAAGACCGGTTCCGTTGGGCCGTGTTGTTTGACCTGGCAACCAAATATCTTTTGAGCTTATATCTTTGATACCGGGCCCGCTGTCGAGTACATTGAGAATTAATGTATCTTCTTCAATGCTTGTTCTTATAACAACTACACGCTTCTTTTTTGGTATATCCTCTAACCAAACAATGGCATTATTCAGTAAATTTGTCAGAATTGACTCAACTGCAGCCTTACTTCCTCGCAAGTAAGGATTACCAGAAGCCAACTCTTTACGAATCTTAACATTTCTAATTTTAAGGAACGGAGCAAATGTTTCTGTAATCACATTGATAATTTCGTGAATCTCTACTCTACCAGACCTCCGTTTTTCATAATCCAACAATTCAAGAGTAGCGGTCCCAAGTACTTTCAATGCTTTCGTAGATTCTTTAATTCTTTCGATAGGTTTGGCAAATTGGCTGTCATATCTTTTCTTACTTAATGAATCTTTCCCCCGCCTTCCTATCGTATTTATCGACTGAGATATAGTCTTGATAGGACCTCCTTCAGACTCATGTGCAAAAGTTGCCGCAGTAATTCCAGCGGTACTTAGAGTTCTGTAAAGCTGAACTTCCTTGCGAAGATTAACTACTTCTTTTCGCTTGGCATTATCATATTTCGTAAAGGCTGACTTGATCTTCTTTTGTTCTCTTTTGGGCATTTCTTTAATGGCCTGCTCGACTGAAGTTTTTTCTTTTGTTGCTTTTTTTGGAGCAATCACTCTAGCCTTAGCTCGACGTTTTTCTGCAAGCTCCATTCTACGAATGGCCATCCAATCAAGCATGTCTGTTGCAAATCTTCTTAATTCGTGAAATTCATCGCTCTCAATAAAACCTGACCTGTCGGTTTTTTGAATGAGTAGTGCACTCGTATCCAATAGGGACACCCGCCCTATTGAGGTATTTGTCGAAGGTCGCTCTTCTGGGCTTCGAACACGACGTAAATTCATATCAAGCCAATCATTGCCGGGGTTTCCATAAGGGCTAACTCTAAGGCCATTTTGGTACAAGTGAACTCCCCCAAACACTTGCAACCAATTTTGAACTTCTCCCATAGTTGTTTTGCGAGTCGAAAAAGTTGTGCTATTGAGAATAAAAACCCACAGGTCAAATTTAGCAGGAGAACAATCATAAGTCCTGCCTTTGTGTTTTGCTGACAATTCTTCATGATCAGCAGAAAAGAGATCTTCGCCTTTCCAGTCTTTTACAAATGCGATAGCCTCTCCCTTCCTGTTTACCTCTGCAACTAAATGATACTCAGCATCATTATAATAACGACATTTAACCAATCTCTCCAAGTCATCAAATTCAGGTGCTTTTAAAATAGGCTGAAAACCTTCAGGGTTATCACCAAATGGATCTGCAAGAAGAAGTAAAGAACGCGCTAGTTTTTTTACATCAGAATGAGTAACTCTATGTCTCAATCTTAACAATGTAATTTCTGTACCTGACTTAGCCGGTTTTGAGCAGGTAGAACTTTCTATTGTGAGGTCTACGTCTTCAACCAAATCAGCTTTATCGAAAATCGACCAATCAATGTCTAATTGATATTGTTTTTGAGGTGACAATATGGGCCTAGTGCACAATAAAGTTTTTGAACCCATGCGTAAAGCAGCCAATCTTCCTAAGCCCTTACTACCAGCAGGTATTCTGCCAAGTCTTGTTCTTGTTTTTATATTTTTATTTGATCGCCCTAAGACAAGCCATCCATCTCTTATATGAGGCAAATCCATTCCGTCACCATTATCATACACTTTAACGGTGCCTCCAGGCGTACCAGTGTTTTTTAATTCAATGATACACTTTCGTGCATCTGCATCATACGAGTTCTTTACAAGCTCAAGTATGCTCTGGTCAGGGCTTGGGTTTAACTCTTCTCCAAGACGTATAATAATGTCGGTAGAGAATTTAAGATTAGCTTTAGCCATGGAAATTCACTCCTAAAGGCAATTCTTTCATTGCATCAACAGTTAAATGTCTACACCTAATTCTTTGGTTTAGCCATTCATCCGTTGCTTTAGACTTCAGTATTTTAAGTATCTTTCTGCATTCTCCTAATGTTTTCTTTTTAGGTAATAATACAAGGAGGTGATTTTCTATTGCTACCTTTCGCTTTCCTTTAACTATCGTTCCAATTGCTCGTTTATCACCCGGCCTGGATGTTCTTCTTACTAGGACAAAAGGTGGAGCAAAAACTGTCCCAGAAAATTTTCTCATTTCGGGCACACGCTGAATCTCGCTCCAGGCATCAGCGGTCTTTGCGTGTAAATATGCCAGCTTTGGCCCTTCTTGTAGATCCCGATGGGGAACCACAGGTCCAACATGAACATCAAAATAGTGATCTAAAGTATTATCAGCTTCTAAAGATAATCCCCAATGATATTTCAACTGTTTTTTAGTGTAGGCGGCTTTTTGAAAACGTAACACAAAAACATCAACATCAGTCCATTCATCAAATTGACCATATATGCTTAAATCCATTTTCTTGCCGGATGAAGCTATATGCTCTCTCCATTTCCGATATGAACTGCCCGTTCTAAGAACATCTGGCAAAATCGCTCTAATTTTTGTATTGGCAGAAGCTTTTGAAATGCAAATATCCATAAAAATCGAGGCACCTGAGACTTTTTTATTTGCCCAGTTGTAATTATCTGGTGCGGATATCTTATTATAAGGTGGATTAAGAATAATATGTGAAGCTCTTTCAATTCCAGATGAGTCCTTTAGGAAATCTTGAATTCGTATCAATGGAAAATAGTTGTCAATATTTTTTATGTTTGAATCAAATCGATTTGTTTTAAGCCTAGCAAGCAATATCAATCTGGCCTTTGCAGCTCTGATAAATTCAGGAAAAATATCAAAACCAGAAAGATGCTTACTCCATATATTTAACGTTTCTCGCAAGGTTTCGCCTGTGGGTAATTTATTTGCACATGCAATTAGTAAATCACCTGTTCCACAAGCTGGATCAACTATTAAGCTTTTTGTGTCAAAATCTAAAAGAAACTTATGGGAGGTTTTTTTTGCAAGAGTTTCGTTTGTAAAAAAAACACCATGCTCTCTACGATTATTTAATGGAACTGTGGTGCGAAACTTTCTTGAAACTTCTCCATTTAATACTGCTTCTACAAAGATATTCCTCTCAGGCACCGTATTTATTTCGATTCCCCGAGCAATAGTTTCAACTTGATCAATATATCTTTTAAAATCTTTCATCTATCAAAATCGTTCTTTTTTTGTCTATTATTATTTCGGTTCTGCAGATGGTTGTCATCCAAGCTTTTCGCCAATATTATTCATGCCATTCTTATCTTTTTTCTGATATCACCACTAAAGGCCCAAGAATATCTGGAGTTTGTAAGGATAATATCCTCCCTGAGCGTATCAGGCAAGCAATCTTATAGCCAGCCGGTCATTTCAGGCAAGAAATCTGCGTAATAAGTGTCAATATGCGAGAATACAGCCCCCGCTTAATTATTTACGTGCTTAAAGCACTTTTAGCGCGGAGTACTCTTTTTTTCCGCCGTCTGTAAGACGGCGCTGCTTATGTATCTAAGATACCTCCGTAAACGCCGTAGCCGGGCAAAAGAACCGCTAAAAAAAAGAAAAAACTTCATTTCGCCCTAAGCGCCTTTCCGGTTACAAATTCGCAGGCGCTGCGTTAATATCCAACGTGGTACATGTATAAAAATGTAGCGTTTTCTGAAAAGTTGCTAATAATTTTCCGCCCATAAAAAAAGAGGGCACTTTCTTTGTGCCTATCCACGGCCCGTCAGAGCCAGTACAGAACACGCCAAAAGTGCCCCTTTTGCCAACAGGCAAAGGGACACCAAACATTCTGCGCTTCTGTACATACAAAACTGACGGTTTTGGATAGAACGCTAACAGTTCAGTGAACTTCTATATTTAATTGTCGAGTGCAATTATGCTACCTTTACCACTGACAGGCAAGGGCAAATATCTTACAATGCAGGCTGAAATTAAGGCTCAAGACAGGCTATTAACGGCGGTTGGCTGTGAGGAATTGAGGAAAAATGTCAAATACTAAAGAGATAAAACTGCCAACTCTAAAACCAGAAGATGCTTGGATTGACAAATTAGAACACGCCAATGAGGTGTCAGAGGAAATCAAACAGCTTTTGTATTTGCCGACAATCGCATACAAAACCGCAGTTTATGCATACGAAAAGAAACTGTCCCATAACCAAAAGGATTATTTGGTTCTATTGTTTCATAAGGAAATAAGCAAGGCTTTTGGAATAATATATGAACAGGTTCAAATAACAGTTGGGAATAGTTCTTCAGATCGCATCGGTTATCTCAAAGACTTTGAAAGTTGGCAGGAACGATTAGTTGAACTTCTTAAAAAATCCCTTGGTTGCATAAGTGAGGAGGCTTTGAGTGATGAGTTGGAAGCTTTAATACCAGAAAACGAACCTCTTTTTTACAACAACCGACATGAATGGGAGAAACGACTTAAAAGGCACTGTCAGAAGAAAGTTCAAGTCTTTAATTATTTAGAGTACGATCAAAAGTTCGTTGATTTTACGCGTGAGATTTTGAAGCTGTTTCGGCGATTTTCGTCCATGTTTTCCATTACGATGGAACGTTCCGAATGGATGCTCAGAGCAATGAAAAATTTTGGTATACAAGTACCGATAGAACCAAAACCAGCCAGTGGCAATGCGAGGGACAAAAATAGACGTCCGCCATTATCCGAAAATGCAGCGGCGGTGTATGAGCTTCTTAAATCACTTCCAGAACATAAGGCAATGACAGGAACTCAAATAATAAATGCGATATACGAACAGAATAAAAACATTCTCATCGACCAAAGCACCTTGACAAAAAACATTATGCCGATTTTGAAAAAGCACTATGGAGTTAAAAATATCCGACGAACAGGTTATTTCATAGCAAAATAGCTTACCGCATATAATCTACTTATAATCCCTTTTGGCGCTGCATACAATTAAAACCATACTTGCTTTAATAGCAGTATGGAAAATAAAAAGATACCAAAACTTTTACCGTTGTATGCAGTAGCAAGAAGATTGCATGTCCCGCAGAACTGGCTTAGAGCAGAGGCGGAGGCCGGAAACATTCCACACTTGAAAGCAGGCAGGGCAATTCTCTTTAATCCTGATATTGTTGAAAAATTGCTAATTGAGCGGGCAAGCAAGGGGGCGAACTGTGAACACTGAAGCCCCCGAAAAAATCCCCGCTATCCTGAACATTACTACCCTTGCACGATTTTTAGGTGTGGGGCGTACGACTGTCTATGAATGGCTGTATTCAGAACAATTACCGCCAGCAGCGAAACTTATAAACAATCGGCGTTATTGGACAAAAAGACAAATCGAAAATTTTTTAGAAAAGGAGTTAAAATGAAACCGACAAAAAAAGCCGTCTGCATTGCGGGCAAGACGGCCATAAGAAACAAACTACACAACAAAGCGTATCCGAAAGCTTTTTTGCTGTCAAGTCTAAAAGAGCAAATCGGCAAACTTTTGCTCTTGTTGCTTACTGGAAATGAACGGCCAGATGGTTGGCAACGATTCGACCGGCTTTTGCGTCAACTCTATAAAGGGGATGTTTTATGAACGAAGGGCAAAAGCAATGGTTTGCCGAAATTCCCCCAGTCTATCAGCAGAATTATAAAACCGCTATGTCGGGCAAGAGCAGGGCAGCGGCGATAAAGGCAAAATGTTTAGACTGTTGCTGTTGGCAGAGAGTTGAAATTTCTAACTGCTCAATTGAAACCTGTAGTTTGTATCCTTATCGGCCATACAGAAGCCATGAGAAGCCGAGAAACCCCCAAAAATCGGGGACTTTAGAAAAGAAAACGGTTAGTGAGTAGTTTGGGTATGGCCAAAGCTGTAGATAACAAAAGAAAACCCACTTTGCTATTTGCGAAAGCATACAATTTTCTGCTTGCGGATAAGCATTTAACCGCTGCTGAAAAATTGGTAATGATAATTGTTTGCCGATATTGGCCAAATCCATATTGGGATACTAATAAACAGGTTGCGAAAGAGCTTGGATTTAGTGAACGTTATGCTGAAAAAGTTATTAAAAGCCTGGCTGATAAAAAATACATAAAAAGGGGGTATGCTCATACAACCAAAGGTAATAGGCTGCATACTGTTCGAGTTATTGTCCCAAAATGTTTTCCAACAAAATCTAATGTTAAAATCCAATGGCTGAAACCGCCCGAACATATGAACGGGCAGCATACCGAACATACGGACGGTGACTGCCCGAACAACGGTTCATTTTTGCCCGAACAATCGGACGACCTATTAGAAAAGAATAAAAAAACAAAAAGAAAGGCAACGCCTTCGCCTGCCAAAGGGCAAGCTTCGGCATTGCTCAAAACCCCAAAACCAAGAACACTTTCACAGCAAGAATTTGAGCAACATAGGCAAAAGATGATAAGTGATTTACAAAAAAGTGAAAAAATAACAAAATGATTGTTGACGAACATCAATGAGGTGTCTATAATGTTGACTATGATAATCGAAGAAATAAGAAAGCAAATAAAGACCTCCGGCAAAAGCCTAAACCAGATCGGCAGAGATACAGGCATTGATAAGGCAGCACTTAGCCGTATTATGAATGGTGGAAGCTGCAAAGCCGAAACCTTGGAAATATTATTAAAGCATTTCGGCTATGAGATAAGAAAAAAGAAAACCGCTAAAAAATCGAGGGCTAAAAAATGAAAATTTCCAAAAGTATCAATAAATTTTATCTTGATTTTCGTTTTCGAGACAAGCGTTTCAGGCTAACGGCTTTTGAGACTAAAAAGCAAAGTGACCGGCTTGCCGGTACAATCGAGCGGCTTATGGATATTTACCATTCAAACGATGTAATGCCTTTGGAACTCCAAAGAGCTATTGACTGTATGCCGTCAAGGATTGTCAGAAAGCTTGGAAGTATCGGTTTGCTATCAACGGCTAAGGCAGCAGGGAAAAATCGCTTAGCAGACCATTTAGACGACTTTACGGGTAGTCTAAAAGTAAAGCAATGCACAGACAAACATTTATCACAAGTCGCAAATATGGTTAAGCGTATTTGTGAAGAATGTAAATTCGATGTCATATCCGATCTTGACGCAAACCGCTTTACAGCCTTTGTCAATGGCCTGAATATCGCTGTTAAGACCAAGCGGCACTATGTAGCAGTATTCAAACAGTTTGCCAAGTGGCTGCACGAAACAGATAAATTGCCGAAAAACAATTTTAAGCTGATTAAGACACCAAAGGTGTTACAGAGCGACCAAGTCCACGCAAGACGGGCTTTGACCGCTGATGAGGTTGCAAGGCTTATAAGAGCTGCCGAAAACGGCCAAACTTGGCGGAGCATATCAGGAGCGGAGCGGGCTTTGATTTATCGCTTAGGCGCTGAAGATGGGTTGCGATATAACGAAATTAAAACCCTGAAAGTATCTGATTTTGATTTTACCAATTGCACTGTTCAAATCAGAGACGCAAACGAAAAGGCACGGCGGGGGGCTGTCTTGCCGTTGAGAAAATCGACCGCTGATATGATAAGGGCTTTTTTGCGTAAAAAAATGCCACAGTCAACAGCCTTTACACTTAAAAAAGGTTATCTGATGATTAAGACCGACCTTAAAACAGCGGGCATATCCTATGAGGTTGACGGGAAGTTTGCTGATTTTCATTCCTTAAGACACAGCACGGCAAGCCTTTTGATTGATGCAGGAGCACACCCGAAGGTGATACAGTCCATAATGAGGCATCGAGACTTGAACTTAACAATGTCAAGATATGCTCACATTTACGCCGGACGGCAGAGGGATGCTATAGAAAGCCTGCCCGATTTTGTTGTAGAATCAGACGCAGCGGCAATGACCGGCACTTATGATTGTGTAGCAGAAAATTACTGCCCAAAAACTGCCAACCAAAGCGAAAGAAGCCGAACAAATCCGAACAATTCCAGCGGGACTAAAACTACACGAAATACAGGTTTGAATGCAATGAACTGCAAAGAAACCGCTTCTTTAGGTGAGAAACACATACCCCCATTTTCCACACAAAAAATCGGGGCGACAGGACTTGAACCTGCGACCTCGTGACCCCCAGTCACGCGCGCTAGCCAAACTGCGCCACGCCCCGATACAAAGAATTCATTCTAATCACAAAACACCAAAAAAACAAACCTTTTTCACCCAAAACACACAAATCTGGTCGTACCCAGTGGCTTCGAAAGAGTATTTTCTTGATTGTTCAAGGTGGATTTTGTAAGATTATTGAAGTCGAACAGAGAAAATTATGTTGTTGAGCGTTTAAAGGGGAAATGTCAGAAAACAGGAGGCGAAAAAGATGGCTGAAAATAAATGTACAGAAGCTGATTCGCAAATGAGCGGTGAGTATGAAATCATAAAAATTACAAAGACAAAAAACAAATGTCCCATTGGGGAAACTGTTGGCGAGCGGAATATAGCCGAGGGTAAGATACCGGTTCTTTCATGTGAAGGGGCTTGCATTCGGGGTGAAATCGCACGTCTTGCCGCCAATATGGTAGCGAAGGAACAGCCGTATGCACGGGCTTGTCATGGAGAGTTGCTTTCTGTACCTGATTCGGCTATGGCCAAATGGGTTAAAGCAGCAGCGAAAGTTGTAATAATAGACGGTTGTTTTTTGCAGTGTCACGGCAGGATTTTGGAAAATCTGGTCACCAAAGAAAAACTTGTCCAGTTCGACGCATTATCTTATTATAAAAAATATACGGATTTGTTTGATATTGATTCTGTGCCGGAGGCAGAGCGAAAAGATGTGGCTCGGGAAGTTGCCGATTGGGTTTTAGCTGGGTTAAAAGGGATTCAATAAGCAAGTTTGGTTAACGCTTTAAAACTAAATTCAACATTAATCACGGAAGCGAAATTTGGGGTGGTAATCTTTTGAGCAGTGGATCAGTTGAGCAATTGACCGCCCCGAAATAAGGTACTCATTCTAAACGCCAAACACCAAAAAAACAAACCTTTTTCACTCAAAACACATAAATCAAGCAGTAATAGTCTCATCCACAATTGGTAAAAACACAACTGGTGCAGGCGTTTAAAAAACTTGCTTAGAGCCGGTATTAAGCTTAAAATCACACATTCTAAAAAATTGGAGCACTTCAAATGAAAATTATCGACTCCACAGCCGACCTCGACCAGATACAAGCCGGCCTGGTACTCACGATCGGAAACTTCGACGGCGTACATCTGGGCCATCAACAGATTCTAAAAGCCGCCCGCCGAAAAGCTGACAAAACAGGTGCGCCCGGCGTTGCAGCTATGACTTTTTATCCGCATCCGGTTGCGATACTGCATCCCGAAAAAGCGCCAGGCGTCCTAACGCCATTAGAGATTAAAAAGCACCTGCTCCAAACCTGCGGCGTCGATTACCTGATCGTTTTGACGGATTCCTACGAACTGTTAAACCTTTCGCCTGAGGATTTCATCGACGAGTTTTTAATAAAACACGTTCAGCCGAGCGCAGTTGTCGAAGGGCCAAATTTCAATTTCGGCTACGGCCGAAGCGGCGATATCAATACACTCCAGGACCTTGGAAAAGATAGGGGCTTTGAAGTTGTTGTTGTCGGGCCTGAGAAGATCAAACTCTCAAACGGCAAATCAACCATAATTTCCAGTTCACTTATACGACAATTGCTCGAAGCCGGCAAAGTCGGCGAAGCTGCTGCTGCGTTAGGCAGGCCGTACAGGCTGATAGGCCAAACAATTCCAGGCAGGGGTAAAGGTACTCAGCTTGGTTTTCCAACCGCGAACATCCAGCCTGAAAAACAGGTTCAGCCGGACGAAGGTGTATATGCGGGCTTTGTTCAGGTTGGAAGGACATGTCAGGATGTTTGCGTTGCCGACGGCAAAAGGCCTGCCGCTTTTAGTATCGGCAGGGCGAAAACATTTATCGGTGAACACCCGGTTTTAACCGAGGCCCACATACTCGACGAGCAGGTTGAGGATCTGCGGGACAAATGGCTGGCGATGGATTTTGTGGCTTTTATACGCCATCAGAGGCGATTTGAGGACGAGGAGCAGCTTAAAAAACAGATCGCCGAGGATTGCGAAACGGCGAGAAAAATATTAACTGAGAAATAAAAATGAACGAAAATCAAAATCCCAGTGAGCAGGATATTCTTGCTCGAAATAACGCATTGGTGAGTAAATGGTTTAATGAAACCGCATCGCTGATAGAATCCGAGGTTCAGCCTCAGAGAAGGGCGGATGTGCTTTGCGCCAGTGCGTTGAGTGTCAGTATGAATTACTACAACGCTATAGTGCGATTGCTGCAGGATGGTTTTCATATGCCCGTAAAGGCTTTGCTGAGAATACTTTGTGAATTGACGGCTCGGCTGGCGTGGTGCTTGATGGCTCCGATAGATAAAAAGAAACGCAGTGAAAAGCAGATCAGTAAGAAGATCGATCAGTGGATGAAGTATAGCGAGATGAAGAGTTTGAGGATCCTTGAGGAGTTCAGGAAGTTTGCCGCTGAGGAGCAGCGGGCGGATTTAGAAGAGGCGATTGAAGAGAAAAGGGCGGTGCTGCGCGAGATACATTGTCAGCAAATGCCGCGTACGATCCAGGTTTTTAATAAGCTTCCAAGTCATTGGCGCAGAAGGGTTTACCCGCGAGGTTATATGCAGTTTAATAACGCTGTTCATATCGATCTGACGAGCTTGAGCCAGCGGCTGACACGGGATGGTGAGATGATGATGGTGGATTTCGATAGTACTGAAAGTGTTGAGGAATTGGCGGGCTATGCGCTGAGTTTTGCGTTTTCGATAATCTCATTGATCCGTGAATATTTCGGCTGGGACACCAGCCAAATGGAGAGAGAATTCCATGAAATGAATCATGGCGAATTGGACACTTAATATATGAGACTTTGGGTAAAAATTGATATAAGTGATTATTTTACAATAGGTTAGCTCTAAAAGGCAAAAAGTGCAAAAAACGGTAAAAATCGGTAAAAACCGTGCAAAAGTGCGCACAAATGGGTCACTTTCGGTGAAAAACAGGTCACTTTTCGTACAATAATAGTAGAGGTAGAAAGTAGTCAACCCGTTTGGGATTTTTTGGCCCAAATCGGGTTGACAGAATTAGTTGGTGGTTTGTAATCGGTGGATTGGTAGATTGAAAATTAAAAATGTAAAAAGAAAAATTGCAATATAAAAAAGACAGGAAGCTGTCGAAAGCCTTGGCACTGAATTCTATTTTTATAAACACGAAGCCAGAAATAAGAGAGATTGATATGAAAATTGAACTTCCAGACGAATGGAGGAATGACTCAGTAACAAGATTTATAGACGACGCTTTTAACAACTGTGTAGCGACTATGACGAACTTTAGTAAATTACCCATATTACAGATTCTCGTAAGAATAAACGATCTATTTTTCGATGCCAACAAAATTAAGTGTCATCCTATACAAGAGCTTTTACTCCCGCTTTTTTTAGGTAGAACGCACAGCGCCTACCTTGGAGCAGTTCGGCTTTCCGCAAGTGGACAGGTTGTTGAAACATATATGGTGGCAAGGGGTTGTTTGGAGAATGCGATTTACTCCTTATTCATCCAAGATGACCCTGTCATAAATGGAGAAATCCCCAATCGAGTAAAAATCTGGTTAGATAGAGCAGAAAGCAAAGCTACCGTTAGAAAATGCCGTCAAACGTTTACAAGCAGAAATGTTCTTACGAATCTCGCAAATCACGATAAAGAATTAAGGCGAAAAACATTAAGTTTATACCAAATAGCTATCGAAAGAGGAGCACATCCAAATTTTGCAGGCCATCTTGTCACAAGTAAATTATCTATAGAGGGGGGGCATATAGATTTTCTCATACCTGGTAATGAAGAAGTTTGCAAAGCATGTATCCAGTTCACCGTACAAGTTGGAATATGCACTTTAAAAATCTTTGAGTTAGCTTATGGAGAGAAGTTTAAGTCTGAAGGATTAAGTGAGCGACTTAAAGGTGATGAGTGGATACTACGGAAACTTTAGGAAATAAACCCACCCCCGAAAAAATAGGGCCACAGAGGGCGAGGAGAAAAATGAGTAAGACATTTTTAGATTTTGATAAATTTGGTTTGGAGTCTTTTGCCGATGAGCTCACAAGGTATCTTCAGGTTGAATCTAAGTTTGTTGATGAAAGTTTCGTCTTGAGTCTGAATAGCGAGTTTGGAAGTGGAAAAAGTACTTTTTTCGAAATGTGGACCAATAAGCTTGAGGCAACTGATGATACGTTTGAAGTTGTGTACATCAACGCATGGGGGTCGGATTTCCAAGGAGATCCCTTGTTAGCAATTGTATCACACCTACTGGATATTCTGAAAACCAGCAAAAATACAGAACCAATCAAGGAGACTACTGGAAAGCTCTGTAAATTTGCTTTGTCAGTTGGAAATGATGTTGTTCAAAAAGTTACAGGAGTTGATTTTATAAAGGCTGGACAATACGCAGAAGCTAAGGAAGGTACGGCTAAGACAGAATTAGGTCATGCTTGTTTTGAACTTTACCAGGAAAGGCATAAGCTTTTCGAAGAGCTAAAGGATTTGCTTCGCGGTCTTGCTAATGAATCTGAGTATTCTGTTTTGGTAATTATAGATGAGTTAGACAGGTGCAGGCCAACATATGCCATCGAATTTCTGGAAACAATCAAGCACTTCTTTGATATTAGCGGGCTTGTTTTTGTGATTGGAGTTGACAAAGGCCAATTGGCTTCATCAGCCAAAGCACTGTTTGGTCAAGAGCTTGCTTTTGATGAGTACTACCGCAAGTTTGCTCATAGAAATGTGAACCTGCCGGTAAAATCCCAAACCATGACAGAGCAATTTTGTAGGAAACTTGTAGAGGAATATCTCAGCAATGAGGCATTTGGAAAGAAAAACCGATTTGCTTATGCCAAACATGATAGTTATCGCACAGACGACATTGTCCAGCTATGCTTGGCGTTTTCCCTGAACGCGCGCCAGATGCACGAATTCTTCCGAATCATAGCCCATGTTCTATCAACTACTGTGGAATCAGATTCTAGCTTACTATGGGGTTGGCAAATTGGAACATTTTTTATGACAGTAGTTTCTATCAAGAATTGCGATTGGTACGATCGAATAGGACATAGGGAGATTTCATTGTCGGAATTCACAACGTTTTTAAAGAAATTGAATTTATTCAACGAGGATAACAGTCGTGATGGTTTCCGGTGGGCTGCATTGCTCTATATGGGAACATTTAGCGATCAGCCAAAGGAGAAGTTAGAACAGAAATTCCAGGAGCTTGGCGTTTGGGATCCATCTGACAAGGAAGAAGGTGCCTTTTCGGACAAATTAGGGAGAGTTGGCAGTGCCTTCGGTTGGAGTGGAAGCTATGGTCTAGTCTTTTCTAAGATATACCAGACACTGGAAGGGCTAAGAACATTCGAAAGTTAGTAATTTATGCGGAAAAAAGATAAGGAGATAAAGGATATCACGGCGCTTGAGGAGATTCTGAAGTCAGCTTCGGTGTGTAGGCTGGGTATGTGTGATGGGGATCGGCCTTATGTGGTTCCGTTTTGTTTTGGGTATGAAGATAATGCTTTGTATTTTCATTGTGCCAGTGAGGGCAAAAAACTGGAGATGCTCAGAAAGAATAACAACGTCTGTTTTGAGATTGATATAGACTGTGAGGTCGTAAAGGCTGACCGGGCATGTGACTGGGGAATGAAATACAAAAGCGTTATAGGTTTTGGAAAGGCTGTGTTTGTAGAGGATGCCGAATCCAAACGCAAGGCCCTCGACGTTATTATGCAGCAGTATTCCGAAGGTACTTTTGAATATTCGGAAAAAGCCTTTAAGAATACGACAATTATAAAAGTTGAAATAGAGAGTATGACAGGAAAACAGTCGGGTTAAGGGAGTTTAAAGATGGAGCAGTACAAGGTAGAATTTGAATCGATGGAATGGGAAGTTCCGGTTGATGGTGTTCGGTTTAAGGCTTATGAGCAAGGCGGTAGAAAGCTGCGGTTAGTAGAGTTCGCCAAAGAGTTTGTCGAGCCGGACTGGTGTAGGGGTGGGCATATAGGCTATATTCTCGAAGGGCAAATAGAAATAGACTTCGATGGAAAAGCAATTGTGTTCGGCCCGGGTGATGGAGTCTTTATCCCAGCAGGTGAACAACATAAACACAAAGGCAGAGTTCTTACGGACAAAGTGAAAGCAATCTTGGTGGAAGATGCTTGAAAGTGTGGAAAGGAAACTAAAAATAAGTATCCATTGTAAATATAAAAAATCCCCAGGCAGGCCTAGGGGCTAAACATTAAAGAGTAAAGAAAGAAAAATGAAATTTTATAAATATCATGCGTTGGGGAATGATTATATTATTCTGAATCCGGGTGATTTTGACAACGAGTTGACAGCGGAACAGGTCCGCAAGATATGTCATCGAAATTACGGAGTGGGTTCGGATGGGATTTTGTTTGGGCCGATCAGTACGGAAGAAGCTGACTTTGAGTTGCGTATTTTCAATCCCGATGGCAGTGAAGCTGAGAAAAGTGGAAACGGTCTTCGGATATTTGCACGTTATCTTTGGGATATGGGTAAGGTGGAGGCGGAAGAATTTATTATTTCGACTCTCGGGGGGAAAGTCAAAGCGCAGGTACATAAAACAGGTCGTGAAGTTACGGTTGATATGGGCCGGGTAAGTTTTGACAGCACCAGGATACCAGTAACAGGGCCGCGGCGCGATGTCGTTAACGAGAAGATGAAAATCAATGGGAAAGAAATAGAGTTTTCCGCTGCGACTATTGGTAATCCACACTGTGTTATCCTGGAAGATGAAATTTCCGAAGGCCTGACGCGGGAATTGGGGCCACTGATTGAAGTCGATGCGCGTTTTCCTAACAGAACGAATGTGCAGTTCGTAAAGGTTCTGGACCGTTCCAATATCATGATGGAAATTTGGGAAAGAGGTGCGGGTTATACTTTGGCTTCCGGCAGTAGCAGTTCGGCGGCGGCTGCAGTTGTGAAACGATTGGGCCTGTGCGACTCTGATATAAAAGTGCATATGCCTGGCGGAGAAATCGATATAACGGTACAGGACGATTTTTCAGTTATAATGACCGGTTCGGTAACGAAAGTGTTTGAAGGCGTGATATCCGAGGAGATGTTCGAATGATTTTTTTGAATTGGAAAATATTTTAATTTGTTATAGAGGAAATAGATATGGATATGGAAATGGTGAAGCAGTTTATGAAGGAGGTTGTGTGGGGAGCGCTTGCGACGACGGATGGTGAGAAGGTTGGGGTTCGGCCTATGTCCGGCTGGGCGTGGATTGGTAGTGAGTTGTGGTGCGCGACGGGGCGGTCTTCGGATAAGGTTAAGCAGTTGGAGAAAGTGGGTTTTGCGGAATATTGTTTTTGTAATAAGGAAGGTCTGCATGTCAGGATCGCAGGGGCGTGTAGTATCAGCAGTGACAATGCTGAGAAGCTGCGATTGTATGAGGCGAATACTCTTATTAAGAACCATATCGAGGATCCGGCAGATGCGGAGTATGTTGTGATCAAGTTGAAGCCTGAGAGAATTAGAGTGATGGAGGCTGATGAGTCGTACTCGGAAGTCGAGCTTTCCAACTGATTATTGATTATTATAAAAAAGCAGAGTAATATAGCGGGCAGTGTTGATTATTAAAGGGAGTGATATGGTAAGTAGTGGTGAATTTCAGCAGGCGGTTGGTTTAATTTCCGGTGCGAGTAATGTATTGGTGACGAGTCATACTCGGCCTGACGGTGACGCGTGCGGTTCGGTCAAGGCGATGTGCGAAGCTTTGAAGTCGCTTGGTAAAAAGGTGCAGCCATTGTTCTTGTCGCCGGTGGCGGGGTGGTATCAGTTTCTTTTTGCCGAGGAAAAGGTTCCGATCCTGATCAATGATATTAAGCTGGAGCAGTTGCGGTCGGGCGAGTTCGATGGTTTTGATCTGATCATTATTTTAGATACGAACAGCTATATTCAGCTTCCGAATTTCGATGAGTGGCTTAAAGAGTCGAGTGCGAAAGTGCTTGTATTGGACCATCATATTACAGCTGACGGCTTAGGCGATGTTGAGCTTGTTGATAGTACCGCTGCGGCGACGGGTCAGATCGTGCTGGACCTTTTTCGGCATGCTGAGTGGGAGTTGACGGAGTCTGTCGCGGAGGCGATTTTTGTGGCGCTTTGTACTGATACGGGTTGGTTTCGTTTTTTGAATACGGACAGCAGATGTTTTCGCGATGCAGCTGATTTGGTTGACGCTGGATTGAAGCCGGCGCGGATCTATCGTAAGTTGTATCAGAATTTCAGTCCCGCGAGGATGAAACTTTTGACGGCGATGCTGGATAATATTGAACTGCATTTAGATGGCAGCTTGGCGTTGCAGCATGTGATGCGTGATGATTTTGACAGGACTGGGGCGACTGGTACGGATACGGAAAGTTTGATCGATGAATGCCAGCGGATAAAGACTGTTGAGGCGGCGGCGTTGTTTGTGGAATTGAAGGATGGCGATTTCAGGTGTTCGTTGCGGAGCAAGGGGATCATAGATGTGCGAGAGATCGCCCAGAAGCATGGCGGCGGTGGCCATTCGATGGCGGCGGGGGTGACTCTGGCGGGGCCATTGGAGGCTGCGAAGGAGCTGATCTTGGCTGGTGTTAGAGAACAATTTGAGACGATCGGGAGTAGAAAGTAAAAGCGGGCGAAGAAATTTGAAAAAAGTTAAAAAAACCTTGACCGTTTGTCGATAGTGTTTTAAACTGCTAAATTGCGATTGTGTCAATGTTAGCGAAAATCGCTGGTTTGGAGGCTGAAAATAAGGTTGAAAAGCATTTTTAGAAAAACTAAGTTTTGCCTTGACTGCTGGTAAGCAGGCGATTAACATTCGGGATTCTTGAAATGTCGCAGCTATCAAGCAGCGGCATTTTTGTTTGTTCTTTTTAAATTGTATATGTAATAATCCGAAAGCCGATATGGGCTAACTGGTCTTAAGGGCCCGCTGAGTTGCGGCTGTGGCTGACATGAAGGGCTCGTAGCTCAGCTGGCTAGAGCGCACGCCTGATAAGCGTGAGGTCGGAAGTTCAAGTCTTCCCGGGCCCATTTTAATTGATCGTTGGGTTCGGGGACGTAGCTCAATCGGGAGAGCGCCGGCTTTGCAAGCCGGAGGTTGTGGGTTCGATCCCCATCGTCTCCAATGGGTTAATGAATAGTAAATGGAAGGCGTTTTTGTCGTCTGTTGTTTACTAAGTGTTATATAGTTCTTTTACAAGTTAATATGTGGATATACGTGGATGTGGCTGAAGCAAGTTTTTAAACTTGTGAAGCCGCAATTACAAACCGCCGGGATTTGACGATTTTTTTTAATCGTTGGATTCCGGAAGAGCGCAAAAAAAAGGCAACAAATAGACCAAAAGTCAATCCAAGATTGATATGGTCAAGTTACTAAGGGTGTATGGGGGATGTCTAGGCGTCGAGAGGCGAAGAAGGACGTGGCTGGCTGCGATAAGCCCGGGGCAGGTGTCTTGCAACCGTTAATCCCGGGATCTCCGAATGGGGCAACCCGTCAGGACTGGGCAACCAGATCCTGTCATCCATGGCTGAATGCATAGGCCATGTGAAGCTAACGCAGAGAACTGAAACATCTAAGTACCTGCAGGAAAGGAAATCAACCGAGACTCCGTAAGTAGCGGCGAGCGAAAGCGGAAAAGCCCAAACCGAGAAGCTTGCTTCTCGGGGTTGCGGTCACCGGTAAGGAGTTACAAAGGCATCGTAAGCAGAACGGTCTGGAAAGTCCGACCATAGGAGGTGAAAGTCCTGTATGCGAACGCGAGAGCCCTCCGTTATTGCCGGTGTACCAGAGTAGCATGGAGCTCGTGGAACTCCGTGTGAAGCTGGGGGGACCACCCTCCAAGGCTAAGTACTACTCGACGACCGATAGTGAATAGTAGCGTGAGCGAACGATGAAAAGTACCCCTATAAGGGGAGTTAAAAGTACCTGAAACCATATACCTACAAGCTGTAGGAGCCCTATGGTCTTTCTTCGGAGAGACAATGGGTGACTGCGTGCCTTTTGCATAATGAGCCGGCGAGTTACCGTTTGTGGCAAGGTTAAGCACTTAAGGTGCGAAGCCGTAGCGAAAGCGAGTCTTAATAGGGCGTCTTAGTCGCAGGTGGTAGACGCGAAACCAGGTGATCTACCCATGGCCAGGTTGAAGGGGATGTAATAGTCCCTGGAGGACCGAACCCACTAACGTTGAAAAGTTAGGGGATGAGCTGTGGGGAGGAGTAAAAGTCTAATCAAACCTGGAGATATCTCGTTCTCTCCGAAATAGCTTTAGGGCTAGCCTCGAGACACTACTTTACGGGGGTAGAGCTACTGATTGGGGATAGGGGGCCACCAGCCTACCTACCCCAACCAAACTCCGAATACCGTAAAGCTTATCTCGGGAGTCAGTCCGCGGGTGATAACATTCGTGGTCAAGAGGGAAACAACCCAGACCGCTAGCTAAGGTCCCGAATTTCTGCTAAGTTATAAAGGAAGTTGAATTGCTGTGACAGTCAGGATGTTGGCTTAGAAGCAGCCACCATTTAAAAAGTGCGTAATAGCTTACTGACCGAGCAGTTTGGCGCCGATAATGACCGGGAATAAGTAGAAAACCGAAGCTGCGGATAGACATTTTACGGTTCGCCGTGGAATGTTTGTGGTAGGAGAGCGTTGCTGTCAGCATTGAAGCGGTACGGAAACGAGCCGTGGAGCGGCAGCAAGTGATTATGCCGGCATGAGTAACGATAAAACAGGTGAGAATCCTGTTCGCCGAAAGCCTAAGGTTTCCTGGGGAAGGTAAATCCGC
>SDBV01003968.1_pt1 | contig 21443 bp, 17 predicted proteins | sample 2277081 | NCBI WGS metagenome assembly SDBV01 (sample SAMN10402039, study PRJNA504765) | marine sediment metagenome | isolation source: marine sediment core GS10_PC15, 223 cmbsf | place: Arctic Ocean: Southern Knipovich Ridge | collected 2010 | reverse complement strand
GACCGCGCGGGTCTTCCCGAACGACTTCTCCAGCCCCGAGGCCTCGATCGCAAGTGTCGTATATGCGCTCATGACCCTCCCTTACCGCACACGGTGATGGCGGTTTTTCCTTGGGCGTGTCCTTTGCCCTGATATCGCGTCACCTCTGTCCTCATGTGTTCCTCCTCCTGAGTCCGTGTCGTTTCCCGGATGACGGCAAGGATCCGCCGGAGCAGGGTGAGACCGCATCACCTCGGACGACGTTTAACCAGGGTGATTTCTGACGGGTAGGGGGCGGCAAGCCTCCGCTTCTGATTTCGGCGCACTCATGGCGCCGAGCGGAGGAGACGGCCCAGACCGTTAGAGTGGAGCCTGCCTGCAGCAAAGGGAGAAGCACGAGCGACTGACCGTGAAGAAATCCGAAGTCTCTGGGAACGTGATCTACCGTGAGGGTAACAACCTGAAGCAGGAAGAAGTCGCCAGCCAAGAGCCCAAGGAGTGAGTTGCCTAACCCCCGCCTGACTCCGCCGGTGAAGTCAACGGAAGTGAAATGACCGACGACCAGGACTTCTCGTGCGACCAGAGAATACCCCAACAAACCGACGATGCCGATGCTTGCACCTGCAACTACCCGCCATGCCGGAATAGGACCACGATGGACCCGATAAATCGTGGCCATCGCAAGCGCCAATACAACCAAGGTGGATTTGTTGCCGATCGTGCCGATCATGAGAAACGAGATCAGCCCGTACACGACGAACAACACGCGCTTTGGCGCCTGCTGTCTCACGATGTATTCCCACCAAACCAGGAGTACGCCCCCGACGATCATGGGCGCCAGAAAGAAGTAATTCAACCCAGCCCTACCCTGCACCCGATTACCAAGAAGCCGCAACCCTTCGGCCAACCCCCCTACAAGCACAAACCCAACGCTCATCAACACCACCGAAAAAACCAATGCTCCCCACGCAAGGGGCACCAAACGCCGGTAACGAATGTTGACCTTCTCCGTCCGCGTTCGGGGGCGATTTCGGAAACGGAACCGACCTAAGAAAAAGAATCCGAAATAAAACCCGCACAGGGCTAACGTTATCGTCAGCAGGGCCAGAGCAAGTGAACTTTCGAAACGTCTGATGGGCAGCCCCCAAAAAAGCGAGAGGGGATCAATACCCCTCACAAAGGCCGGAAGGGGTCCGAGTGTTGCCAACCCAACAAACAATCCAACCACCGTTGGTGGATCGAGGAGGTCGAGCCGCCCACCGCGAAAGAACTGGACTAGAATGGGCGAGACAGCCGCAAGGGCAAGCACGCCTGATAGAATTGCGACTCTCGTGGTCACACTAACTCCCAGTCCGTGCTGGCGACCAGTGGATCACCACTTCAGCCGCAGACACAAACAGGCCGCACCCAAGAATCTCAAACGTAAGCACTGTAAGGGCCACCAAAGCAAGATCTCCGTGCTTGACTACCGCCCAAAGCACCGGCATGGAAAGGAGCACTAAGGATAGATTCATCGCTGCGGCAAGCCGATTCCGCCGTGTTACCACCAATACCGATCCGCTGATCATGGCGGTGGTGCGAAACGGGATCCCGACAATCAGGACCAGGCCAGGCACCACAGCTGCCGAGAAACGCGGCAGGAGAGCCGGAATCCCCCAAGCAATGCCGAGGGAAAGAACAACGCATGCCCCCGATACCGGCAGAAACCAACGTCGGACCGCCCGCCTAAAGCCCTGGCTTAGTGCCTCCCGGTTTGCGGTCACTCCACTCAATCTAGGCAACTCGGTGGCTGCCATCGCCCCCCCGGGGACTAGGGCTCCCATCCAAAGGAGTGTAGCAAATCCGTAAACCCCAACATTCGAATGGGCGTAGCCCAGATACAACCCGAGCATGATCAAGGAAAGGTTGTCCATCAAGGTTCTGAATCCCAACGCGGCCGCGATCTCTGCCCCCTCCCTCCAAAGACGGGGGAGCGAACCAAAGGCTCTCCACCCGCCAGCACCCACGACTTGATGCAATGCACCAATAACCACCAAAACCGCGAGCAGTTCTCCAACATACCTGCCGATCAACCAGCCACGCAGTCCGAGCAGCGCCACGAATGTCACCGTCGAAACGAGCACCCCGCCACCGATGATGGACGACCAAAAAGCGAAGCGATTGAACGCTTGCTGACCTTGAAACCAATTGGCAGTGGTTCGAACTAGCGGACTCAGTATGAGAAGGCCGGCAGCCCCTCGAAGCCAGACACGGTCCCCGGAATCCAGGGGAAGTATCGTCAATACTGCGAATGCAAGTCCTGCGGCAACGAAGGATACGACTCCGACGGAGAAAGCGATCGTTCGGAACCGGCACACACGATCCTCATCCCCCCCGGAAGCCGCTATTTCTCGAATCATGAGCGTCGGGTGGCCCAGGCTGGCGAATACGAGAACCACGGCCAGGGTCGATTCGACGCTCCGCACGATCCCGAACTGTGAAGGCGACAGTACCATTGCCAACACTACTTGGGTAAGGTAGCTGGCCCCCTGCAAGAAAACGGTTCCAATCGCCAGCCATAGCCAACTGTCATTCCTTGACAGCTGGCTCAATCGTCTCGGGATTTTCAAAGGGACACGCTGGCGCAGCGCACCTCATGGGGACCAGCAGGTGCTTTCGCTCCAACCGGCGACGCGGTGCCCCCTTTCGCCGTTAGCGGGCCACTAGGTGTCGAGGACATGGTGCCTGCGTGAAACCGTATCTTCGCTACCCCCAGTCTTCGTGGTGAACATTTCAAGAGTCAGCGACGCGGTGCTACTTCGTCCACAAAGAGGCGGCACCAAAGCTCTATGCAGAGAATCGAAAAGATCGTGTACGCCCCGTCCAACCTGCCAGCTCGGTCAGCCCGTACAAGAAGTTTGACGGCGTCCGGATCAAAAAGGCCTCGCCGTTTGAGCGAACCTGAGTCAAGAACCTCTTGAACGTAGGGCCTGAGCTCTCCCCGGAGCCACCGCCGCAGGGGCGCACCAAATCCAGATTTGGGCCTGCGAACCACACTTTGTGGTAAGAATGGAGCCAATGCAGCCCGAAGAATGTACTTCCCTTCCCCTCGGCGATGCTTGAGACTGGGCGGAATCCGCGCCGCTAAACGCACCAATTCCAAATCCACCAACGGGACCCTCACTTCCACTCCTGCAGCCATCCCCATTCGGTCGGTATAGTTCAGGTTGTGGTCGATCAGGAAGTGCCGCAGCTCCAGGGCCATCATCCGCTCCAAGGACGTAGCCCTAGCGGGCAGAGAGGAAAGAGTGTCCAACAAGGGCTCAGCCTCATCAGCGCGGGCCAGTTCGTCCGCCACACCGGGGGAATACAGGCCTCTTCTAAGACCAGGATCACTCCACCAGAAATACGAGATCAACCGACGTTCCGCGGGAAGGTCTGCATACCTGAACGCCTTGGCCACCCGGCGTAAGGCGTGGATTCGGGTGAATCCAGGTAGGGATTCCACGCTCCGAGCTCCCGCGGCAAGACCCCGCCGCAGTGTCCGTGGAAGCCATGCCCAACGACGCTCCAACATCAGAGCGTCATGCCTTCGATAACCAGTGAAGAGATCGTCTCCCCCGGCACCGGAGAGGAGTACCGGAATCCCTTCGGACCGAGCTGCCTCTGCAATCAACAGGGCGTTCAAAGGCGCGGGATCCGCCTGGGGCTCATCCAAGAGCCAGAGCATCTCTTCAAGGCGGTTGATCATCGTAGGCTCGGCTGTGATCTCTCGTAGTTCCACGTTCAAGTGGCGCGCGACCTGCCGGGCATACGGCAGATCCTGCGGTGCCCCTTCCACTGGACCATCTTCTTGAAACCCAACGGAAAAGCAAACTGGACGCTTATCGGGGTGAGCCCGACACATCATCGCCACTACGCCACTTGAGTCCAATCCACCCGACAAGAATGCCCCCACCGGCACATCCGAGACCATTTGACGCTCGACAGCTTGCGCCAGAGTCACTCGGACTTGCTCGATGGCGTCGTCCCCCCGCAGGTACCCAACGTTGGGCGCAGTTGCCTCTGCAGGGAGATCTGAGAAGATCCAATGTCTGACTACACCTCCTCCCCTGACCAACACCGCTGTGCCGGGTTTCACTTTCTGAACAGATCGGAGCATCGTGCGTGGTGCGGGCGTCCAGAGATAAGCAAGGGTCTGCTGTAGGGCGCGGAGATCGAGCTCGCGAGATAGCTCTCGATATTGCAATAGCGCCTTGATTTCTGATGCGAACAAGAATCCGTTGTCCGCCGCGCTCATATAGAGGGGCTTCACCCCAATCGGGTCTCGAGCAAGGAGAAGATCACCCCTGTTGATTCCTGAAGCGCGTCCTCGCACGCGGTCATCCAACAATGCGAGCGCAAAGATGCCGTTGAGTCGAGCCAGGCAGTCGGGACCTTCCTCAGCATAGAGATGGAGAATGACTTCTGTATCGGTCGCGCTCCGGAACTCGTGGCCACGGGCCTCAAGCTCCTTCCGAAGCGCGGGAAAGTTGTACACCTCCCCATTGTACGTAATGAGGAGCGCCTCTGGACGGTCGTGGCCGCACACCGTACAGGACACTCCCATGGGCTGCCGTCCGGCCGCGGAAAGATCTAGAATCGCCAGCCGACGGTGGCCTAGGCCGGTGGCTGGCCGGTATTTTGTGGGCGGGAAGAATTCGACTCCCTCTCCGTCGGGACCACGATGTGAGATAACAGAGAGCATTCGATGGAGTAAATCCCGATCGAACCCCCCTTGATAACCTGCGATTCCGCACATATGCTGGCGGCCTAGCCTCTTTGGAGGAATTCAGTCAAACTGGACCTCCCTATCATATTCCACTTCTGCATATTAAGGATCGCCTCTCTATTGAAAAATCGAGCCTACAAGGTGTCGCGGCTCCCTCTAATGCTCCGGAATGGGGCTTCTGGTTAACGCAGAGCAAATAAAAAGAAATGGACTTATCCCCGACACCTAGTCCAGACTGTCTCCCGATAAGGGCGCAACTTCAACTCTCGCGTGAATCGCTTCTCTCCCATTGGGACACGTCGCCCGGACCTTAAGTCCGGGCTTGTCTCAGTGCCCACGAAACAGGGCGAGATTCAAGTTGAGGTGACTCCTCAGATAGCGAATGGGTTCTAGCCACTGTGGTCAACAATGCCACGCGCCACATCGAAGGGCCTACCTTCTCGCAGGCTTCTCACCGCCAAGAGCGCCGCTAGGGTTACCGTGTATAGGTGCTCCCAGGGTATCGGCCAGCTACCGCCCCCCTCGGCCACGCAACGTGCGAACTCTGCAATTTCTTCCTGATGGCCTTTCCCCTTAAAACGACGTCGCTTGCGCTTACCACGCATGACAGTGGTGACCGTACGGTAGTCATCGATCACCGCAATACGACCCCCGCCAAAGATCTCTACGCGTTCCTTTCCAAACGCGCGGTCCCCGCTCGACACGTAGGTGACTGAGCTCACCGATCCATTCCCGTGTTTAAAGCTCATAAGGCACTGATCATCAGAGCTCGGCACCGCTCCACACTGAAATGCCGACTCCGCGAATACACGCACAGGTGGATCACCAACAAGATGAGTCACCAGGTCAATCGCGTGGCAAGCTTCACCAACAATCCGACCACCCCCCACGGTCTCATCTTGGGTCCAGTGATCGCTAGGGACATGTCCGGCATTGAACCGATACTGGATCGCAAGTGGTGTTGTGACGTCGGAAAAAAACTCCTTGACGTATCGCGCGGCAGGAGAGAAGCGTCGGTTGAAACCAACAGTCAAAACGACTCCTGGGCTCACTCGGCCGACCGCTGCGTCCAATTCCAGTAGTTGTGGAAGGGAGATAGCTAGCGGCTTTTCGACAAAGACGTTCTTTCCATTTTTGAGCCCTTCGAGCACTTGCTGGGCATGCTGGTTGTGAGGTGTCAAGAGGAATAATGTGTCGATGTTCGTATCATGAAGAACCTGGAAAGGATCGCTCGTTACCACCGCGAACCCCAAGTCTCTTCCAATATGGGCCGCGGACAGACCACCGGCCGAGCAAAGGGTCCTCAGCACAATGCCAGGCTCCTTTGTCAATATCGGGAGCAGGACGAGCCGGGCGAAGTTCCCCGCACCGATGACCCCAACATGGAGACCGGAACTTGGGGTCGGGTTGTCGCTTAGTTGGAGGGAATGCGGATTGGCAGACTCTTTCCGACCAGGGTAGCTCAAGACAACCGCAAGAGAAGGCTCATCGCCCTCAACCAAGGCGTAGGCGCTCGCAGTTTCTTCGAACGGATACCGGTGGGAGATAAGTGGAGACACGTCCAACCGGCCACCCGCCATTAGCTCTAGGACTGCCTGAATATTCCGCTGCTCTGTCCATCTGACAAAGGCCGGTGGGTAGTCTATTCCCTTCTCCTCGTAGGTGGGATCGTAGCGACCGGGTCCATAGGAACAAGAAACGACAAAGCGGATTTCTTTTTCGTAGAAGGGTTGCCGCTGCAGTTCCATACCAACCGCTCCAACCACGACGATCACGCCCTTTTTCCGAACACTTGCCGCAGCTTGGTCGACAGGTTGGCTCGATTGCGTGGAGGCAGCCACCAGCACTGCATCGACGCCGCGGCCATAGGAGAAGCCCAGCGCCTGTTCGGGGCTAACACGAGGTTGTGCGATCTCGGCGCCCAAGCGGACAGCCAGCTCGCACCGGACGGCGTCCGGGTCGGTCCCCAGAACCCGACAACCCGCTGCGCGGAGCAGGGCCACGCTGAGCTGGCCAATGAGGCCGAGTCCAATGACCATGCACGTCTCGCCGAGTTGCACCCCGGACAAACGAACAGCCTGTAGGGCGATGGCGCCGAGCACACCAAACGCTGCTTCCTCAAGCCGTACCCCCTCGGGAATTGCAGCGCACAAATTCCTGGGAACGCAAACGACTTCGGAATGTGGGCCGTTAGACGCCACTCGGTCGCCTGGCTCGAACTCCCGCACACCTGAACCGCAACCTAGAACCACGCCCGATGAACTGTAGCCCAGGGACATGGGCTCGCTGAGTTTCGCGCGAACCTGCTGAATGGTTTGGAAGAACCCCTCGGTCCGAACCTTCTCTACCACTCGACGGACGTGGTCGGGGCGCTCTTTTGCTTTGCCGAGAAGCGATTTCTTGGCGAGTTTGCGGATAGTCCGTTCGGTACCAGGAGAGATCACCGAATATGCATTTGCGATCAAAACGTGATCAGGGAGACAGATCGGCTCAGGCGTCTCGATAGTTTCGAGCTGACCCGAACGAATGTCCTGTACGATTCTCTTCATGACAGGTATCTCGGTACGCAATATTCGATCAGAGTCATATCTTGATCGGACGATGCTACGGAGCTAGGAGTCTCTTGGTCGATACCAACCTCCACGCGAAAAAGAGGCAATCGTTCCTCGCGCCGACTGCGAAACACCGCAGTGCGCAAACCGATTGTCACTTAGCAGCCAAATCAAGCGATGGATTGCAACAAACTCACCAGTCAATCTGCTTCTCGGAGGAGGTCGCGGTCAGCAGAGACCCCGGACGAATAGCGACTGTTGATTCCGATTCCCGAATGAGCAATAACCCACCGCGACAGTTGACAACGATCTCTTCGCCGAAGACTTCGACCACCTCTCCAAATTGGGCTTGGGGATAGTGAATGCTTGTGTCAAACACCTGTCCTCGCCATATGCGGACTATGGTTTCAGAGCAAAACGCAAACGCGCCCGGATACGGCCGTGTGAGCGCACGAACGAAATCGTGAATCCGGTACACATCCCAAGCTTTCCAATCGATCGCTCCATCCTCGGGCGTACGACGTTGATAATACTCTGGCTGGCCAACCTGTTCATAGGGTTGGATGTTGCCGGCCAGAAGCCGTGGTATTTGCTCCGCCATCATTCTCTTGACTACAATCGAGAATTTGAAGTTAAGTGTCTCGACGGTATCATGTACATTGATGTCATATTGCTGCGTCGCCAATATCCGGCCATCGTCGACGCCTGGCTCCAGCATGAACATATGTATGATAAACCGCTTACAGCCGTCGATGAGTGCCCAGTTTGTCGGAGACCGTCCACGCCCGACCGGAAGTAAGTTGGGGCTTCCGTGTACGCCGATTGCGGCGATTCTCAATCGTTTCAGAGTAGTTTCCGGAATCAGCCGATTCCAGCCCGCTACGATCAACAGGTCGAACTCTTGCTCCTCAAAAAACCCCTGATCTGCATCGCACTTCAGGTCGTATCGCTCGGGCCGATAAAGACCCACCCCAGACTCACTGCAAAAATCCCCAACGTCGACATACCCTGAAACTTCATGACGCTCGGCCTGCGCAGGAGTGATCGAGACAATGTGCGACAACCGGATCTCGTTCTCGATCAGGTGTTTGGCAATATCCACGCCTGAATGGAAGCACGTGGCCATGCAGATTTTATGCTCGGTGTTGGTCATTGATTCTCCGTTTGCGGTCTCAGCCTTTATACAAAGAACCGTAGCGAAGAACGAACGGGACAATAGGGGCAGCGCTCACTAGCCACAGCACGGTGCCATAGCGAGGATACGCGACCGATCCTAAAGCCAAAGGTAGTAGCCACACCAGTTGCACCACAACGACTCCGATCGTCACACCGAGATGAGAACCACGGATTCGCGCGAGATTTTGGTAGGCGTGGGAACGGTGCCCCGCCCAGAAGCGCCGAACCCGCGTCATTCGGACTAACAGGGTGGCGGTGGTGTCTGTGAGAAAGTAGCTAAGCAGGATCAACCAGGTCCAGAGCCCTATGGAGCCTTGGTGGGTGGTAAGGAGGATCATGACGCCAACAGTGTACCCCAGAAATCCACTCCCTGAGTCACCAAGGAATATCCGCGCCGGCGGCCAGTTCCATACGACGAATCCCAAACTTGAGGCCCCTAGCGCCCACAACAGAAGCGCTGCGTTCGCATCCCCTCGCACCGCAACTATGGTACCAGCAGCGACGGAAAAAAAGACCGTGCCCGAGGCAGCCATACCATCAACACCATCCATGAAGTTGTAGATGTTGATGAACCACACAAACCCGACCAGTGCGAAAACATCTCCCGCTACGCCCAGTTCCACGACTCGGAAGCCTAGCTGTACCGGCGCCAGACCACCGGCCCAGCTCAATGCCCAGACGACACACAGAATTTGCACTGCGAACTTGAGCCGCTGGCTGAGACCCCGCGCATCATCAACGATCCCTGTCACTGCCATAACACCCCCGCCCATCAATGCCCAGAACCAGTCCGGTTGCAATCGCCCTCCAACTTGCAGAGTCAACGCTGTTCCCAAGAAGAGCACAGCAATAACGACGCCCCCACCTTGGGGTATTGTCTGGCCGTGCAACGTCCGTTCGTTGGGCACGGCGACGATCTGCAACTTGAATGCGACCCTGCTATAGACCAGTGTGCCGATAATCGCACCAACCACCAACGCCATGAGGGTCAGAAAGAGGGGGATGACATCCTCCCGGACATGTATGATACCGTGCGCTCCGCGACAGATCAACTAGATGTGGGACCCTGGAAGTGTCAATAGGCTAGACGGACTCATCGTTCTCCGGCGGACTACCTGCGCGCCATCATCGCCGGATGTTGGGCAGATAAAGGACGAGGCCCGGCTGAACAGACCACAAGATCAAGAACGTGGGTCTGTCGGTTGCTAGGATTGGCCCGGTTGGTTGCCAACACGCAGTCCGCTGGCTCTAGACAATGCATCCCAACCGCCGCAGGATAATACCTTGGTCTAGTGTGCTCAGTCGTAGAGGGGTCTTCGCAATACTCCTCGACACGCGGGTCACGCAGCCTTATCGTACCTTCGTTTTTCGCAAGACCGCGCTGGTTGTGACCTCTCTAGGAGAAGCGGAGACGCGGATGCCGGGACCACAGAGGAACTCTGTGTCCACGGTTACTAGCACGACCTACTCAATCCGAGACGGGCATCGTGAGTAGATATGGAAATAGACAACCAACAGCAACCGATTGAGAAGACGCACTTTGACGTGAATCATATGATTCCGTGGGCAAACCGTCTCATAATCACGGCGGCCTTATTATTCCTCGCCGCCCCTGTCTACTCGTTCTGGCGAGGTGGGCCGGAGACGCTCGGTGGTATCCTCGTGTATTATCTGGCACCGTTTGGGGCGGTCGGAACGCTGTTGTTGCTGCTCCGGCGCACACCCCATACGCGCGTAAACGTTGCTATTGCCATTGCCACAACGCTGGCGACCGTCTATCTAGCAGAATTCGTTTTCTATTTGGAGTTCCGGCCGGACTACCGTGTTCAGCTCGGTGAAGCGGAGAAGGTCGCAAACGCGCACTCAATGCCGTTCGATCCTCGGTCGCGCCTTGACGTCGTTAATGATCTTCGTAGCTCCGGCCGGTCGGCATTCCCCATGATGGGGCCGACCTCACGTATTGGTGGAAGAGACTTGCGCCCGTTGGGGGGGGTCGCAAACATATTAACTGTACTCTGCAACGAGAGCGGTCAGTACATTTCCTACGACAGTGACGAAAGGGGCTTCAACAATCCAAAAGAGATCTGGGCCTTGCCGGAGATTACGACCGCCGTGATCGGCGATTCGTACGCGCACGGAGTGTGTGTGCGAGAGGATAGCACCCTCGGGACCTGGATTCGTGAGAAACGTGCCGCCACACTGAATCTGGGAATTGCCGGAAATGGTCCGCTAGCAGAGTTGGCCACGATTCGTGAGTACCTGCCGACGCTAAGGCCTCAAATTGTCCTATGGTTCTACTACGACAACGATTTACAAGACCTGCAGCGAGAGCGCTCCGAAGAAATTCTCTTACGTTACCTCGACCCAAGATTTCGACAAGAGCTTGGCCACCGCCAAGATGCGGTAGACAGACAGCTGCTCAGGGTTGTCGATTCGGTCATGAAAATAGAGTCTTCAGCCACGCGAAGGGGGTGGCGAACGGTGGTGTCGATTCTCATGGTCGATCATCTCCGCCAGCGATTACGAATTCCACCGTTGGATCCCGTCGCTCCATGTTGCGACTTGGATCTCTTTTCCAGGATTATGAGCGAGGCAAAGGAAACGGTCACCTCCTGGGGTGGACACCTCTTCGTCATTCTTTTGCCGGCACACGAACGGTTCGGCGGCCCCCCTTGGTTCGACCCCGCCGCACTGGCTGCTAAGCCGAGCGTTCAGGCAATAGTCGATTCGCTTGACATCGCCAGCGTCGACGTGGCAACACTTTTCCAGTCCCACACTGCCGATCCACGCTCCATGTTTATCCACCCCTACTCGCACTATACGGGTGAAGCATATAGACTGATCGCGGAAGCAGTTCATCAGATGCTGCCACACCAGTAAACACCGCCCGTGGTCGCTTGTGCATGCACGTCTGGGGAACGAACTGTTCCGTACCCCAATGTTTGAGACGGAAATCTCGTTCTCCTCTTGTCAACACCTCACCGGGAGACCATAGTTCTTCCAACCTTGTTCAGAACTCCACTATAGAGACGACCCATACCCAATATTGGGCGAAACAACACTGATCCAAGGGGGATAGTCGATGATAGAGAACTGGAAAGACATCAAGTTGGATGACTCTTCTATGTGGCCCAAGGGGAAGTTGGTCGATTTGCCACGCGGGCACGTCGATGGGCGCGGTACTATTCAGCCCTTGGTAGATTTGCCGATGAAGAACGCCTCTTTGATCACCTCAAAAAAGGGGACGCTTCGATCTAACCATTATCACAAGACGGACTGGCACTTCATGTATGTGTTCTCGGGTTCTCTTGACTACTACTACCGACCGACGGGCGGCAAGGAGGATCCCCAAGTCGTGCGGATACGGACGGGCCAGATGGTTTTCACTCCTCCGATGGAGGATCATGCTACCGTCTTCCTCGAGGACTCGGTGATGATCGTGGTCAGCCGTAACCCCCGGGACCAGGAGAGCTATGAAGCCGATGTGGAACGTGTTCAGCTTGTGGACCCCGCCGTCTTTACCACAGCATGACCAGCGGCGATTTCTATTTTCGAGACACGTGTCGCCTGTGCCAGAGTCGTGAACTGGAGAAGGTTATCGAGCTAACGCCGACACCACCCGGGAACCGTGTTTTGGTGGCGGACGAGTTAGATGAACATCAGGACAGCTATCCGCTCGAGGTCTACTTCTGTAGGAGTTGTACCCATCTCCAGCTTGGTCATGTAGTTGATCCTGAGATCCTCTACCAACGTAACTATTCCTATGTCTCTGCCACATCTCCTGTGTTCGTGTCTCACTTGGAAAAGTACGTCAAAACGATGCTCGACCGTTTCTCATTGGAAAAGGAGGCACTGGTAGCGGATATCGGCTCTAACGATGGGACGTGTTTACGGTTCTTCAAAGAAAGCGGCTTTCAGGTCCTTGGCATCGATCCCGCAATCGACATTGCGCGGCGTGCCACGGACAGCGGCATCGAGACCATCGCCGATTTCTTCAGCTTGGAGTTGGCACGCCGCCTACGCGATGAGCGGGGTCCCGCCCAGCTAATCACGTCGCACAATGCCTGTGCACATATTGATAACCTGACAAACATTATTGAGGGGGTAAGCCATTGGCTTCGTGATGACGGATTATTCGTGATGGAGGTGGGATATCTGGTCGACGTTTATCAAAACGTTTGGTTCGACACCATTTACCATGAGCACTTAGATTACCACACTGTTGCTCCTCTGACCGGATTCCTTGCGCGGTCGGGCCTCGAAGTCATCCGGGTCGAGCGGGTGGCGCCACAAGGTGGATCGATCCGGGTCATAGCGCAGAAGGAGAGTGGCCCCCACACTGCCGACGGTTCCTTGGAGGAATTGTTAGCCCTCGAGCACCATTTGGGACTGGATAGGCCGAAGACATTCCATGACTTCAGCCGTCGCGTGAACGAAGTGCGAGATAAACTTTCGAGACTACTCACGGGATTGAAGCAACAAAAGAAATCGATTGCAGCGTACGGAGCGCCCACAAAAGCCACTACGATGTTGATGCACTTTGGGCTAGGTCGAGAGGTGCTGGATTTCACCTTGGAAGATAACCCGCTCAAGCACGGCCACTTCTTACCGGGAGTACGTGTTCCGATTGTACCTGCAGAAGAGCTCTACAAACGGCGCCCAGATTATGTCGTCATCCTGGCGTGGAATTTTGCAGCCTCGATCATGCAAAAACACACACGCTACCACGACGAAGGTGGCCGGTTCATCTTGCCGATGCCGGAGCCTCAAATCGTGGAACAACCCTCGGCACCACCGGTTAAGACGAAGAGATAAGGAGACATGAGTCCGTCCAACCAGCGTATTCTTGTGATTGCGCCGCATCCCGATGATGAGATACTCGGTGTTGGAGGCACCATGGCGAAGTACGCCGACCTTGGATCCGACATTGTTGTGCTTACCGTCTCCGGGCACCTTCCTCCTCTCTACCCGAAAGGCGTCTACGAAAAGACCATAGATGAAGCTCACGCCGCACACGCCCAGGTGGGAGTAAGCAATTCGATATTCCTCGGCGTTCCTGCTACTATGTTGGGCGATGTTCCGGTGCACGAGCTAAACGGAAAGATACTCGAGGTGGTGGAAGATGTCCGACCGAGCATTGTTTTGTGCCCTTACCCAGATCGCCATATCGATCACAGGATTGTCTTCGATAGCACGCTAGTTGCCACACGACCCATCGATGTGAGCGCAAGAATCGAGATTGTCGCAGCCTACGAAACGTTGTCAGAGACACATTGGAACGCACCACACATCGAGCCTAACTTCACACCCAACTGGGTCGTCGATATTACTGATTTTTTGGAAACAAAGAAACGCGCTCTGGGCTGCTATGTGAGCCAAATCCCACCTTTCCCCGGAGCGCGGAGCCTCGAAGCGGCCGTGGCCCTAGCAACCCTGCGTGGAACCCAAGCGGGTTTCGCCTATGGAGAGGGATTGCACATTGTGAGAATGTGCTCGTGAACGAAGCACGGCCGCGTGTCCTACTATCTGGCCCGTGAGTTAGCGTTGTCGTATGCGATCTAGGTACTTCGCTCTGAGCTCCACCTCTCCTCGGAAATCGTCGCGACGCGCTGGATCGTCGACTGCATCAACGAAAGCGGAGAACATTAGAGAGAAGCTGTCGGCGGCTTCGATCTCCACTTCTTCAACTTTGCCGTGCCTATCTCGTACTCTCACACTAGCCACGTAAGCCGGCGGCTTGGAGAAGATGAGGTCCGCGTGCAATGACGCGTTCTCGCCCCAGATGGATATCTCATTCCTATAAGCCCGCTCGTACCCCCACTCTAGAAAGGCACATGCTCCGGCGTGAGTCGATACCAACGCAAACCCGTGCATGTCCACATCAGAGCCCGGAGGCTCCGACACCAGCGATTGTAACACCGTCAACTCCGGGCCGAGCAATTTGAGCGTCGCGGACAACGGGTAGGGCGCGATGTCGAGGAGAGCACCACCTCCAAGTTCACGAGTGAAGCGGAAGCCGGGTTGATCGAGATGGGGCAAACCAAATTGACAGTTGGCACTCAACACTTTGCCGAAAGCGTGGCCTGCGATAGTATCGCAGATGAAAGAGAATTGGGGGTGGTACATGTACATTAAGCCCTCGCAAAGGGCCAACTCCCGGACACGGGACTCCCGCACCAAGTCTTGGACTTGGTACAGCGTTGCTGCCATCGCCTTCTCGCACCAGAGATGCTTACCGGCATGCAGGACCCGCATGCCGTGGTCATGATGCAGTCCCGTTGGCGTCGCGACGTAGACCGCGTCGACATCAGCGGCACGCAACATGTCGTCAGGACTCGGCCAGTATTCACACTGGTAGAGGTCCGCCTCATCGCGAGCGACGTTTCCGTCGCGCGTTGTGACACCTACGAGTATTGTACTGGGGCACGCCTGGAGCGCAGGCAAGATCTTTTTGCGGGCGTGCCTTCCGAGACCCCAGACTCCTACTCCAACTCTTGAACTCATGGATTCCGGGACGACTGACGCCAAGTTTGGGTCGCCCGAAGGCTGCACCGTCTGGAACCTCGGCTGGCCGCTCGGAAGCGATGGGCGAGCCCTTTAAGAACATATTTCACGATGCTGGACGCATCCGCCGGCAACAGCTGTTTAAAGTCGCGAGCCTGCGGCCGCGTCCCAACCGCAAGTGTTTCTGATTAAGATTAGCGGTGCTAGTCACGAAGCGGTCCCTTCATTATTCAGGTTGTTCTCCGGGCCAGTGGGTCTACCATGCATATACTCTTTCTGACCGAAAACTTTCCCCCCGAGCGCAATGCGCCGGCCGCGCGCGTCTATGAACGCGCGCTCTACTGGCTGAAGTGGGGTCATGACGTGACCGTTATCACGAGCGCACCGAATTCCCCAGATGGTAAGGTCTTTGAAGGATATCGAAATCGATGGTTTCAGACAACGATGCTCGATGGAATGCGCGTAGTCCGGGTCAAGACCTACATCGCACCCAATAGTGGAACTGTCCGTCGCATTCTGGACTTCATGTCGTTCATGGTCGCCGGTTATCTAGCCGGTCTGTTTCAGAGTCGGCCCGACCTCGTGGTTGCTACGTCTCCCCAGTTTTTCTGTGCCGTGGCGGGCTGGGCCGTCGGCGCGAGTCGCCGTGTCCCCTTTGTCTTTGAGCTTGCAGACCTTTGGCCGGCGACCATTCGGGGCGTCGGGATCATGAACAGCAAGCTTCTGCGCCCAATAGAAGCGTTAGAGTTGTTTCTTTATCGACGCTCAGCAGCTGTCGTATCGCTCACGCGATCCTTCAAAAAGGACCTAATTCGCCGTCAGATTGACGACCGCAAGATCGCAGTTGTGACAAACGGCGCGGACCTCTGGCGCTATCGGCCGCAACGGCGCGATGAGACTCTAGCTAAACGATGGGGACTAAGCGACCGTTTTGTAATTGGCTACATCGGTACACATGGGCTCTCCCACCAATTGGAGAACGTCCTGATTGCCGCATCGCAGTTGAGGGATGACCAATCTTCACGCTTCATGTTTGTAGGTTCCGGTGCCACCCGAGAGCTACTGATCGCAGACGCACAGGAGCGTAGACTTGAAAACGTTGTCTTTATTCCAACCCAAGACAAAGAGACGATCACACAATTCTGGGCTCTGTGCGACGTGGCACTGATTCACTTGAAAGACGCCGCAGTCTTCGAGACGGTCATTCCGTCGAAGATGTTCGAGGCGATGGCGATGGCATTGCCACTCATCCTGGTTTCGCGTCGCGGCGAAGCGAGCCGCATTCTCGTCGAAGAGGACGCTGGACTGTGGGTGCCCGCTGGTGACCCGGAAGGATTAGCCCAAGCGGTACGAACAATGGCTCGGGAACACGGCCGCCGCGAGCATTACGCGAGAAACAGCGGTGCAGCAGCCAGTAAGTACACCCGAGAGGAGCAAGCTCGCAAAATGCTCATGGTTCTTGAGAGCGTTGTTCAGGGACGCGATTCAGTTCCCGAAGAAGTCAGCTGACCCCGCCATACCACTACCAGTTACGGTTGGCCCGTTCGAGGTTTCCTGTGAAGGAGCACTTACCGATCAGACTCCAAGCGAATGCGGCTGATCAAACGCACTGGCAACTCGCCGTCCCGCTTGCCAACGATCACTCGGTTCGCTTGGCATACCCCAAAGCGTGGGTGATATGTCGAATCGATGATCTTCATTTCGAGCGCGGGATCCAAGTGCAGCGAACCGAGGGCGCGCCGCCCGGTGGTGTGTAACCTGGCCGCGCCGTCGTCGAGATGGGCTTCGACATCGGGGTGGAGGTGGAACAGCAATTCGACTGTATGGAGCCCACTGCCACCAATCTCATCGAGGATCGTCAAACCATGTGCATCCATAGTCCACGTGCGTCGATGAAGACCAACACGCCCTAATCGACGGTAGCCATCATGGGACGCACCCACGGAGATGGAATCCCCGCCGTCTGCAGCGCGCAATTCGCTGATCCGAGCACGCCGCGCGACACGATGCGAGCGCCAGACTTCTGACGAATCGTATCCATCGACCATAACCGTGTTGTGGGCACGCGTCCCTCGCTGTCGGACTCGCTCAGGACAGTCACCATAGAGGGACGTTCCGGAATCGACGATAATACGCTGCTCGCCGTTCGAGAGCTCGAAGCTGAGGGTATCGGCATGTCCGTGGCCCAGCATATAGTCTGGACCGACCGGACCGACATCGACCAGTGCAACCACAGCGTCGCGCTGCAAGCGAGCGTAGCCGGACTCGCTCATCGGTGTCAATCGGTCACCTACAGGTCGCGTGCGGAGCCCTAAGCTGGTTGCGTAACGCAGAAGTTCACTTGGGGACGGCGCGATATCAAATGCAGCGTCGTTGAACAGTGCTATTTTGCCGTCGCCATGACACATCGCGGAGAGCCAATGCGCCATGTCCTCAGCGGCAGGCAGGAGGGAGGTTTCCATTTCCCTATGACCATACGTGCGGTAGAGATTGATAAGATCTAGTAGATCCTCCAGGATGATGCTGTGATACATGGGGCTTCGTTCAAAGTGTCCACCATCTCCCAAAACCTGCTCGGGGATCTCCCTCGCAAGCAACGCCATTCCTTTCTCTAACCATTCGCTAGCTTCTGCATCGCCAAAGAACAGACCACCGAAGACCAACGCTTTTGCATTGGCCAGCAGGTGATTACCGAGTAAGTGGGTTTCGAGGCGCCGCCTCAGAAATCGAAATTGCACTGCAAGACTTTGGACCATTTCCCCGGTCGGAGGATGGCCCGAGAGAATCCATTTGATCCAGTTGATCGTGCGCAGCGAAAGCGGGAAAGGTTCCCATCCGACACCGACTCCGGGAGGGTTCTGACCCAACCATTGCGAGATCAGATCCCGATGCCAACCTGTACGATCTGCAGCGGCTCTGGCGTTCAAGTCGTCGAAGTAATGCAGGTTGTAGAGCCAGAGGCGATCCGACGTCACAGCGGCCCAATCGTCCGAGCTGGCAAGTTTCAATCTCTGGCTGAGAAACTCGAAACACGCTGGTCCAACCATACTCGGTTGACGTGCCGCAGGCACCTTCCAGGAACAGACAGGGGCTCTGATCTCTGGTGCTGGTCGAAAATCCAGATGCGGGCGACGCAACGAGTAGCCAATCCGCGCAATAACTTGCTGGACTTTGAGATGCCGGATAGTGTGAAAATAGTTTGAGAGGTCTCCGCTACCCATGGCGATCCACCACAATCGCCGCGATTCGGAGAGCTGCCTTTCCATCCCACAACTCAATCGGTCCTTTGCGCTCGGGTGGATTGTTCATTATCCCGGACGCCGCGGTGACAAGGGCTTCGTTGTCGGAAGCCACCAGGCGATTCGTGCCATGTGTGACGGTTACAGGTCGCTCGGTATTTTCTCGCACGGTCAGGCATGGAACCTGCAAATGACTGGTTTCCTCTTGCAAACCGCCGGAGTCCGTTATCACAAGCCGAGCGGTAGCCACCAGACTCAACATCTCCAAATAACCCAACGGCTCGATGAGTTGAAGACTGTCGATTTGTGGAACGATGATGCCGTCGTCGACTATGCGTTGTCGCGTTCGCGGATGTACCGGGAACAAGACTGGAAGGGTCTTGGAAATCTCTCCCAGCGCACTCATGATGTCAGAAAAGACTTTCGGGTCGTCCACGTTAGATGGCCGGTGCAGAGTGACGAGAATGTACTCCCGGGGTCGTAACGCAAATCGTTCTGCAGAGCACAGTTCAGTCGCACTGGGAAGTGCGTGAACCAGAGAGTCAATCATTACGTTGCCGACCAGGGCAATCCGTTCGGTTGGCACCCCCTCGGCCCGGAGATTCTCGTCCGCATCTCGTGATGGCGTAAACAAAAGATTTGAAAGACGATCAGTAACCACCCGATTGATCTCCTCGGGCATCGACCAGTCACCGCTCCGCAACCCTGCCTCGACGTGACCCAGCCTTATGCCCATCTTCGACGCAACGAGTGCAGCGGCAACTGTCGAGTTGACATCTCCGTATACAAGGACAAGATCGGGGTGGTGAGATAGGAAGACAGGCTCGAGCCCCTGTATGACGGCCGCAGTTTGCTGGGCATGCGATGCGGATCCAACACCTAGGTTGTAATGAGGCTCCGGGATATCCAGGGCGTGGAAAAACGCGTCCGACATTACTGGATCGTAGTGCTGACCTGTGTGAACAACCACGTGCTCTACTTTGTCTTCCACTGCGAACGCACGGTGCAGTGGTGCGAGCTTCATAAAGTTAGGGCGAGCCCCAACAACCGAGAGAACGTGCACGGGTCCACTTTCGATTTTGAGCGTGAGTTGCTACTTGAGCCGGTCCCAAAACCTCGCTGACGCTGGTTTGGTCTTCCCAACCAACCTTTGTCACGTGCAGCGCCGTCCTCGTTCGCAAACGTCGCGGGACTATTGCGCTTGCACGGGTCGTTGATCAGCTGCGACACGTGCAAAGATATCGACCGGTTCTTCAGATAATGCCAGTGGTCTCGACGGATATCCCGGTACGAGTTGAGTCAAGTATCGTTCAACCTCGAGCCCCGCCGCCTTTGCTAGCCGATGGGCCGCTTCCATGATTTCGCCAGCCCCGTAAAACACGACGCGCGTCACACCGCGCCTCTTCAATTCCCGTAACGCAAAGCTTATGCGCTGCTCCATCGCCCGCAGGTTTCCTAACACCCACGAGTAGTGCTCGTGGCTCAACAGCTGTCGATATTGCTTTCCGCTGATGGTGAGCCTGTATGCGAATGGCCTCACGTTGCGGTTTGCCACCTGGAGGTAGCTGGCCTCGATCGTGGCATGCAGGTGGCGATTGACGGCGCTCACCGCCATGCCAAGTCGCTCAGCGAGGACCCTTTGCGAGATGTTCGAGCCTCGATGCACCTCGTCCAGGATCGACAAATCAAGGGATCGAACGGTTTGCCGCTGACCGCGTCTCTTCAGTTTCAAGGGCGTTTGCGCCGTTCGGCTCGGAGGATCACCTCTCCGTTCACCGCGCGAATTGTTGTTCGACAGGTGAACATAGGTACGCAACAAAAGCCGGTTGCTTCACAACCGGCACTGCCAACGGGCCCGGGTCCGCATTCTAGAATCGGAAGGTCGCCCGCCGTTGGGAACGGAGAGACAACACCGTCGCGCCTTGAGTATGGACACACCCCGACCCCGTCAGTCCCAGGGCACTCTGACTAGGCCCACAACCGGCACTGCTCGCTGTCAGCTGGATGCCAGCTCTTCTCTTACCAAATTGGCGGGGACGATTGCGCCGCGCGACGCACAGGCGCACATCGTCCTCGGCTGAATCCCGGTGAGCTGCGGGTCATGAGGGCACAGGCCGCAGGACACGTCGTGGTAGCTCCACACTTACGGCTTGGCACAGGACCGAGAGCCGCACCACGACCCGAGTCTGCCCACGCTCTTCAAGCAGCACCCCCCGCACCCCGGCGAATACTCCTTCGGTTGCGATCACCTCTTGTCCGACCGTGACGGTTTCTACGAGTTCGGGCATTCCCTGACCGGTATTCACGCCAGTGGCCAAAATGCGAACCGCCTCCAGCTCTTCGTCGCGAACCGGCGTCGGGTAGCCATTGGCTCGCACGATGGTGACAATGCCAGGCGTATTCAACACCTCGTACGTTTTCCGGAGGTCAAAGCGGGCGAAGACGTAACCAGGAAACAGGGGAAACGCAACTCGCTTCGTTCGATCCGACCACTGCCTGACCTGCTCGATGAGCGGCAGGTACGACTCGACACCGTTGCCTGCGAGCAAACGGTCGGCCCGCTTCTCTGCCCGCGCCCGCGTGCGACACGCATACCAACGAGGCGTGTGGAACAGCTGCGGCGGCACCGCGGTCGACTCGCCGTTTGACTCGAAAGCCGACCGGCGGTAGCTCGCATCCGGCATCGCCCGGTGAGCCGTGCTATCTAGCATGGCTGCCAGCACGGGCCCGCTGTCTCTCCACCGCAGCGGTCTGCATCCCACCGACAGTCGTGCGTGGTGGACCCCCAGTAGAAAAAATGTCCCAACCGAGGTCCGGCAACAGCCCGGCAAGACACTCTCGCATCTCATCGGTCTTCCCTTCGTCCGCGGCAGCAACCAACTTCGAGATACCGTCGAAAACGCTCGGGTTGGTGACCCCGTTGCGCGCAACGAAGATCTTGCCGTGTTCCGTACGTTCGTATAGCTCTGAAGCGCTAAACAACTCTTCGAAGAGCTTTTCGCCAGGCCGCAACCCCGTGCACACAACGTCTACATCCTTCCCCACCTCGAGCCCGGAGAGTTCGATTAGATCTCGCGCCAAGTCCACAATCTTGACAGGCTCACCCATATCCAATACGAAAGTCTCTCCGCCCTCGCCCAGAGCGGCAGCCTGGAGGACCAGTTGCACCGCCTCAGGGATGGTCATGAAGTACCGAGTCATGTCTGGATGCGTAACCGTAACAGGTCCTCCCTGAGCGATCTG
>SDBV01003967.1_pt1 | contig 21446 bp, 25 predicted proteins | sample 2277081 | NCBI WGS metagenome assembly SDBV01 (sample SAMN10402039, study PRJNA504765) | marine sediment metagenome | isolation source: marine sediment core GS10_PC15, 223 cmbsf | place: Arctic Ocean: Southern Knipovich Ridge | collected 2010 | reverse complement strand
TCTTTCGCTTTCTCCCCCTTTTAATTCAGAGAAGAAAGAATATCAAAAAACCGCTTGATTAGATTGCAAGGATTGTGGCCGGAGAAGGACTGCTCGGCGTCAGATTATTTGGCCGGTAACAATGTCTACCCCGCTCGGATAACTTTTCTAAAGCTTCTCTGCTTTTATGGCTAGCTTTCCGATGAATCATAGCTTGTTAGCATTATACAGCACTTCCTATATTATTAAATACTTGCTTAAGACCTTGACCAGCCGTTATTCAGCGTCGATATGCCCGCATCTGAGGCATTCTGACAATAGCCTTACGTCTTTCTCGGTCAAACTTGGGAGGTGCTTCGAAAAGGAAGTTACTAATCGCAAGAGGAGCATGATTATTGGCGAAAAAGGCCTAGAAAGTTTGAGTTTTGCAATATATGCAATGAGAATAAGGCTCTGAACTGCCATGATATATGGATACGCAATCGACACAAAAGGCACGGATCGCTTGACCTCTTGTTAGCCGCATAGGTTTGGCTGATCTAATTCGCAGCGCGACCGAATTTCTTTTCTCTTGGTAATTACTCAACTTAGTCCTTTCTATCGTACTTCTAGCTAGCTCTAAAACACTAGGGGATGGTAAATATATAAAGGTAGGTCACTTTTGACCTATTAAGTGGTTCCACCGCATTTTGATTCAGAATCCATGGCCTAAGCAGCTCATGGCCCCTATTTTGCCGTTTTCTTTGTAGGTCATTTTTAACCTATTAAATTGAGCTTTTCACCAAATAGTCCGTTTAATAGGTCACTTTTGACCGTAGTCATGGGTCACTTTTGACCCTGATGGAAAATCATTTTGCCCGCCTGGGTTGGGCTTTTGGTCTCGTTTTCTTCACAAACTTGTCGGTTCCGTAGTGATGCCAGCGAGCCGATAGCCCATAGATCGTCGGCTTCTTTGACTGTGCCCAGTGCTTGACTATATCTATGAAGCCTAGCTCAATGAGTCGATCGAGCGCCTTTGTAAACCGTGCTTTACTCATTAGTTTCTTGCCTTCTTCGTAGGTAAAGGAAATATTGCGTGCATTATTTGATCCGTCGCGCTTCGGTAAGTACTTGCTCCTGATATGTACATAAAGGATCACCTCGAAGGGCGACAGCTCTTTCCATGCCTTGCTCGTCATCATGCTGTGCGTAATCCTGAGATACGGAGTATGCTTTGTAGAGCTTTCAAAGTCCTCAAAAGTCGCTTTTCGTTTTAAGCCGCCCATATCAGAAGAAATGGACTTGTGCCAGACTGTGGGTTGGCGTTATCTCGTGCCACCGGCGGTGCCCCTAAGCGTGGCTGGGTATTTGTCTTAACAGTCATCTTTGCCGCCTTCAAGCGTTTCAAGGACTTTTCGCAAATCAAAGCGCAAATATTTTCCAACCTTCAATGACGGTATGCGTTTTTCCTCAGCGGCGCGATAACACCAGCCAACGGGCACGGCCAAGGTTTCGGCTAAGGTGTGCACGTCTACTAACTGATCACTCATTCGCCTCACCGCCGAAGATTTCCGCTTCAGGTACACCGAGCGCCTTTGCAACTCGTTTCCTGAAATTCGGCCAAGGCCGACGATCACCACATTCAACGGCTGACACGCAGCTATTGGCCATCCTGATTTTATGAGCTAATTGTGTTTGTGTTAGCCCCCGTTCCTCACGAATCTCGCGAAGCTTAGATTTTTTCAACATTTCTGTTCTCCTTTACTTGACTTCAGCTATAACAGGGTGTCATAATATAACTATGCTTGTACACTCTGACGTTATGACTAATACTATAGCGGACTGTCATCATCATTACTAGCTCTAAGACTCTGACAGCTTTATAGGTTCACGACAGGTATTTAGAAGTCCAGGTAACAGAGTTGACGGTAGGAAGGTGTAAGAGTGAGAGATTCGATAGAAGAGTACGCAAAGGCGCAGAGAGTGCGGGAAAAAGAGCAGACAGAAGATAAGCTAGCACATGATTTCTATAAGGAACATAAGGCTAGAGCACTTACCGCTCCAGGCGGTGCCTTCTTGGAAATGGGCTACAGCACTACTCATGCTCCGTATCGGATATCTCGACGAAAATCTGGTGTTTTCGTTGTCGGAAAGAGTGAATACGGCGAAAGTCATAATTTGGCAGAAGAACCGAATCTGTTTGTTCGGTTTGAAGAACTTGGCGACTCAGATAAAGATATTCTTGATTGGGTGGATACTTGGGGCTTTTTGGGTCTGCGTCACAATGCACCAGCTGGTGCTGATTGGGAAGAAACCGAGGAGCCGCTAATACTATTTAAGTACTTTCACGACAGCTTTAAACAGGCTTTCAGTGCTGTTGACGACCATGTCAAGAGGATCGAGCCAATATCCGATAAATGGCGTGATTGGATTACCAGACAGATCAGTCAGCACGCACACATGACGCAATGCGTGATTCCTGACAGAGACAAGATTCTAGATGACCCCTATGCAATAGTGCCTCACACAAGATTACAGGCGGATACAATTGCCGGAACTCTTGTAATGCAACTCTATCGATTTCTATTGGTTGGGAAAAAGCTGAAAGTCTGTCTATTGCCTGGCTGCAACCTATTAACAACACAAGAAAAGTATTGTTCAAAGGAACATCGAAATCTTTTTCATACGTGGAAGTCTCCTAAAAGAAGAAAGATCGAACAGCTCGACAATGGTCAATGGGTCAAGGTAGAAGATAAACAAGGAGGCAAAAATGGCAAGGGGTAGCATTTTCAGGAGAAACAAAGACGGTAAACCGCATGGAAACTACATCATCAAATACAAAGATGATACCGGCGTTTGGAAAACAAAGACGTGCGGAACAAACAAACATGCAGCCGACGCTGAACTAACCAGATTAGTCGGCCAAGTCGACGCTGGAGAATATCAGCCACCAAAAGCAATTCTATTCCGCGATCTATGCGACAGATGGCTAAAAAAGAGTGAAGCGACAATCAAGCAAAGCACATACGATTTTTATTGTGTACAGATTGAGCGGCGCTTAAAACCGGCTTTCGGCCACTTACAAACGCGCTCGATCTCCCCGGAGATGCTTGATCTCTTTGTCTCCGAGCTATCGGACTCCAAACTTAAACCGCAAACCGTCGCCCATTCGGTACAAGTCCTCAAAAGTATCCTTAAGACCGCCGAAGTATGGGGATACGTATCGAAGTCACCGGCCGTTGCGGTTAAAAAACCTAGAGTCCCCCGCCGGGAATTGGATTTTTTCAACCCGCAAGAAATTGCCCGGTTGTTGGGCGCGGCCGACGACCGCCATTATCCCCTACTCTTAGCGGCCGCTATAACCGGTTGTAGACGCGCCGAGGTGTTGGGGCTGGCTTGGACCGATATTGATTTCGCCAGTGCCACGATTCACGTTAGATATCAAGCGGCGGCAAGCGGTAAATTAGTAGAGTTGAAGTCAGCACATAGCCGCCGCCGTATACCCATGTCCCCGAGGTTGGTTAAGGCCTTACAGGAGCACCAGCTAAGGCAAGCTGTAGACGGCCCCGAGAGTCCCTTGAACCTTGTCTTCCCATCAGAGGCCGGAACACTCATTCTCGGTAGCAATCTTTTACGGCGAATCTACTGGCCGACACTCACTAGAGCCGGTCTAAGACGTTTGCCGTTTCATTCTCTGCGCCATTCTTGCGCCACCATCAGACTTAGCCGAGGTGTGCCCTTACCGGAAGTCTCTACATGTCTCGGCCATCAGGACGTGGCCGTGACGGCTAAGGTTTACTCTCATTATCTTCCACGCACCCAAACGGGAGATGACGAACTTGAAAGCGCGATCTTCGAGAGAACCGATACCCCAATTAAAGAGGTTGTGAAAAATGGCTGATTTTGTTGATGAAGCAACACCGCAAGACATTATCGGCGCGGCGGAGTCGGTAGGTTTTGATCTGAAAGAGCTTGCGGAGGCATTAGACGCTCTCGGCCCCGAAGCGCTAGAGGTAGAAGAGCTAGAGGCCGTAGGTGAAAGTCTGGTAAAAGCACAATTGACGCTTGAGGCCATTCTCGCGGAGATAAGCGAACACATTAAGAACAGATAAGCCCGGAATCAGCAGAGAAGACGAGACACCTCTTTATGGGATGTCTTTTTCTTGGTGCATATTTGGTGCATACGCCATATTTTGGAGAGTCCGCAAGGTGTCTGGTTAGACATTATCCCTGCTAGTTGATGGTGCCCCCGGCAGGAATCGAACCTGCGGCACCAGGTTTAGGAAACCTGTGCTCTATCCCCTGAGCTACGAGGGCGTTGGGTAACTCTTAGAAATAGGCGAGCTTATTCAGCGCTAGAAGTTTCTTGCCCGGATGCATCCGGCTCCGTGGTCAGGTCCATTCCTTCGACTTCGACATCTTCGCCCTGGCATTTGTCACAGACGACCTTGGATAGATCAAGTCGGTCAAGAACCTCTTGGTCTTCCAGCTCGGCGATCATGTACTCAATCGAACCGTCACCCGTCAATCTCAGCTTTACCGGCCACCTGGCGTTGATCACCCAAGTCGACTCCTCGTCGTCCGTCGAGTGACCACAATTCCGACACTTCAAGGACTGTATCGCGCGCATCTCCTCGGACATATACGATCTCCTCCTAGACATCAGGCATGTAAGATGCCTGTTTCCATATACTTGACCCAAATGGCAATATTGACGGCATGATCACCGATCCGCTCGAAGAACCTGCCTGTCAGAACCATGTTCATCGCGATTTCCACGGAACTCTCATCGCCCATCCTGAATAGCTCCTTGATGAGTTCCTTGTAGAGATTATCAACTTTATCATCTTTCTTCTCTAGTGTCTTGGCCATTGTCGGGTCCTTGGAAGCAAAGGCTTCCACGGCCGCCCGGAGGAGATCGCGAGTGGTCAATCCCAGTTTGCCGATCAGTTCGGAAATGGGCTTCATGCCGACCATGGTGGTGTCGTTCCGGACGATCTCGGCGACGTTCTTGGCCAAATCGCCCGAGCGCTCCAAGTCTTGGATGACCCTGACCATCGAGAGGATCCGCCGCAAATCACCCGCGACCGGTTGTTGTTGGGCCAGGAGTTCGTAGCAGCGCATCTCGACATGGAGATATATCTGGTCTATCTGATAGTCGGCGTCTATAACGGCAGCCGCCTGGACAGCGTCGCCCTCAGCCAGCGCCGTCGTTACCCGCTCTACCGACTCGACGACGAACCCGCCCATCCGGACGACGTCGCTCTCGAGGATATCGAGCTCCTGATAGAAATCGGCCCGCATCATCCGAAACGCCCCGTAATGTAGTCTTCCGTCTGCTTGTGCTCAGGATTGGTAAATATCCCGTTGGTCTCCCCGAACTCAACCAGCTTCCCCTCGAGAAAGAAGCCGGTGTATTCGGAGATCCGGGCTGCTTGCTGCATATTGTGCGTCACGACGACGATGGCATAGTTTTTCGACAACTTAGCTATCAGATCCTCTATCCGGTGCGTCGCCGCCGGGTCCAGCGCTGAGCACGGTTCGTCCATCAGGAGCACTTCCGGTTCAATAGCCAAAGCCCTGGCGATACAAAGCCGTTGCTGTTGACCGCCGGAAAGACTGGCTCCGGGCTCTTTGAGCCGATCCTTTACTTGTTCCCATAAAGCAGCCTGGCGCAAACTCTCTTCGACGATTTGGTCGAGATCGACTCGCCGCGCCAGGCCGTTGAGGCGAAAACCGGCGACGACATTATCATAGATGGACATCCTCGGAAACGGATTCGGCTTTTGGAAGACCATGCCGATCCGCCGCCTGATGGTAACCGGGTCGACAGCCGGATTGTAGATATCGGAACCCTCCAAGAGGACATGCCCGATCCGGCGAGCGTTGGGAATCGTCTCGTGCATCCGGTTGAGGCAACGGATGAAGGTCGACTTGCCGCAGCCGGACGGACCGATGATAGCCGTAACAGCGCGGTCTCTAATGCCCGTGGTGATATCGTAGAGAACTTGTTGCTCGCCGAACCACGCGGAAAGACCGTCCACTTTGACACGCACTTCTTCCATCTCGATCAAACGCCTTCTCTCAAGAGTGACAACCTACCCGAACCGACCGGTAATGAAGTCCTCGGTCCGCTTGTCTTCGGGCTTAGTGAAGACACGACTCGTCGCCCCGAACTCGATCAGCTCGCCGGGATCGCCTGTCTGTTCCGCCAAGAAGAATCCGGTGTAATCGGAGACTCGCGAGGCCTGTTGCATATTATGGGTGACGATCACAAGCGTCAGTTTCTCCTTGAGCTGCGAGAGGAGATCCTCTATCCGCTGCGTCGAGATGGGGTCCAAGGCGGAGCAAGGCTCGTCCATGAGCAAGACATGGGGAGTGACCGCCAGCGCCCGAGCGATACAGAGCCGCTGTTGTTGGCCGCCGGAGAGATTATGGGCCGACTGGCGCAGCTTGTCTTTGACTTCGTTCCAAAGCGCCGCCTGCTTAAGCATCGTCTCTACGATCTGGTCCAGTTCGGCCCGGTTGTGGTGCCGCCGCAAACGCGGCCCGTAGGCGACATTGTCATAGATGGAGGCCGGAAAGGGATTAGGTTTTTGGAAGATGTAACCGATGGCCATCCGCAAAGAAGCAAGATCGATGTCCGGACTATAAAGGGGCTGCTCGTCGATCCATACTTGGCCGCTAACCCGGGTGTCCGGTACCAACTCGACCATCCGATTGAGAGCCTTCAGGAAGGTCGACTTACCGCAGCCGGACGGGCCGATGATGGCCGTGATCCGCTTCTCGGGAAGCTTGAGGTCAACGCCTTTGAGGGCCTGGAACTTGCCGTAATCGACCCTAAGACCCTCGGCCCGCATCTTGATCGACGCTGAGTCGAGCTCCGTTCCCCGCGGGTCGATGAGATCAGTGACGTCTACCAATCGCCCGGTCCGCAAGCTCTCTTTTACTTTAACCGCCATAAAACCACTCCTCGCATACTAAGTTTAGTCATGCCACCGCCGGTCATAGCGGTGTCGCAATATAGATGCCGCGGCATTCATGATAAAGATGAATAACAGCAGAACCAGGACCCCGGCGGCCGCAATATCATGGAAACCATCCTGCGGCCGGGAGATCCAATTGAATATCTGGATAGGCAGAGCCGTGAACGGGGCAAATGGCCCGTCCGGCACGAAAGCGATGAAAGTGAGCGCCCCGATCATGATAAGTGGGGCCGTCTCGCCGATAGCCCGTGAAAGCGCCAGGATGACACCGGTGGCGATACCGGAGATGGCAGCCGGTAGAACCACGCGCCGGGTCGTCTGCCACCGCGTCGCCCCTAAGGCGAGCGAGCCCTCGCGAAGCGATTGCGGAACGGCCCGGATGGCCTCTTGGGCGGAGACGATAACGATAGGCATGACCAAGAGCCCCATCGTCAAGGCGCCGGAAAGGACCGAGCGGTCGAAACTGAGCAGCCGCACGAAGATGGCCAAGCCCAAGAATCCGTAGACTATCGATGGGACCCCGGCCAGATTGGCGATGTTCAGCTTGATAATCGAAGCCAGGCGGCTCCCGCCGGCATACTCTTCCAGATAGATAGCGGTAGCGACCCCGATGGGAATGCAGAAGGCACCGGTCAGAGTCATCATCCAAATGGTCCCATAGATGGCCGCCTTGATGCCGGCTTTCTCCGGGAACCGCGAGGCGAAATTGGTCAGGAAGTGCCAGTTCAGCGAAGAAAACCCGCTAATTAAGACATCCGACAAGAGCAAAGTCAGCGCGCCCAGACTGAAAACGATCGCCCCGATACACATCGCCTGGAAGAGCATGTTCTTAATTCTTCGCGCGGCTGACTGGCCCGACATCAGATTGGCGTCCATTAGATCCGCCCCTGGTTCTTAGTTATCCGAGTCGCCAGCAGGTTCATCAACATAGTCAGAACGAAGAGAACGGCGCCGGCGGCGAAGATCGTCTTATACTCGATAGTCCCCCAGGGCGTCTCGCCCAGGCTGATCTGGACGATAAAGGCAGTGACGGTCTGGATGCTCTCCAGGGGATTGAGCGTCAGTTTTGGAGTGGCCCCGGCCGCCAGTGTTACGATCATCGTCTCCCCGACGGCCCGGGATATCCCGAGGACGAAAGAGGCGACTATCCCCGATGAAGCAGTGGGCACGACGACCTTGGTGATGACCTCATATTTATTGGCGCCGAGAGCATATGCGGCCTCCCGCAGGCTTGACGGGACCGCCGCCAAAGCGTCCTCGCTGAGCGAAGCGACCATCGGCACGATCATGATGCCGACCGCTATCGCTGCCGAGAGGGCGTTGAAGGCGTTGGCCTGCGGAAATACAGACCGAATAAGCGGGGTGATATATAGCAGCGCCAGATAACCGTAGACGACCGTCGGGATTCCGGCCAAAACCTCGATGAGCGGCTTCAACCACCGTCGGGCGCGCGGCGAGGCGTATTCGCTCAAGAATATTGCCGACCCCAAGCCCACGGGGACGGCGATGAACATACCGGCGATCGTCACCAGCAGCGTACCGGTGAGCAGCGGTAGAATACCGAAGCTGCGCGGGATCAAGAGCGGACTCCAGGTGGTGCCGGTCAAGAATCCCACGATCGACACTTCCCGAAAGAACATGAAGGTCTCGGAGAAGAGCGCGAAGATGATCCCGAAGGTAGTCAGGATCGGGACGAGGCTCAATAAGATGAGCAGGGCATGGATGATAGCTTCCCGGCGCCGCCGCCAAGCATGGGCCCCGGCGTGCATCGTAACCGGCGCTATATCGCTGACATCGACAGCCCGACTATCCTCAGCCATTGCCAGCCTCCTTTAGCTTGTCCTTTTCTTGCTGGTAGTCTTCCTCGTCCAGGGCTACATATCCGACTTGCTCCGACAGGAACGCGGCATTCTCCAGATAGAAATCGACGAAGACCTTGAGCTCCTCGCGCTCGAGTGATTCTGTGTTGACGTAGATAAAGAGGGGACGTGACAGCGGTTTGTATTCCCCGCTGCGGATAGTCTCATTGTCCGGCTTGACGCCGTCGACACTGACCACGCGGAGCTTCTCCCGGTTCTCAACATAGTAGGCGTAACCGAAATACCCCAGGGCGTCCCGCTCATTCATTATCCCGAGCACCAGCGTGTTGTCGTCCTCGCTGGCGGTATAGTCATTGCGGCTGACATCCTCTTTACCGTTGATGACCTCGGTGAAGTAATCGAAAGTGCCGGAATCCGTGCCCGGACCGAAGAGTTTGATCTTACGATCGGGCCAGCTTCGGCGGATGTCTTTCCAGGTCTTGATCTTGCTGCCCCGGTACCATATTTTCTTGAGCTCCGCCGAGGTCAGATCATCGACAAAATCGTTATCTTTATGGACCGCGATGGACAGGCCGTCGAAGGCTATGGTCAGCTCGAGGAATTCCACGCCGTTCTTCTCGGCTTGTTCGACCTCTTCATCCTTGATCGGTCGGGAAGCGTTGCTGATATCGGTCTCGCCGGTGGTGAACTTCTTGAAACCGCCGCCGGTGCCGGAAAGCCCGACAGTCACCCGAACACCCGGGTTTTCCAGCTGAAATTCTTCGCTGACGGCCTCGGTGATGGGGAAAACGGTGCTGGAGCCGTCGATCTTAACTTTTCCCCGAAGCGCGTCTTCGTCGAGGGGAGCGCCACAGCCGGAAAGAAGAATAACGGCCAAAAGAAGCCCCGCCAAGACCAGTGGCTTCAAGAAAATGGCGTCTGTTTTGAAGTGTTTGCCCAACTATAAACCCGGGTACTTCCCCTTGCTACGAGGCGAGGATACCCGAACGGCGACCGCAGTTGGCAACCGAAACGTAAATATCGTGCAAACTAATTGTAAAAACTATGGGGGGTCAGGTCTTGCATTGTTGTATTCCGCAGGTCAAGCCGGATATTGAGCCGTACAGCACGAGAGTCACAAGAAAGCGGTAGATTTGAGGACCGGCACCGCTTATGTGAGAATCAATGTATGACGGCCAACCTGCAAATCGAAGTCAATCCCCAGTTCGCCCAAGCCTTAGAGCTAATTGAAGAGACCGGCGCCAATGTCTTCGTCACCGGCCGCGCCGGAACCGGCAAATCGACCTTGCTCAACTATTTCCGCACTCAGACGAAAAAGCGGATCGTTGTTCTAGCGCCGACCGGTGTCGCTGCCCTCAATGTCGAGGGCCAGACTATCCACTCTTTCTTCGGCTTTAAGCCGGATGTCAACCTGAGCAAGGTCAGAAAACTCTCCAAGCGAGACGAGCACCGGGCCGAGGTATACAAGAAATGCGACGTGCTGATAATTGACGAGATCTCGATGGTCCGCGCGGACCTGCTCGATTGCGTCGATAAGTTCATGCGCCTAAACGGCCACCGCTCAGATCTACCATTCGGGGGCGTCCAAACCATCTTCATCGGCGACCTCTACCAGCTACCGCCGGTCGTGACCGGAGCCGAGAAGGCGATATTCCAGGAAACTTACCGCAGCCCCTTCTTCTTCGATGCCAAGCTCTTCGAGAGCGGCTTCGAGATGGAACTGATCGAGCTGGAAAAGATCTACCGCCAACGGGACCGAAAACTCATCGACGTCTTAAACGCTATCCGCAATAATTCGGCCACCGAAGCCGACCTCGCGGTGCTGAATAAAAAGTGCGATCCGGGTTTCGAGCCCGAAGCCGACGACTTATATATCTACCTCACCACCACCAATGCGCGGGCGGCGGAAGTCAACGATGTCCAGCTCGATAGATTGTCGACGGATGCCTTCATGCTCAACGGTGTCGTCCGCGGCGACTTCGACCAAAAGTCGTTACCGACAGATACGTCTTTGAAGCTGAAACGAGGGGCGCAGGTGATGCTCCTCAACAACGACTCGCTCGGCCGCTGGGTCAACGGGCACATCGGTAAGATCATCGACCTCTACGAAGAAGACGAATTCACTATCGATGTGGAGCTAACGGACGGCTCGACGGTTGCAGTCACTCCGTACACCTGGACTCTCTTTAACTTCTCTTTCGACAAGGAGAGCAACGGTATCGTCTCCGAAGAAGTGGGTTCCTTTAAGCAGATGCCGATGAAACTTGCCTGGGCCATCACCGTCCACAAGGGCCAGGGAAAGACATTCGAGAAAGTCATCTTCGATATCGGCCGCGGCTCTTTCGCCCACGGCCAGACATATGTGGCGCTTAGCCGCTGCACCGATCTGGACGGGTTGGTGCTAAAGAGGCCGCTCAAGAAATCCCACATCCTGATGGACTGGAAAGTCGTCGACTTCCTCACCAGGTACCAGTATGGACTCTCCGAAAGAGACCTGCCTCTCGACGATAAGGTCCGCATACTGAAAGCAGCGGCCACGAATAAGGACACTCTGGAGATCACTTACCTCAAATCCGGGGATGAGAAATCACACCGAAAGATCACGCCTCTCTTTGTCGAGGAGATGGAGTATATGGGGACAAAGTTTCTCGGCCTTAAAGCTTTCTGTGCCCTGCGAGGACAAGAGCGGATCTTTAGGGTCGACAGAATACTGGAGATCAAGGGAGGGAGCATCGATGAGCTGGAAAAAGATGTCGCCGGAAACAGCCGCCCTGCTTGAGGAGGCGGTCGCCCCTTTCGCCTGCCAGAAACGGAAGATGTTCGGGCACGAGTGCTACTTCGTTAACAACAATATGTGGACGGGGGTCTTCGAAGATCGAATCTTCGTTCGCCTCTCGGAGGCCGACCGCCAAGCGACCCTAGAACGCGAATCGGAAGCAGCCCTCTTCGAGCCGCTGGCCGGGCGACCGATGCGAGAGTATATAGAAATACCCGCCACTATCTACGATGGCCCGGAGTTTGAGTCCTGGCTACAAGACTCGTACGCCTACGTCTCGTCGTTGCCGCCGAAAGAGCCGAAGAAGAAAAAGTAGCTACCCCGGCTTTACCCCCGCTGTTATACGGATATAATATCAGTATGTCATATTCTGCAAAAGTATCACAAAAGGGTTGGATCGTTATACCAGCGGAATTGAGACACCGCTACGGTATCGAACCGGGAACTGAAGTAAAGTTGGCCCCGCGCGAACGAGGCGTCGAGGTCATCCCGTCCATGAAAGATGCTGTGCATGAGACCGCGGGTAAATATCAAGTCGGCAAGCCCTCTCTTTTGGAGTCGCTGTTAGAAGAGCGCCGCCGGGAACGAGCCCGCGAGGACGAATCATTTGAGCACTGACCTGTACGTTCTCGATGCATCGGCCTTGCTGGCGCATTTCGAGCGAGGACGAGGCCACGCAAAAGTTTACACTCTGCTCAAGGATGCCCAGGCCGGTGAAGCGCAGCTGCTGATGTCGGATATCAACTTGGGCGAAGTCTATTACATCATTGACCGGCGCCTGGGCGGCACGGCAGCGGAAGACGCGCTGTTGGACTTAAATGAGCTGCGTATCGCACCAGTACCGGCCACCTGGGAACGCATCCATGCCGCAGCCAAACTAAAGGCCAACGGCGGCCTATCTTACGCGGATTGCTTTGCCGCCACGCTGACAGCCGAACTTGATGGAATGCTCGTGACCGGAGACTCTGACTTTCAGCGGTGCGAAGACCACATCAACATTATGTGGCTCTAGACCAGCAACCCCCGTCTTTTCACCAAACCGTCGTGATGGAAGAGCATCCGGTAAGAACCGGGTCCTTGGTAACGACAATCGCTTGGCGTACGTGCGCCTCAGCGGCGATCAACCTATCGTGCATTTCGGTGATTTCCGGCAGTTCGTCAAGCTCCTCAAGTTGGTCGCGCCCGAGCGGAGAAAAGACATAGTTCGCTGTCCCGCAAATATCGTCCAACAACCGCGCCACGGCCAAATCATGATTGTGCTTCTTGGCTACATAATAGAGTTCAGCGATGACAATGGCCGGCACGACTATTCGAGCGCCACCGGCTTCAGCTAAACGAAAAACAGCATCGGCCGCCGGGCTAAGTCGCTTGGGGTTCTGCAGATACCAGTAAAAGGCATGGGTATCGACTACATAAACGGGTTGGTCTTTCTCAGCGTCCGTTTCCGTCATAAATTGATTGTCCAGACCTGTTTTAGCTGACCGAATCGTTCTTCATCCAGCTCCGGCAAGTCAGAGTAAGCGCCTCTCAGAGTTGAGGCCGACTTTTTTTCTTCCAATTCGCTTTCGTCAACCGGCACCAGTTTGCCGCATGGGCGCCCATGGCTGGTGATGATGATCTCTTTTCGCTCCGACCTTACTTCCCGCAATACCTTGCTGGTCTGGGCTTTCAGCTCACGAATGCCAATAGTGGTCACAACTACTCCTACTATATGTCCTCATCGCATCATATAATAGTCACATTATCACGCATATTGTGACACTTCAAACATCGAAGATTGAGCTACTGCTTCCTCACCACGCCATCGACCTCAAAGCGGGCCCGCCCCGGAGTCCCGAGGTTAACCACTTTCAGCCAGTGCGTACCTTTCTTCTTGAAGCCCTTGTAGAAGATGAGCTGCCTGGCTTTGGTCTTCGACTTGTGGGCATCGACGGTTTTAACGAGCTTGCCGTCGACGTAAATCTTGGCCCGGCCCATGTTGGGTCCTTTGGTGACGATCAGGCCGATGCCGTTTGTACGGTAGAGCTTGTAGACCAGGGTGTGTCCGCGTTTGTATGAGTATCTAACGGAACTGAGGTAGTTCTGGGACCTGCCCAGCTTCTTGTAGCCGAAAAAGCCGATTCTTCTTAGAAGCGACATCCCTTCGTTAAAGGGGACGATGGTCTTGTAGACCTTCGACCAGCCCTTGTTGCCGGCGTTGTCAAAGGCGTAAGTCCTAAAGTAGTAAGTGACTCCGGCCTTGCCGGTGAAATTGGCCTCTTTATCAGTGGTGTGGCTCTTCCATGTCCGCCACTTTCTTGAAGTGGATGGTCGATAGCGGACAGTGTAGTCCTCTACTCCTGACGAGGGCGAGATATCAACACTCCACCATTTGACTTTGAAGGTGGTGTTCTTGGATATGCGGGTGGAAACGAATGGATTGAGCATGCGGACAACCGGTCTATTGGTATCTAGCTCGATAGTGTCCGTGGCTATTTCGGAGTGGTTATAGGCCCGGTCTTTGATCTCTACTTCTACTTCCCTGGGACCATCGGAGCCGCCCGCGATGAGTAGGGCAGCCTCGCTTAAGTCTAGGTTCCACTCTTTCGTAGTAGAGAAGTTTTCCCAACCTGACCACTTTTCTTCGCCTTTGTTTCTAAACTGCATCCAATAAAGACCGCTCAGGTTGTCCGAGGCTGTGAGATTAAGGGTGACGGTGGAGTCGTCAGTGGCGGCGTCTCCGTTATTTATCTTCACCGAGAGTTCTGGTTTGGTTCGGTCTATCTTGAAGGGTCCTTTGTCGACCGTGCGGGTAGTCCAATTACCGGCATTGTCAACTGTGCGCAAGTTGGCGTACCATTCACCGTCATCAAGGGCCGGCGATGTGTAGGTATCAGTAGTATTCGGTGTATCGGTGGTGCAAATAGTCGGCGGCGGTAATTCGGTAGTGTCTTTGCTGAAAGTTATTGAGTAGCCTGCCACTCCTGAACCAGCTGTGTCGGTAGCGTCCGGATGGATATTGATTTTGACCGTGTTATCGTTCCGCCAAGAGCCTACTGAGTTCGGGCTGGAAATAGTGGGGTTGATGGGCGCCGTAGTGTCTAAAATAAGCAGAACCATCTTGGTATCAGTCGGTTGCTCAACCCCCAAACCAGCACCAATGCTCTGGTTGAGCGGAATCAATAGTAACGCCAGCATGGTGATTAATAACACTCGCGGGAACAGGAACCTTGGCAGCAAACTTCGCATATATCCTCCAGGTTTCGACAACAATTGACCGAGCTGGTTTCGCACGATAAGCCTGATAGATCATGTTGACTTACCAAGCAATGATTCTATTTTTATTTCTCTTAGCAGTCAAGCGATTGGAGACTAGTCTTTTGGCCTGACAGCTCTGGTAAGTGGCTTTTTAGGCTTCCCCCTCTATAATCAAACGAATGAACAGTGTGCTCATAGTTGAAGACGACCCGAACATCCGCGAGACTTTGGCTTTCAACCTCAAGTCCGCCGGACTGGATGTGACCACCGCGGCCGATGGCCGGACCGGGTTGGAGAAAGCCGTGACGGAAAAACCCGACCTCATCCTGCTCGATGTGATGTTGCCGGAGATGGACGGCCTCGCCGTCTGCGAACGCGTCCGGCGTCTCGATGAGACGGTACGGATTGTCATGATCACGGCGCTCGGCACCGACCCGGACAAGGTCCGGGGCCTGACCATCGGTGCCGATGACTACATCACCAAACCCTTTAACTTCGATGAACTGCTCGCCCGTGTTCGAGCACAGCTGCGGCGGGCGGGCGCCAAGGATTCAAATCGTTCAGTGGTCGAATTCGGCGATGTCCGTCTCGACGGCGTCAGGCACGAAGTCCGAGTCGGCGACGAGCCGGTAAAATTGAGACCGAAGGAGTTCCAGCTCCTCTTTACGCTGGCATCAAATCCCGGGATTCTTTTCTCACGCGAGAAGCTGGGGACCCTTATTTGGGGGACCGAATTCGTCGGCTCTTCCCGTACCATCGACGTTCATGTCCAGCGGCTGCGGGAAAAGGTCGAGAAAACAAGCAGCTTCCAATTCCTGCACACAATCCATGGGCTTGGGTATCGCTTCGACCTAATGGAGAAAGAGGCCGATGAAAACTAAGTTATATATCTCATACGTCCTCGTCGCGGTAGTCTCCGTTCTGATAGGCGCCGGATGGACAGGTGCACGCCTGCTGGCGCTCGTCGCGGCCGTCTTGATCGCCGCGATCGTCGGGCGATATATGACGGACGCGCTCGACGGCATCCTAGGGCGCATAACCACGGCGATCCGCGGCCTTGGCGACAACGACGCTCCGCCGGTCGAGTTGAGAGAGGACGGCTCGCTAAGAGCGATATCGAACGTGCTCGAAGAGGCCAGCAATCGGTTTCAGCAGATAGTTACAGCGCTCACGGCCGACAAACAGACCCGGGACTTGATCCTCGACAACATGCGGGACGGCGTCTTTCTGGCCGATTCCACTACCGAGGTCCTGATAGCCAATCCAGCCGCCCGCCGGATCTTCCGACTCGAAATGGGCGAGCTGGTCGGGAGGAAGATCGTCCACGCTGTTCCCAGCCAGGAACTCGACGATCTCGTTAGGTCGGTGATCGCCACCGGACTTGAGGCGGAAGCTGATTTCGATACGTTCATGCCGCGGGAAAGGCACGTCCGCGCGGTCGCCCTACCTGTCGGCGACGAACAGGGTCTGATGGGTGCCTTGGTCGTCATCCACGATATCACCGGCAAGCAGCGGATAGAGGCGGTCCGTCGCGACTTTGTCGCCAACGTGTCACATGAGCTAAAAACGCCTGTCAGCGGTATAACCTTGCTGGCAGACTCGATCATCACGGCCCTGGAGAGCGATTCACAAGCGGCCAGGGCCTTCGCCAACAAATTGAAAAGAGAGACAGACCGCCTGGCCCAACTGGTCCGCGACCTTCTGGATCTCTCGCAGTTGGAGGCGGAGAAAATGCGACCGGTATCTACCCATATAGCCCTCTCCGAGATCGTCCGGAAGGTGGCCATGAACCTAACCGAATCCGCGGCCGGCGGAGGCATCTCGCTCAGAACCGAGTTGGCATCGGACCTGCCGAATATCAGCGGCAGCGAGGAACAGCTCGAACTGATGGCCCGAAACCTCGTCGACAATGCGATCAAATACACGCCAAAAGGCGGCGATATCCTCCTAACGACCGGCATGGCGTCGGATGGCTTCGCCTCCCTGGTGATTAAGGATACCGGCATCGGCATCCCTCAAGGCGACCGCGAACGCATCTTCGAGCGTTTCTATAGGGTCGACAAGAACCGGTCCCGCGAAACGGGCGGGACGGGCCTGGGCCTTTCGATCGTCAAACATGTCGTCGAGAACCACAGCGGGCGAATAGCAGTGGAGAGCACGGTCGGCCTGGGGAGTAAGTTCACGGTCTTCCTCCCGCTGAATTAAGGGGACACCCGGGGACAGCCACCAAATTCTGGGAAAACTAATTTGGTGGCTGTCCCCTTAATTAATGGTGCGGCGTAGGCAGATACTCGACGGCGGAACGGCGCTGCGACGCTTGCGGGTAGAGGTCCATCAACTGATAGACCGCTGTAGGCATCTCTGTGCTAACCGCGAACCCAAAAGCGCGGGCCGTTTCAGCGGTGATGCCAAAGTCGTGGGTCCAGGTGCCTGATGTCAGCATCCGCGCTAAATCCCCGGCTTTCTCAGTGTCCATCTTGTCCTTAATGTATTCGTATACCTGCTTCTTCGTCTGTTCGATCGCCTTCTTGGCGATGTCCCCCATTATCAGCGTGTTGTCATCCCTGTTCGGGTTGGCTGACTCTAGAGCCGCCAGCACCGACGCCGCCGGATAGCTATGAAAAGCGTCGCCGATTATCGGATCTACCGGCCCAAGGACGGCATCGGCGTCCATGACGATCTCGTCGGCTGCCAGAGCGATCATCGTCCCGCCGGACATCGCGTAGTGCGGCACAAAGGCCGTTACCTTGGCGTTATGGCGTTGCAACGCACCGGCTATCTGTTCGGAGGCGAGGACCAATCCCCCCGGCGTATGGAGAATGATGTTGATGGGAACATCCGGGTCAGTTAGTCGGATCGCCCGTAGGACTTGTTCGGAGTCGTCGATATCGATATACCGGGCGAGCGAAAAACCAAAAATACTGATGGCTTCCTGGCGGTGGATCAAAGTGATGACCCGGGACCGGTCCCGCTTCTCGAGATTTAAGAGGAGTCTTAACCGCCGCGCCGTCAGGGACCGCCGCTGCCAAAGCGGCAGGATGAAGATGACCACGAGGATGAAAAATAATACGCCGCTTAGAATATCCATGTCGTTGTCTCCTTAATTGGCAACCAACCGTCCGACGATGACGATGAAGGCCACGCCGATCACGACCAGAACGGCGTTGCCTATACGAGAATGCCGATGCGTCTCGGGGACAAGGTCGGCGGCGCCGACATAGATGAACGTCCCTCCGGCAATGGCCAAGAGATTGCCCAGTGTAGCCTCCGAAACATCACGGACAAGAAAATAAGTGGCAATAGCCCCAAAAGGGGTGGCCAGTGCGACCAGCCAGGAAAAGAACGTGGCCCGGCCCTCCTCGACCTGATCGTGTATCAGAAGCGTGTATGTGAAGGCCCCTTCCGGGAGTTCGTGAAAGATGACCGCGAAAGAGGTGACGACCCCAATGCCGAAACCAGCCTGGAAGCCGACACCGATAGTAAAGCCGTCGAGCAGGGAGTGGAGTCCAATGCCCAGGGCGCTGACCCGCCCGACCGGACGTTGGTGCCCCTCGTCCTCGCAGGCCTCGTTCCGGCAGAAGTGGATGTTCAGCCCGAATTCGATGAGGTAGAGGGCGAGAAAAGCGGCGAGCGCCGCCGCATACCAGGTCTCACTAAGAGAAACTGCCTTGGGTAGAAGATTGATAAAAGCGGTAGCCATGATGACTCCGACAGCAAAGCTGATGAGATACTGGGAGTTCCGCCTCGTCCACTCGGAAAACCCTTTGACCAGATAGACACCGGCCAGGGTCGAGAGACCGGCCACGGTGCTATACAGGACTATATCTAGAAATTCCGCCTTCATCATCAACTACGGCCGGGGCCGTATTCTGGTCTATTCCCGAAGGAGGGGGGCGCAGACTGCGCCCCCCTGGGGTCGGCGTCAGTTGGCCACTTCGACCAGCTTGGCTACGGCCGCTTGTAACTCTTCGACCATGTCGATGGTGAGCGAGACCCCGCGCTTGGTGGGGTGCCAGGCTCCATCCTCGCTTTTGAAGTAGATTCGAAGATCGGCCCGGCGTTTACCGGCAAACTCGGAAACGGTCGCGCGGACCACCTCCTCGTTGCCTTTGTCGAACTCGTACGCGACTTCTTCCATATCCCTCCTTTATGTGCGAACGCTTGTTCGTATACTACATTATTAGTAATGACTTAGCAACTCTTTTTTCAGGTTTTTTCTGATGCTGTACTAAAGTACGGCTGGACAGCTACCGATAAGTAAAGTAAGCACAACAATTTAAATAATTTTGGTAGCGGGTTGAAATATTACGAACTGGAGCTCTCTCAGAAGGAGGGGGCTCTTTATTTTGGCTTTTGAGGCAAGCGAAAGCCCCAGTTGTCAACAAGGAGAAGGGGGTTAACAGCTGGGGCGCTTAATTTGTACCCGGTTAGTAGCTGACCTAAACAGCAAGGCTCCCCGCCTTACGGCTCGAGCTCATCGACTTCGTGCAAGAAATCCTCGTATGTCAGCTGCTCGTATGTCTCCAGTTTCTCCAGCAAGACCGCCAACAATTGCTGACTAAGCGGCTCACTGAGGAGCTTAAGACGGTCATCCGAGTAATGGAGCAGGTCGAGATGGCCGGCGGTACAAAGATTGAGGCTATAAAGGTTGTCCCGGGGACACTGGAACTGGACGATATATATCGGCGGCGTCTTTGTACCTTCTAGGTGTTTGATCAAGCGCAGGTCTGTCGTATGGCAAAGAACCAGTTGTTGTTCCGCTTGGCAAAGTAACTCATACATGGCGCTCACACCCACTGAGACGTTTATATTAGCTTCGACATCTCGCCCCGAAAAGCTTAGCGTAGTTTAACACATTACTACCGTTTGCGCAGCTAGGAACCTCTAGTCGCTGCTATTTTCCCTTAGGAACTCCGCAGCCGTCTCCGGCTCGACAACATTGATCATAATACCGGTCGCATACTCGAATCCGGCGATGATACTCGTCTTCGGCAGGACCGCCAGGTGCCAGTGGTACGGCTCATTGGAGTGAAAAGGACGGGTGTGGAGATAGATGTTATAGGGGATGTCGCCCAAACCCTTCGATAAGCGGCCAAGGACCGACCTGGTTACCTCCGCCGCTTCCCGGACCATCTTCTCGTCCACGGCGGAGAAATCTGCCGCCTCTTTCTTTGGGACAATGTACGTTTCGAACGGTACGCGTGAAGCATACGGACAGAAGGCAATGAAGTTATCGGTCTCGACAACTACGCGCTCGCCCACCCGCCGCTCGTCTTCGATAAGATCGCAAAGCAGGCAGCTGCCTCTCGAGTCCAGATGCTCGCGAAAGCGGACGAGCTCCCTCCCTATCATCGGCGGTACGACCGGCACCGCGAAAAGCTGTGAGTGCGGGTGGCGGATGGAGGCCCCGGCTTCCGTTCCGTGATTGACGATGACAACGGCCGCCTCCACCCCGGGACGATCAGCCGCCGCGCGAAGACGCTCCTGGTAGACGTTGAAGACAAGGGCCACGTCATCAACGGACATCCGTCCGAGCGAATGCTCGTGGTCGGGACTGTGGATGATAACTTCGTGGATGCCGAATCCCGCCCTAACCGGATGAAGAAGGTCGGCCGGGGGCGGAACGGCCGGCTCAATGTCGAAGGCCGGGAATTTGTTCGGCACGACCCTTACACGCCAGCCGCCACCGTCCTGGGGCCCATCGGGTCTGACGGCAAAAGTCTCCGGCGGTGTTTGGGATTCGTTTCCGGAACAGAAGGGACAGTCAACGACCTTGGCGGCTTCCGTGGCCCGGCTCTCACGCGCATAAGAATGGGGCCGTTTCGCCCGTTGCGTGGCGATAACGACCCAATCTCCTGTCAAACAACTCTGTCTTAGCTCAGACATATTTTCGAAGTGAAGCGGATGATGGCTGCACGTAAACTTGTGGAGCGGTCCGGCCGCTCAACGCCCCTAGCCTCAGCCGTTGGTGATTACCAGCAAGAGCGCGCTCTGCGCGACCAGCACCACGATCACCGCGGTAATGACATTCCGGAGCGACCGGCGGTAAATGTAACTCACCCGCTGGTTAGTGAACCATAAAAAACCGAGCGCCATAACGATGACTGCGCCGACGGTTGCAAAGCCGATTATTTGCGATAGACTGATTTCCATACAACCCCACCCCCCGTAGTGATCCGGACACGGTTACCTCACATTATTTCAACATATTTACGTTAGATTTGTCCAGGCGCACAGCTGGAAACACTGGTCCGACCGGTCAAATTAGAGGACGCGGCCCAAAGTCCCGGAAAATCCGGGGCCCCCGCAAAGCCTGCTTTGTGGGGCAAGAAGGCAGACGAACGCCGAGATGAGGACGCGTACATGCAGTACGCAACCGAACCGAGGCGGAGGATAGCGCAGCAGACGGGATTTTGGGCCGCGTCCTAGTGTTTGAAGTGCCGCGACCCGGTGAAGACCATGGCCACATTATGCTTATTGGCCGCGTGAATGATCTCTTCGTCCCTGATCGATCCGCCTGGCTGGATGATGGCTCGAATACCGGCGGCGGCGGCCGTCAGCACTGCGTCCGGGAACGGAAAGAAGGCATCGGAGGCCAACACCGTCCCCTCGACTCCCTCGCCGGCCTTCTTGACCGCCAGCTGCGTCGAATCGACCCGGCTCATCTGG
>SDBV01003966.1_pt1 | contig 21448 bp, 34 predicted proteins | sample 2277081 | NCBI WGS metagenome assembly SDBV01 (sample SAMN10402039, study PRJNA504765) | marine sediment metagenome | isolation source: marine sediment core GS10_PC15, 223 cmbsf | place: Arctic Ocean: Southern Knipovich Ridge | collected 2010 | reverse complement strand
CATTTAAATTGGTGAAAATGATTAAAATTGTAAAGAGCAAACGAATTAATCAGCCGGATCCTAATGACGATCCTGAATTGATGGTGTGTTTAAATGAGAATGGAGTTAGTGATGGAAAAGGTTGAGTTGGTAGATGCGATTACTTATGCTGAATGGGTTAGTTTGCGTGAATCTATTCATGCTATAAAAAGTTGTATGGGGGAGTAAATGAGTAAATCACCTTGTGACCAAATGGCTGCTTATCACGAAAAGCGTAAAAAAGAGTTGAAGAATCTTAAGGAATATTTAAGCATCAATATAGAATCCAGTAAACAATTTGTATATTGTGAATTTTTAAGGCGAAATATCTTTCAAATTAAATATGCTATGCAATTTTTGGAAGAGGATAGTAAGTTTTTTGAGGCAATGAAAAAAGATAAAAAAGAATGTGAAAAGATTTTATGCTTAATGGATACTACGTGTAGATCGCTATGTGGTTTTGACCCTTTTATAATGGAGTTTGACTAAAATGAGTGAATTAGAAAGAAAAATAGCTAAATGGAGTTTGACTAAAATGAGTGAATTAGAAAGAAAAATAGCTAAGGTGGCGCAGGATGATTTAGAAGTTAATCAAAAAGCTATTGCTGAGTTGAAAAGCTTAAATGTAGATAATAAAGAACAAGCCAATGAGTTGATAAAATGGTTAGAAATAAAAGATGAGTGGATAATGAAGTTTTTGGAAAAGTGATGAAATTAACCGGTAAACCACTAAAAGAATCTCAACATCAAACCTTACTTTTTAGATGGGCGAAAACTCATCCTATCTGTAAAGATTATTTAATAGCCATCCCAAACGGCATGTGGACGCATAATGTTATTCAGGCGGTAGCTATGAAAGCACAAGGGTTGCGTCCAGGTGTGAGTGACATGTTTTTGGCTTATCCTATGTTATGGCAAGATCCTCCTAAGCATTATCCTGGATTATGGATAGAATTAAAAAAAGATAAAAAAGGAAAGATTTCCATATTACAGCAGGAATGGTTGACTAATATGTCAGCTCTCGGCTATGCCTGTCATGTAGCGTATGGATGGCAACACGCAAAGAAAATTATATTGGAATATTTAGATGAATAGGCAGGAATTATTATATGCTATTAGAGGAAACAAAGAACTTATCAAAATGTTAAAACTGCAGGTTCGCCAATTGGAATTTGAAATAAAAGAATTGAAGAAGGATCGCATGCAAGCTGACCATCCTTATTGGAAAATGAGAAATAACCTGATTTATAACTTGTACAAACAAGGCGAACATCAAAAGGATATCGCAGCTCAATTTGAAATAGATCACACAGTTGTAGCTAAGATTTGTAGAGAACAGGACTACTATTCTTAATTTCTTTGTATAAATAATCTAATACCAGATTGTCTATTATTTCATATTGAAAAGAAGTAAAAGGCCCTAATATTAATTTTAGATAAAAATCAATATGGTAGTCTTTGTCCTCCAAGTCTTGCGGCGTGTTAATATCAAAGCTTCCCATAATCATAAAGGTGAGCATTTTGGCAAGCGGTCGATATTGATCGATCAGTCGTGGGTGTGGTTTAATCATTTTTTGATTCCTTTTTAAAAATAGAATTTATTTGAGCAACAATAGCGATCCCTAAACATGTGCGCGCAATTAATGTAAGCCGTTTAGATTCAGACTTATAATACTCTTTTTGCTCTTTTATGCATGTTTCAGCAATAGAAAGAGCGAGATCTATATAGTCACAATAATTAATATTATAAACTTCAAGAACTATGTTGCCTAACCATTTAAAATCATCTGCGCCAATTGCTCCGTCTATTGCTGCACTTAAACCAGAATCGGTATAATTATCAATAGTAACTTTATTATCAATAATAAGAGTTTTGGCTAGGTGATAAATAAATGCGTCATAATCCTTTTTGGTATGATTAGCTTTCTTCATTTTTTGATTCCTTGTGTAAATTACAACTAGGAGTAGAGTTATGAGTAGTAATCCACTCTTCGATTTCAGACGCAAGCCAACCTATTGATTTATTAGTCAGCTGCCGATGCTGAGGGAATGTCCCCTTTTTCTCTTCACGCCCTATAGTTTGTCGTTTTAGAGTGGTGAGTTTTTCTACTTCCTCAATATTCATAATACGGGAAGATTTCAGTTTATCAAACATGTCTACTACATCGTTGATTATGTATTTGATGTGTTCCTCTAGTGCTGTTATGCGTGTGGGGTGGGTATCAAATTCTTTCATTTCTCTGCGAGTTTCGTCTACACATTCTTGAGCGTTTTGCTTGATATTTTCAAGAAAAGGAGCAAATTTAGTAATTCCGAGTTCGATAGCCAGAATACGTTTGTCTACGTCCGCGTCAAAAGTATTTACAACTAATTTTGTTGCCGTATTCAAATCCTCTAACCTTTTAATACGTTCTTCGTGTTTGTTGCCTACCAACTCATCTTCAAGGCCTACTAGTATTTTACCTAGTCTGTGGTAAGAATTGGCTAACTGCTTAATATGGTTAGAAAGGCGCGCAAGGGTTTCCCCCTGCGCTTTTGGTGGTCGTCCTTTAGTCGTCATTTTGTTGCTCCAGTTGTTTAATTTTCTTGTTTATTTCTTTCACTTCGTCTTCTATGTCCCGAATATATTTGCTATTCATTTTAATTAGAGGAAAGACCCAACCATGCAGCCATGTCCCTACTCCTACAAATACTACAATTAATAGTATGATTTGTTGCCCTGTGTCATTCATCATTTGATTGCTCCTTTGTTAAAATAAGATTTTATATGCTTTTTACAAACCGGAAAAACGTTATCTTTAATCCATATAAAAATAAGAATTATGATAGTAGTTACAATTCCGGTGAGTAAAAAATAAAATGTACTCATGATTGATCTACTTCTTCGGTTGGATCTTCTTTTTTCGGATTAAATTGTGCTTCTAGTTTGGCTACTCTCTTTTTGAGTGCATTGGCTTTACTGTGACTACTACTAATGCCCCAGATAATAGAACCCCAAAAGAGAATAAATATAAAAAGTGTTAGAATCATAGTGTTACTCCTGTTTTGTCGTCGTAGTGGGACCAGTCGGCTGATTCCTGATAAACCTCGTCTTCGATTTCGTTCCATTCAGCCTGTGAAATAGGTGCGTTATCGTAGTCTGTTTCGTTTGGGTCTTTCATGCTACACCTCCTGTTCGTTTGCCGTCATCTATCGGCCAGCCGCACCCATCTGTTGTGGGGTCATCAGAGTAGTCGCCAGATCTCCATACAACTGTGTTTCGTATTACCGGTTTTTCGGCCCGTTTGGGTGGATGCCTGAAAATTTGATTAGTAATATGAAGACCACTATGATCGTATCCGTGATTATATCCTGCACCACCATTTGATATATAAATATCTCCATCAGGAGTGATATAGGCATGTTGCGGGATTCCCAGACGTGTGGATTCTGAGGAGGATAATCGCCTCATTCGGGGATTTTCTAGTTCATCTATCATTACATTTACGTAGCTGGTGTCTGTATTCATGCTACACCTCCGTTAAATGCGATTAGTTCGTAACAGTTAGTAGATAAATAACGCTCTATCTCTGATAGATTTTTACAATTAGTATATTTCAATAGTTGGCGATAATTGAATGTTCCCAACTGCATGTCTGTAAAACAGATTTTTAATATATATTTCATTTCATTGTCTCCATATGTCACTCACAACTGAGTGATTACGCACAGTCTACCATCTTTTCATTAGTTGTCAAGTGTTATCTCTAGTTATCTCTAGTTTTCTTTATGTTTGCGATATCTCCTACAAATAGAAGGGAAGAATTTTAACTAAAAAATAATGATTAGAAAGAGCATTTATTAATCCTGCGCGGCCCGAGTAGAGTATATAACGCGCGCGCGTACTTGCATTCACTTAAAAAACCCTATCAAATCAACAATATGAATTTAAAGACACGCATCAACTCTATATACCAACAGCTTATTACTGTAGAGCATATGCAGTTCGATATTGAAACAGAAAAAGAACGCTTAAGTGATGAGCATTTGGAACTCAAATATCAGGACATTAGCAACCCACATGTGGTCATCTTTAGAGTGTGAGAAATAGGAATGTACCACCAGTGTCCCATTACCAATAATTAATTTATTAACTAACTGAAATAATTAAATAAAATATGCAACAACAGATGATTACTAATCCGCAGCCCCAAGCCTATTGGATTGTGTTTAAAAAAGGGGTGGGGTGGTATTGTCCATTTATGAAGCAAAACTTTGGACATTGCCTCATTCTGACACAAGATGAATTTAATTGGTACATTTGCGACCCCACCCGTCGAAAACTCGAATTCAAAATCCTTTCATGTAACCCAAAATATAATTTACCGAATTTCCTACACAAACAAGAAGGTCATAAATTAATCAAGCTAACTATGTTAGACACTCAACATACTTATATACCAAGCATTACTTTTTTTTCTTGTGTCACAATCGTGAAGTATATATTGAATTTAAAGATGGTTGCATTCACTCCATACCAATTGTATAACAAATTAAGAAAGCTAGAACGTAACTTATTTAAGCAAGTTACTTACGGCATAAAATCAATTTCGGTACTACTATGAAGCAAACTAAAGACAAATTTCAACGTTACGAATCTGGTTACAAACCTGAAATGGACGAAATTGCTTATAACATTTTAGCTCAAGGTGATGGAGTAGCAGCCGTATGTGCAGCATTAAATATTTGTGCGGAAACATACTATAGATGGTTACTAGAAAAAACTGAATTTAATAATGCGTGTAGTCGCGGTCGAATGTTGGGTAAGACATGGTGGGATGAAAAAGGGAAAGCTAACTTAGAGAATAGAAACTTTAATGAACGTTTACATAAACAACAAGTGACGCAACATTATTGGCGAGAAGAACGAACGGGACACATATTAATTCCCAAGTTAGCCAAAGCCAAAACGTACACTGAAAAAGGTAATGCAATTATTGATGCTTTAGCCAATGGTGAGGTAAGCCCTGAAAACGCTCTTAAGTCTGCTCAAACTGTCATGGCTGGCGCAACATTGAAAGAAAAGACAGAACTAGAGGAACGTTTGGTTGAAATTGAAAAAAGCTTAGGGAAACAAAAATGAGTGGTGGTGGTGGCGACAGTGGTGCGCTAGACGCAGAACAAGCACAGTTAAAAGCTGAGCAAGCAGAGAATGCCCGTAAACAAGCAGCACTGAATGAAAAACGTTTAGAGGCATTACGCGCTCGATTAAGTAGTGGAGGATTGTTTGGACAAGGTGGTGCGCCAGCTGCTACACAGCTTGGTAATGTAACGCCATCGGCTAATCCCTTTCCTCCCTTTCCGCCTGGTGCGCAATAAAAAGGTTTTACATGTCACACGATGTTAACGCACTACTACAAAGATTCCAACACGCTAAAAACCAACGCCATCAGTTCAGGTCTCTTTTGGATGTGGCGTACAGATTCGCTTTGCCCAACAGAAATTTGTTTGACACTGACACCATCGGTGCTGATAAAAATAGTCAAGTTTTTGACACTACCTTACCTCACGCAGTAAACATTTTTGTGTCTAAACTGTTTGATGGGATTACACCTCCGTTTCAAACCTGGGCAAAATTAATCGCTGGCGAAGAAGTGCCACTCATAAGGAAGAACAAACTTAATGCGCAACTCGAAGAAGCCACCAATTTATTATTTCGTTTTATCCACAGGTCTAATTTTTCTCTGGCTATTAGTGAATCATACTATGATTTGGCAGTTGGGACGATGGGTCTTTTAATCAATCCAGGGCCAAGCGATCTAAAGCCATTAATTTTTGAAGCTGTACCGCTCAGATTTTTAGCACCAGAAGAAGGCGCATTTGGAACGATAGAGAGTTGTTGGCGTGAATTAAATGGGGTGCTAGGAAGGAATGTACTTAAAACATGGCCTCGAGCAAAATTACCACTATCACTTAAGGATGCTATACAAACCAGTCCTGATAGAAAATTTGATTTTATTGAAGGTAGTGTTGAGATAGAATCGGATAGATTTTTATATGTGGTCATCACGAAGGGCGAGCAAGAGATTATATTTGAGGAAACCAGCACCTCTAGTGCATGGGTGATTGGTAGATGGCGTAGGTTAGCTGGTGAAGTATTTGGACGCGGTCCCATTATCGATGCTCTGCCCAGCGCATTAACCTTAAACAAAATTGCTGAATTTGAATTACAAGCTGCTGCCTTAGAAATTAGCCCGATGTATATGGCTTTTTCAGACAGCGTGTTCAACCCACATACATTCCAATTACAACCAGGTGCCATTATTCCTGTCGAACGTGGTGCGACACCTAACTGGCCACTCCAACAATTAACAACTACCAGCAACGTTCAATTCGGGCAATTTTTAGCAAATGATTTAAGAGCGCAGATTAATGCGCTCCTGTTTACCGATCCCTTGGGACCGCAAGATACTCCGGTCCGAACGGCCACTGAAATAAATATCCGCAATCAACAATTAGTTGAGGAAGTAGGACCGGCTATTGGTAGATTAGAGGTAGAGGTGCTATCTAAAATAATTAAACGCTGCATCTTTTTACTTAAGCGTAGGGGATTGTTTCCTGATATAGAGTTGGATGGCAAACAAATTACTTTAAGCTTTGAATCCACGCTAGCAAAATCACAAGACGCCCAAGACTTGAATGCGTTAACTCAGACTAATGAATTGATGCAAGCGATGATGCAAAACCCACAAGTATTAGCTGCGTTTAACGCTGCAATGTTACCTGAGTTTATAGCTGAAAAAACCGGACTGCCATTATCACTTGTTAAAACTCCTCAACAAATGATTCAGGCTGCCCAACAAGCCATGCAATTACAACAGCAACAACAAGCGCAAGAGCAAGCAGCACAACAACCACAAGGCCCACAAGTACCTGCACAGGTGCCTCAACAACAAACTACTACAGGACTGGCAGCATGACAAAAAACATTAATATAGGTGGTGGAATAGGTTTTTTTGGTTTGTTAGCTTTGATATTTATCACCTTAAAGTTATGTCACGTAATTGCATGGGGATGGTGCTATGTGTTGATGCCGATATGGTTACCGATAATTTTTGTATTTACTATTTTTTGTATATTTGTTTTTGGAATTGATAGAGAACGTTGGTACGAGTTAATGAAAGAATGGTGGAATTAATATGACGATAGGGTATTCACGAGATGTAACTAAAACTGCTGCGGATCTTGATAGAGAAGCATTCCCTCACCTAGGGAAGCGGCCAAGTCCCCAGCAACCTTCTGAGTTCGGCGAAGAGTTTGACGCATTAGTTTATCAAACGTTTTGCACTCCGATGGGTAAACAGCTTTTATATTTCATGGAAAAAAACATGCTACTTAAAGCCATTTGGAATCCTAATCAAAATGAAAAACTAGCTTACTTTTATGAAGGACGAAACAATCTTGTACGTTTGTTTAAAGAGCGTATGGAGGTGTTTAGTGAGGGTAAATAAAATAAGAGCCGTAGATGAAGATTTAGCTTTTGCTTTAGAAAGCGCACGCCGTGGTGACCCAACTGATTTAGATATGGTAACAAAGTTTAAAAGACTGATATTAAAATGTCGCAAACAACAATTTTTACAGAGTGATTGGGGAACAATTCCCAAGATATTTTATCAGGATGTTGAAAAGTTACGAAAATGGGAACAAAAAAATTACCCGCCAGCTACAGAAGATGAAATTTTTAGATTTAATTGGTTTTATGAAAATATTAAATTAATAGGACATACACACTCTCCCACTTCTGAATATTATTTAAATTAAGGAGCAAACATGACAACTGAACCAACTGTAATCCCACCAGCACAAGCAGTACCAGGTCTGGCGGAACCAATCCCTGCTGCCCAACCTATCCCTGCAGCTGCTACTGTGCCGTCTGCTGAGGCAATGCCTCCGAGCGAGCCTGTTGCTCCTCCTCCTGCCGAACCGGTAGTGCATGAACCATGGTATCTAGCTGAGGGACATTTGGGTAGTGGGCCTCGACCTGAATACTTAGATAGTAAATTTGTAAATATGCAAGAACAAGCGAAGGGATATGCTGAACTTGAAGCTAAATTTGGCGGTCATTCTGGCGCGCCTGGTGAATATAACCTAGAGTTTTTAAATAATTTACCACTTTCGGTCGACCCTAATGATCCTCTTCTTTTAGATTTTATCGGAAAATCAAAAATAGAAGGAATTAATCAAAAATCTTTTGAAACTGCAGTTAGTTCACATGTTGCTGCAAGAAAGGCTGCATTACCTGATCCGGCAGAAGAGTTTAAGAAACTTGGGCCTACCGGAAGTGAGCAACTGAATGTATTGCGTCAATGGGCTGTCAATAATTTAAATGCAGATGAAACACAAGATATTTTAAGTTATTGTACTACTGCATCACGCATTAGTTTGATGCAAAAACTTAGGGGAATATCCCAACCTGCGGTAGTTCCTGCTCATGGCACAGGGGTAAATGCTCCACGGGTAGAGAGTGTAGAGGCGTTGCAAAAAGAGTTAGGAATGGCAGACAATAATGCGAAATACAATCAAAATGGCGAATATACTAAAAGTTGGGATGAACGTTTTAGGGTTGCCCATGCGGTTGAGGCTGCTGCACAGGGAATATAATGCAACAAACTGGCGCACACCTTATTCTACCAGACCGATGTTTAATAAGTCTTTCTTGTGGGTCGCGTACATATTGGCAAGTATACTGGGAAGAACAATGGTTATTGATAGTTGTTGAGATAACAACATTAATAATGTTAACAGTAATATTTAACGGACTTTTTTGATTGACAAAGCAATTTTACACTTCATAATACTTTTTAAGCGCAAAGGATAACATTTTTTAATGCCCTTGCTTCACACGCTGATTCGCGTTCGGCCTTGATAAGAGATAACTGAACTAAAATCGAAGTACCAATTTAATTTGGCTTATATTTTAGTTTAGGAGATCTCTTATGTCTCTCAGTTTAACTGACGTCCAACAGACCCATTTTGAGTCGCTTGTTAAAGCGGCTTATGAATCACGCGGTAAAAATTTAATAAATACTGTCCGTACTCGGACTGGTTTTACTGGGCGATTTGTTCAATTTCCCAAAGTAGGCTTTTTAATCTCCGTTGAACAAGCCTATCAAGATACTGTCACTCTGCAAGATCCTAATTACACCAAAGTTGACTTAATAGTTAATAAATTTGTCACTCCTGCCGGAACTGATATAGCTCAAAACAAGATTGTCAACTTTGATGATCGCTCTGAAAACGTTGCATTAGTAGTTGATGCAGTTATGCGTAGGCAAGATCAACTTATTATTGATGCAATGGCTACAGCTATTTTGCCTGCTGAAAATATTGTTGACGTGGCTGCTTCTGGTTTAACTTATGAAAAAGTTAAGCAAGTTAATAAGCTATTTAATCGTAATAATGTACCACGCGTTGATCGTCACTTCTTAATTACTGCCGATGCCGAACAAAATCTGCTAGATGAAACTCAATTTACTGACAATGATTTTGTCAATAAGGGTGCCGTACGTACCGGTACTTTAGATGGTGCGTTTGCTATGGGTATGACTTTCCATGTTATCGGCAATATGCCAGAGGGTGGACTTCCATTAAAAGATCCTACTACTCGCCGGAACTTTGCATACGCTAAAACCGCTGTAGGTTTTGCAATGAATGCTGACTTTGGTACTCGTATCGATTATCTGCCCAAAGAAACTACGTGGCTTATCAATGGAATCCATCAATCCGGTGCGATTGTTATTGACCCTGTGGGTGTAATTGATGTTGAAACCTTAGAGGTTTAAAAATGGCTTTTAAGTTACAAAACTTTAGTAAATGGTCTGTTTCTTTTAATAGAATTGCAGCGAATCAATATGGGTATAACGGCGCGACAAATGGTGTAAGTGATGACGCTAATACTATTATTGCTATCGGTTATTTTGATTCTGTGGCTACTACACATTTATTAGTAGATGACATTATTTTTGTTAGAGCGACTAATGGAACTTTCTTTGCAGAAGTAGCTGATATTACTGATGGAGTAGTAACTTTAGGGATTATCATTATCCCCACTCCAAACAATGTAATTAAGTTTATTGGACGTTTTACTATTCCTAACCTGAATTTAATTCAAGTATTTTCAGCCCCAGGTGTAGGAGATAGTACAGATGTTGTTACAGTTCAAATTGAAGATGCCAAAGGTGATACTAATCGTGTTGTTTCTGCGGTTGTATTAACTAATCAATTTAGCTTTGAATTTGACCCCGGTCCCACACAGTTACAAGACTTCCAAGTAATTATTGCTGGGGTTGCTCCATGAGTTTTGTATTAAAAAACTTTTCACGAGTTAGCGTTTCTTATAATCAAGATGTGCCACGTGGTTATCGTTATGTGAGTGTCGATGATGAGGCAGCTACGATTGCTTTACCAGGATATTTTGACGCTCTAAAAGCTTCTCTAAAAATTGGTGACACTATTGTTATAAGTGGAGCTGATGAAAATAGAGAATTAGTAGTAACGCAAATTACTCCTCAAGTTCTAACTGATTTTTTTATTGTTACTCTTGGTCACCCAATTATTGTTTTAACTGATAGAGGAAATGTTGCTAATACTCCAATAGCACAACAATTTCCATTGTTTGGTGCGCGGGTTACCGATTTAATTTTCGGTCAAATAATTAATTCCAAAGCATCACCTGCTTTATTAATTAATGTCGATGTTGATACAGATGTTTATACATTAACTTTTAACGTTAACCCAGGCATTGATATGGAATATAACATTGCTATTATCAGAGTTCCGTAATTTTTAGGAGAAAGAGATGTCTTTTAATTTAGATTTTTTAGCCAAAATGGGCGCGTCATTTAACACCAAAGTTGGAAGTATATATAAATATGATGGAATTGAAGCAGGCGATGATTTAGCTACTATTACGGCTACTAATTATTTCTTATCTCGTAAGGCATCTTTACGGATTCGCGATATGATGGAAATTGTAGCTACTGATACGAATGCTACTTATATTGTAACTGCCTTAGATCCTGATGTTGTTCTAGCTGAATTTGCAAGTGGTCAAAGTGATTTTATTACTTCTGTAGATGCGACTAATTTAGTTGTTACTAGTGGTGAGTTAAATACTATTCAAGATATTAACCCGTCCACTACACCTCAATTTGCCACCATAAAATTAAATGATTTTGGAATTATTGCAGGGCCTTTAGTTTATGTTAAGTTAATTGATGGAACTTTAGGAATTGATGTCACTGAATTATTTTATGATGAAGCCAAGAAAGCTTTAGCAGTAGGAACTACAGATGTAGCTATTAATGTAAATGGCCAAACTAAAAATGCCGGTTTTGTAGCTGTAACTGAAACAGGGGCTGATAAGTATGGAGTATTAAGTAAATATTTTGGTGTAACTAATACAGCCGCATTAACCATGGCCTATGCACGTGGGAGTGAAGCTTCCCCTGGAACTGTTTCAGCTGGTGATATGGTTTCTAAAATCTGTACTGTGGGGCTTAAAGAAAGTGGTATTTATGGTGAGGCTGCCGTAATTGAAGTAGTGGCTGGTGATGATTTTACTCCTACTGAAACTCGTGGACTTCTAGTATTTAAGACTACCTCTCCAAGTATGACCACAGCCAATACAAAAATGACTTTAAGTGATGCCGGTGCTTTAAGCATTAGTTCAGCTACTGCGACAGCGTCTGCCCAATTAGATGTAGTGTCTACTACTAAAGGGTTTTTACCTCCTCGTATGACGGATGCTCAACGGGATGCTATTAGTACTCCAGCCGATGGCCTTATGATTTATAACACTACTACTAATAAAGGGAATATTAGAGAAAATGGTGCATGGCGTGCAATTACTACTACTGCTGTTTAATGAGTGGTAAAGAAAGTGATAACTAATGGCCTTCACAAAAGTTCAAATTATCAGTCAGATTTCGGTAGCTTTAGGGAATGGGATTGTTGCTGATATTTTAAGTGACGATCCCTTTGTAGTCCAAGCTGTCTCTATTTATGATTTATTTATCGAATCCATCCTGTCTAACCAGAATTGGCGTTTTGCGACAAGAGTACAACAACTCAATGTAACACCATTCGAACCTCTATTGAAAGAATGGAAGTTCATATTAGAATTGCCCGCAGATTACCTGGCCATGCAACGACTTCAGCCACAGGTTCCATATGAAATCTTTGAAAATAAACACCTGTACGCTAATGATAATAAGTTGGTTGCTGTGTATCGTTTTGTGCCAGATGTTACAAGATTCCCGACTTATTTTGTTAAGCATATTGTGTTTGTCATTGCTGAATTTCTGGCTATTCCGGTCGCACAGAGAGAAGATTTTGCCAAGTTCTACGATGCAAAAGCCCAATCTTCACTAGCCAGCGCATTATTTACTGATTCGCAAAGTCATCCTAACCAAGCAATTATTAATAGGCCGTTTATTAATGTACGTTTAGGTTTTGGTAGTCGTGTGCCGGATGTGAGGTCATAAATGACCAAGGAAGCCCCGACCTAAAAAGATAAAATGCTTTTAATGCAGTAACTAATTGCATATCCAAGCATTTTAATTAATAGGAATAGCGGAGACTTCCTCGTATAGAGAATTATATGCCAATAGTTTTTCACACACAAGCGAATTTCACGGCCGGCGAATTGGGCGAAATCCTCCATGCCCGCATAGGGTTTGAAGGCTATGAAAAAGCTGCTGCCAAACTTAGAAATGTTTTAGTCATTCCGCAAGGAGGATTAAGACGTAGGTTTGGTTTAAGATTTACTGCTACTATTAGCCAAACTAATAATGCTGATGAAACAAAAATAGTCATATTAGAGTTTAATATTTCACCGCAATATTTAATGATATTTACTCCTTTACTGGTAAGAATATTTATTATACTCGATGATAATAGTACGAGGGAAATCACCCAAGTTACAACTCCTTACAAAGCAGAAGATATAAAAGACCTTAAGTTTACGCAGGATTCTAATGTTCTTTTAATCTTTCATGAGAATCATATACCCGCTTTATTAAGACGCACGCCATTTGTTTCTGGCGGTTGGAATGCTGCTACTAATGTGCCGCTTTTAGCTAGCGGAGTGAATCCAAGAGGAATAGGTAATCCTCTTGCTAGTCTTTATGAAGTAACTACAGCTGGTAATACCATTCTTGACGGGAATGGAGATTGGTTAGTAGGTCAAGGAGCATTTTTCCCTGGAGGAGCTGGTGTATGGTCACAATTACTAATTCCACTTGACGTTACTACGCCTTGGGAATTAGTAGATGCAGTATTTCAATATTTCCCTACGTTTGATTTTGATCAAGCATATGAAGGTGGTATTTTTACTATTTCAGCTGTAAATGGAGTTAATCGAACTTTAAGTATTGGTTTTACTGCTTTTGAATTTACTGCTAAATTTGTTGGAGGATTATTTTTTGGAAATGGTGGAGTAATGCGTTTAATTAGTTTAACTGATAGTAAGAATATGGTAGGTAATATTATTCAAGATTTTAGTGGAGATGGTTTAATTCCTCCTAGTCCTATACCTATATTTGGAAAAGATGCCTTATTAACGGAGCCAGCATTTAGTAATACTTTAGGATGGCCAAAATCAGGCACATTTTTTCAAGGTAGATTGTGGTTTGGTGGCTCTAAAGCATTACCAGCTGGCATATTTGGTTCAGTAATAAATGATTTCTTTAACTTTGATGGTAGTCAAGGCGTAGATTCAGGTGCGATATTTGTTTTCATTCAGAGTACAAAAGCAAACATCGTAAGATTCGTAATTGGTACACAAAGTTTAATTGTCTTCACCACTGATGGTGAATTTTCTACCCAAGTCATCCTAGAAAATGCAGTTACTCCGTCCAACATCTCACTTATTCAACAATCAAAAAATGGTTCCTCTGACGTAGAGCCTATAGCCATTGATGACCAAGTAGTTTTTGTAGATCGCTCAGGCAAGATTGTAAGAACAATGATTTATGATTCACAACATGGTGCGTATTCGGCAGATAACATTAGCATTCTGTCTAGCCAGTTGATTGAGAATCCAGTATCAAGTGCAGTTTATAAAGGCAATACAGCTGATGACAGTACTTATCTATTTTTGGTCAACCAAAAAGAGGGTAGCGAGATTGATGGAACTGTAGCGGCTTATCAAACTCTACAATCCCAATCAGTATCAGCGTGGACACTGTTAACTACCGATGGTAAGTTTAAACAAACTACAGGCTCATCTAACAACGCATTTTTTGTAGTAGAGCGATTGGGAAAGCTCTACGTGGAACAATTGGATTTTGATTTGTTATTAGATGCAGCTGTAGTTAGCGTAAATGACCCTCCTACTAACCTGATAACTGGATTAGATCATCTAAACGGACAAAGCGTAAGGGTAATTGCTGATGGGGTTATCATAGAGCCTTTGTTAACAGTCACTTCTAATGTATTACAGTTGCCCTTTGCAGCGAAAAATGTCACAGTAGGATTAGATTTTAAGCCGCTTATTCAAACGCTGCCAATCAGTATGAATACGCAAACGGGGCCTAACTTTTATCTGCCAAAACACATTAAACGGGTGTTTGTTGATTTCTTTGAATCGTTAGGGATTGAAGTTGATGGTATTCCATTAAAAGATTTGAAATTTTCAGTAAATAATTTTGATGTACCAACACCACCAAGAACAGGATTTGATTCGCTGATGATTTCTAAAGGCCATGAATCTAAACAGCAGATAGTAACTATTACTCAATCGTTACCTTTACCCATGACGATTAGAGCGATTGGCGTGGAGGTAGATATACATGAATAAAGATGAATTACCTATGATGATTTTTGAGAAAGGGCTATTTAAGCAAAAGGTAGAAGAATGCGAATATTATAAAAAAAAATTATCCGAGCTTAAAAAAAAATATATTAAGTTGGACAATGCTTTGGATGAATTAGCGGTACTTCACCAAGGAAATGATATTTTAGACATTCTATGTAAAATTCAAACAGAAAATAATGGTTATTGGTAAAAAATTGGAGGTCAATATACATGGCTAGTCTAGCAGCCCTAGAGGTGGCCTCATTAGTGGTAGGAGGCGTTGCAACCGCAGGTTCTTTGTTTGAGCAACAACAAGCTGAACAAGCACAGATTGGTCAGTTCCGCCTACAACAAACACAACTACGGATTGCTGAAACCACACGCTCATCAGCTAGAATTGACCGATTACAATCTGTCTTTGGCTCACAATTAGCGCAAGAAGTAGCGCGTGGCATTTCGCCGGCGTCTGGCTCATTCAAAGCTATACAACAAAAATCATTTAACGCATTTGAAGATGACCAACGGGCTGATGCGCTTAATTTGTCGTTTAAAGAAAATGCTTTAAATAGTCAAATTGACGCTACACGTTCAGCTTTTATTGGACATGTGTTTGGTGAAGTATCTAACTTTGCTTTGTCATCGTTCAATCAGCTTAATTTGAATAATCCGAATAATATTAATAATCCTAATGCCTTGAGCGCACAAAAAGAAATAAATAGATTAAAAAGCCAAGGCCGCTTTAATCCTAATATTCCGGGACCGCTTCCTAATTTTTAAAAATAAATAGGAAGTAGTAAAAAAGAAATGAAACGATAGATAAGTTATTGATTATGCAACAAGTCTTATTTCTAAAGAAAGAATAAGATTAGAAATGGAAACAAATAAGAAATGGCAAAAGATTTACCCGAATTTAAAAAGTCCGTAGGCATTCAGCCTGCTGGCGCAGTTGATGTTGAGAGTAGGCTCAATACTACGTCTCGCGTGCTAGACCAGTTTTCTAAAACCGCACTAGCTACCGGACAAAAAGAAGCTGATATTGCGGCTGCTCAAGCTGGTGAGGAAGCAGGGGCTACTCCTGGCTTCACTGGCCAACTTGCCCCTGGTGCGACTGAGGCTACACGTGCATTTAATAAGGCTGCTTTGGCGGCTAATAAGATGCAGAATTACGTTAATATTCGAACCGGCATCCAAAATATTGCTGATGGCGTTAATCAAAACTTTAAACTTGGCTCAACTGCTATAGCGCAAAAAGAATTACAAGCTTATGGCGAAAGTATTTTACCTAACATCCCTGCTCAAAATAGAGTGGCTGCTCAAAATATCTTTCAGTTTGAATCTGCAAATGTCTTAAATTCTATTTCACGTAAAGAGCGAGTATTAAGTACTAATACGGCTGGATATCACATAAGAGAAGGCAATGTTATTGCGCAAAATGAAGCAAATAACAAGGCATTTTGGGGGCAGCCTATTGCTGCACAAGCAATTAGTGGACAAATTGGGCAAAGTAATAATGCCACTGTAGATGCAGAAGAGATGACGCCGCAAGTAAGAGACACCTTAAAAGAAGGTAGAGAAACAAGTATTAATATGCAGGGGTTTTTAGGTGGTGGTGAACGGGCAATAGATAATGGAAAGATGCCGGAATATCTGAAAGGTTTAGTTAAAAATGGCTTTGGAGTATTAAAAGCAGAAGACCAAGCCCAAGTAAACCTGCAATTCTTAGGGATGGAACAGCAACATAATTTATCCAATAAATTACGGCAAGACGCAGCTAGTAATTTTGGGGATGAACAGAACTTTGCCAAACAGCATGGTTTGTATATAGATCCGGTGTCAGCTGCACGTTGGAAACAAGAATACCCTCAACAAGCTGCTGCCAACCTGCAAAATTTTGTTTTTTCCAAGTTGTACGGCACTGTAATGGGAGCCATGCGTTATGCCACAGCTAGCGAACGTAGCAACATTAATCAAATTGCTCAAGAAGAATTAGCTAGATTACCCGCAGACTTCCCTAGACAACAATTTATAACAGCAATTGTTAGAGGCTCCAAACAACAATCCGGTCAATTACTAGCTGATTCATATGCATACGTAGAAAATTCCCCCCATGTTCAAGATGCTAATTCAGCTAGACAGGTTTCACTTCAAGCGCGAGCCGAAGCTAACCCAACGGGTCCCGACGGAACTGGCTTAATGTGGCCTGTTATGGATTCCCAGCATCGTACGCCTCTTCCTATTGACCCCATTGGGGCCAATTTAAATATGCAAAGAGCGATGGGAGTACCAGAGGAAAAGTTAAGAGTAACTAGTAATGCCAAGGCTGCGGGCATCGTTCAACAAATTAATGCTCTTCCTCCTAATGAACGAATCCAAGACTTACAAAGTGTTGTAAATAGTTATGGGCCTTATGGTGGTATGCTTTTACGTGATTTGCACAATCATGGACTTGATTTTTCCTCTCAAGCCATCCTGTCAGCAGCTCAAAATATGGCATCACGTCATGCTGTGCCAGATATGATTATTGCTACTAATGAAACTGGCAAGGAAGCCGCAGCTCGCTTAAGTTTGGCTAAAGCACAAGGGCTTAAACCTACTAATCTTAATGCTGATGTAGCTAGTGCCTTAACCTCCTGGACAGATAGTATACGGAGCTTAACTGGTAATACTGGACCATTACAAGAACGTACAAATGCAATGGTTCAGCGTTTAGCTCTGGTATATATGACTAATAAAGGTCAATCAGCATCAGAAGCCGCTCAAAATGCGGCTAATGATTATGTTTTAAATAATTTTCAGTTTGTGTCGCAAGCTGGTGCGCCTGTTTTAAGAGTAGCTATAGGTCATGATAAAGAATTGGTAGCTAATAGTGTGCATGGATTAATAAGCCAAGCTACTAGTCAAGATTTACGAACTCCAGCTGATTTTAAGTTAGGATTTTTTGACTTAAATGAAGGAACTAGACAACAAAATTATAAAAACTTTGTAAGAACTACGGCTCACTTAGTATCTACTCCAGCTACTGATGGGGTAGTGTTAGTGGATGGTAACGGCAATGTAGTTTTGAATGCTGCTGGTCAACGTATTCAAGCTACTTATAAACAAATTGAAAATCCTACTGACGATCTTAATACTATAGCAACGGCAGAAGAAAGCCGAATTAGTAGAGGACAAGTTATTATTCGAGGAACAGAAATAGGAGCAGCTGGCCGTCCTCTTCCTCAAGGCGCGTCTACAATAGATATTTTAAAAGATTTAGAGCCTAAAATATTCCCTGAAACAGATGTACCTTTAGTTTCTCCTAGTTTTCTTACTGAAAAAGCAGAAAAGAAGAGGAAAAAATAATGGGTGTTGGTCCGTATATACCAGAAGACTTACTCCAAGATGAACGGCCTTTCGCTACCCTTCCTCAAGTAGGTGACTTAAGGGGTGGGGTAATTTCTGCTGAAAGTTCATTTTTAGGTGGAACTACTAATAACTTAATTCAAAGTGCTAGAGGCGCCATTGATGAGAGAGAAGATAAACCTGGTGATTGGCTTACGCATGATGAATGGGAAAATAGCCCTTTATTCAGAAAGCAACTATCGAAAGGTTTTGCTAATGGAGTGGATAGTAATGTAGCGCAAATGGCAGCTGATCGCCTAGATGGAGAATTAGAACGTCAAGATCAGCTTAATCGTATGGGGCCAGGATTTTTAAGCATGGTATCTCGGGGAGTAGGCAGTGTTATCGGGTGGAGTTTAGACCCTATCAACGCCGCTACAGTGGCTGCTACCACACTTAGTCCTGAGGTTGCACTTCCTATAGAAGCATTGATTGGTACGCGGATGGGGCTTACAGCTGAGGCCTTAGCCCGTACTGGTGCCAGGGTAGGATTTCCTAGACGTTTAATCAGAGCGGGGATTGGTTTAGGTGAAGGCGCAGCGGCATTTACTCCTACTGTAGTCAGTCAATATATTGCTGATGACATGTTTGGTCAGAAAACTACGATTGCTCAATCATTAATAGACCTTGGCGAAGGGGCTGCATTTGGTGGCATATTACGGGGTGCATTTGGCTTTGGTAAGATAATTACACCAGAAGCCAACGCCATGGCTAAACAAACAGCTACTGCTCAACTCCTACGTGGTAAAACTCCTAGCGTGATGCCTATTATTATTAATGGCTACAAAGATGCACGCGCTACAGAAGAAGGAAGCACGGCTGAACAAGTAGAAGCTGTAAAGAATAATATTCAAGCTGAGCAAACAAAATTAGATACTAAAATTGCTAAACAGCAAACAGCTACTAATACTTTGAGAGAAAAACCTTTAGCTACGCGACCATTACAAAGAGGTCCCGATTTAGTGCAAAAGTTAAATGAGGTTTTAAAAACATCAGAAGAAAAGCGTACCAATCCACAAAAGAAGTTTTTAACCAATGAACATCACCTAACAGAAGTTCAGGAAGCCCATAATATTAGTAATATTCCTGATGAACAACGCAGTCCTGAGGAACAAGAATTTTTAGCACGATTTAATCATCCAGTTGGTGAACGGGCGATTGTTGAGGAGCGGCTACAAACCCATCAGATTAAAACCACTGAATTAACCCGTCAATTAAAAGAGACTGCGCCGGATAATGTTATTGATCAAGCCCATCTAAAAACTCAATTAGATGCGTCTGACCATAATGTGCGAATGGCACAAAATCGATTAAATGAATTAGATCGTAATCCTTCTTTTTCAGTTGCTAGAAAGAATGCAGAAGTTAAACTTTTTAACTTAAAACATTCTAGGAATTTATCTCAAGAGTTGATAAATGAGCATGATATGGTTTTACGTATGTCTCAAGACAAAGGAACTCCTGTTGACTTGGCTAACTTGAAATTAACTAGCGATATTATTAATTCAGTAGAGGGGGATTCTGTTTTTCTGCAAAGCATGATTGATAATTTAGATTCGCAGCTACGCGACATCCCTGAAAAACCGAGCGAAGCATTTGATAAGATTTTAGAAAATGGATTAGCTAATATGAAGCAGTTAGAAAAAGATGGAAAGCTAACAGAAGCGCAAGCAGAAGAGTTTAAACAATCGCAAGAGGCTCCTCGTAACATTAAAATTCTTAGTAAGGGGTTGAGAGATATGGTGAATTGCATGGTAAAAAATGAAGAATAACCTAAAACAGTTAACTAAAAAACAAAACATTAAACAAGATGAATTAGTTCAACAGCTGGCTGAAATGAATAAAAACAATAAAGTAAGCTTGTTTAATTATATGGAAGTTACTCTCACACGTGCATTAGAGAAAGCGAGGCAAAAGAATGGCTAAAAAGATTTGTATTAATATCTTGAAAGCAGCTACTAGCGAATTTATGAATAGTGCGGATGCTGATGCTTTTTTGAAAGATTTAGAAGAACGTACGCAAAAGAAAATACGTGCTGGATTAGAAGATAAAGCTGCAGCACTTAATCAAAGTGTAGACGATATGGTTGCGGCCGAGGATTTTAATGTAAAGCTTAAACAACGCCATACTTATTTAACTATCGCTGCTGAACAGAAATGGGCAACTTTTAAAGAGGCTTTTAAGGATGTAGGAGAAGTAGAGGCTAATCAAGGTTATTTAACTGGAACTTTGCGTTATAAAGTAGCTGGACGTAGGTCAATGGATGCTTCTATGAAAAATCATCGCGAAGAATTATGCGGTGATTTTTATCGAGCCATGAATCAGACTAATGATTGGCAAAACTTTCAAAAGAATAAAGAATTATCCCCTTTAATTGCAGAGGAGTTTTTTAAACCGAACTCTACGGGTAATGATGCAGCTTTTCGTATTGCTAATCATATGCGTGACGTATATGAAAAAGGACGGCGATTACTTAATCGGTGGGGTGCAGACATTCAAGACTTAGATACTTTTGTGGCTAACCAGATCCATGATACGCAAACTATGCGTAGGCCATTAAAAGGGAGACTTGCAAGTAATAACATGAAAATAAGATTGATTAAAGAATTAGGGAAAAGAGCAGGAGAGAAAGAATATCAAAATCGTGGATATAAACGTTGGCGTAATTTTATTGTTCCTTTGTTGAATCGAGAACTTTTATTCAGAAATATTACTACAGAAGAAGAGACCTTTTTTCGTCAAGTTTATGATGCACTAATATCAGGAGTTCATAATACGCCTACCGGCTCCAAAGAAGATATAAATAATTACACAAGCTTAAAACCTGCTTCTCGCGCAGCTCGATTAAGCGCACATCGGATTTTGCCCTTTAAGGGGGGGCAAGAGTGGGAAACTTACAATAGAGAATATGGTACGGGCTCTCTGCCTACTTCTGTCTACGAAACATTAGAAAAGATGGGTAAGAATATTGGAATTATGAAGTTTTACGGGCCGAATTCTACAGCTACGTTTAATAAAATTCAGGCAGAGATTAGAAGCGGTCCCGAGAAAACCGATCCTAAAATAGATGCAAAGTTAGGTCGAGCGAAAAACTTTTTTGATTTAGCTAGTGGATTAACTAACACCCCAGAAAATGAAGTATTGGCACAATGGGGTGGGAATTTTCGATCCTTTAATACTCTTGTTCGGCTGCCTTTAGTAATGATTACCTC
>SDBV01003965.1_pt1 | contig 21454 bp, 22 predicted proteins | sample 2277081 | NCBI WGS metagenome assembly SDBV01 (sample SAMN10402039, study PRJNA504765) | marine sediment metagenome | isolation source: marine sediment core GS10_PC15, 223 cmbsf | place: Arctic Ocean: Southern Knipovich Ridge | collected 2010 | reverse complement strand
TACTAAGAAATTAACCTGTTTTTGTGAAATTCTAAATCCTAATATCTAAATTCTAAACAAATTCAAAATTACAATGACAAAAATTCAAAACACTCGATGACCAGAAAAGCCCGTTTTTGTTTTAAAAATCAGGATTTTGGTAATTCGATATTGTTTAGCACTTAGGGTTTAGTGCTTAGGATTTCAGCGTGATTTTGTAATAAATCGCGCTGTAGTATTAGTTGACGGTCTTTTTCTTCTGCCAATTGCTGCAGTTGGCTTATCTTCGCTGATATTTGTCTGGCCCAGAACCATTTTTGCGTCATGAAGCTGGCTATCTGAGCGACTTCTGTGCGGTCGAAGGGCTTTTTGAGAATCAGCAGATTGCTGCCATTTCCCAGACGGTCGACAATGTCGGTCCATGAGTAATCCGAATAGGCAGAGCAGATCACAATCTGAATATCGCTGTCAACTTGCCAAATGCGTTCAATTGTTTCCAGGCCGTTCCAGCCGGGCGGCATCCGCATATCAACAAACGCCAGACTATACGGGCAATTTTCCGAATGAGCCTGCTTTATTTTCGCGAATCCTTCCTGACCCTGTGACGCGTAGCTGAGTTGGTAAGTATTATCAGGTTTGGGTTTGTTGTTATCGTTATCGCCGTTGTCGAAGATAGAGGCTTTCAATTCGTTCAGGTTTGCGGTATCGGCGTCTTTGACGAGGATGGATTTGAAATCCTCGAAAATATCATGGTTGTCATCAATGACAATTATCCGGTGAAGTTGTTGTTTGGCAGAATTATCCATTTGTGACCTTCGCTGATTTTAACGGTAACTGAAGTGTGAATGTCGCACCTTTGCCTGGTCCTTCGCTGCCGGCATTTAATGAACCGCCCATTTCCGTTGCGGCCAAAGCCGAGCCATGCAGTCCATAGCCATGGCCATCGGGCCTGGTGGTAAATCCGCTTGCAAAAATATTTGTTATGTTTTCCGGGGCGATACCGATTCCATTGTCGTAGACTTCAATTTGAAACTGGTCATCTTCTAATTTGCTGGTGCGAATAGTAATTAGTTTTTGTTCCTGGCTGGTTACCAAAACAGCGTTTTTGGCATTGCTGATTAGATTTACGATTATCTGGAGCAGCTTGTGGCGGTCTAATATAACCGTCGGCAATGACTGGTATCGGCGTCTGAGACTTATATCGTGGCGATTCAGGCCCGTTATATTTATCGCAATAGCATCTTCGATTAATTCATCAACCGAGGTCTGTTCTGTAAGACCCGCGGTCTTGTGAGACGATTGCTGAATCCTGACGATTTCGGTTATATGCTGAACATGACCGGTTAAGCTGTCTACCATTTCGATAAGATCCTGCTGCTCGTCGGTAAGATGTTCGGACAAGCTTTCGAGATAGAAAGGTATCTTTTGTCCTCTGGCGTCGTTTGTAAGAAAATCGCCAAGGTCGCCTTCGTGCTCTTTAAGCAGTTCGGCTACTCTGACAATATCAGCTATCTTTGACTCGCGCAGCCTCTCTCTGATAGTGCCTGCGGTGACATTGACACTGTTGACGACGTTTCCGACGTTGTGCAGTACACTGGTCGCCACTTCACCTTTGCCGACCTCTCGTGCGGTATCAAGCAATTCCCTGCGTACCTTGGCAAACTTTTTCTCGGCCTGTCTGCGTTCGGCAAGGCGTTTGCGTAATTGCAGTACAGCAAACCAACTGGATAGTATAAGCAATCCGACAAAGACAGTGGCGGTGAGTGTCCCGAAAGCTGTGGTGCGAGCCTGGGCATGTTCTTTTTCCGCGTCTTTCTGTAAAAGAGCGGTGTATTGCTTCATACCATCGCTATACATCTGTTTTTGTTTTTCGAACTCGTCGCTGTTAAGCAAGTCGACAGCAGCTTGGCGATTGCCCCGGCGAACCAAACCAAAGGCCCTGTTTTCCATCGCGACAAGTTTTATATTTGCGTTGTCGGTTTGAAGGGCTGCTTTATTGATAAAGGTCTCGGGAGCAAGGCTTGCGGCTTCCTTGATGGCAGCATCGAGCTTTGGCTCATATTCCCTATAGCGACTCTCCCATTGCAGGTTGCCGGTAGCCGCCGCCATCTTCGCCGACATAGGGATCACTTCGTCAAAATGCATAATAATACCATTCAGTTCGATTGCCCGGTGATGTTGGTCGTTAGCTATTTCAAACTCTTTATACGAACACCAGGTGTGCCAACAACTTGCGCCCAATATCACCATTGTAAGCAATGCCAGCAGTATTACCTTTCTGGTGGTGAGCCAACCGCCTGCCTCGGCTTCGAGGCCCTGGACACGGTCGCGGTCTTTCTCTTTTCGGCGTAGATTGCGCATTAAAAATAACTCCTTATCAAAACAGCACTCTACCTAATAGACTTGGCAGCAGATTTTCTACGTAACGATACTGTCCTAAATGGTTTTTTCGGTCTATACGCATTGAGATATAACCTAAAAAACACGGCTAAAACCCAAAAAAATAGAGATAATTTTTACTCTACGGAATCGGGATTCCTGCGGCACAGAAGCAGATAACTATCGGGCATTTTTCTGTTTTTTCGCACAAATAAGGTGTTCGTTTTCGTTATCGGACTTCAATTTCGCCGTAGAGGGACAATGCGCTTTTGTGCCCTGGCTCGGGTGGGTTGATGAAAAATCAGGGCATAACCTTTTTTTCAAGGGGCGGGACAATAGATCGTTGAGCAGTAGAGGGTAATTTGGCTTAAAATTGGCGTTGCTTAGGCCATTTGGAAATCTTTGAGCAGTTGAACAGTTGAGCGGTAGACCGCAGGAGTGCGCAATAATCACCTGTTCGCCTGTAGTACTGATTGTGGTCCGGAGCTATAATCGACGATTACCTGGTCTGTCGGCAGTACCACAGTTGGTGAGATTACCATTAATTCACCATTCCTAAGTACACAATTCCATTGCATTGGCTCACTGGCTTGAAACCGCTGTGTGAAAAGCCCGTGAATGTGCTCTATTATTGTCCTCTTTGTAGGCTTTGCCATCAGTTCTCTTTTATGAACCTGAAAAATATTACACTCTATTTTGCCTATCTGGAGGATATTTTTCTACCTATGAACTGGGCATTAACCTTAAACTCATTGTCAAGTGGTACAAAGACGGCGTTGGGCGTTAAAAGTCTATCGTTCTTTTCCGGTTTGCCAATACGGTCATAGTAGATCCAGCCACCCGGTACGCGCAAAACAGTATACTTATCACCCAGACTAATACTTTCATGGAGTTTGAGCATATACAGTCGATCCTCTTGTTTAACCATCTCACTCATCATTTCATCCTTTCCATCGTTAAAAAATCAATTTGCCACTTCGGTCACTGTATGCCGATAAAACTTTTGCTAAATTGCATCGCTCGGACAAAAGCGGCCTCGTTCGCCGCCGCCTGCTATATACAAGTGCACCACCGGAATACACTAATTTGCCGCCGGAATATACAAGCCTTTTCGGCTGATGTTTTTCGTGCCGGCCCCTTACTGGCTGTGGCAGAGCTTTTTCATGAGCGTCATCCTTGTCCATAACTGAAAAGCTAATCCTATATTTTAAAGAAATTTATCTACTTCTGTTAATATACTTATAAAACCATATCCATAATAATTAAGGATGAAAACCTTTCATGCCATTAATTGGCCGTCTCATACGTGGGGGAAGCTTTCGGTGACGACGCTTTCCAAGATAGCGTCGTGGGTTTTTCGAGAATTTATCGCGACAGTAAGCCGAGCAAAAATAAAAGATTCTCCCGTTGTAACGGTAAGTGGTGGCAGTAGCTAAGTCGTGGGTGATTGAGCCGCATACCGGGTCTTTGCCTGTGTGGTTAGAATTGCTGTGGTTCATCTTGGTAACTCCTATTAGGAACTATAACTTGCTTTCATTGATTTAAACGATTGAAGACGCCATGTGGTTCCAAGAAACAAATTTTTTCCAGATACAGCAGTAAGCCATCTATGGTCTAAGCACCTTTTTCGAGGATTCCGAGCGAATAGTTGTTACATACAACTCGGAACCGAATATATCATCTGCGGCGGTACCCGAGCCAACCACGCTTGTCTTACTCAGTTTTGGCACCTTGGTGGTTATAAGAAAGAGGATATAAGAGTTGTCAGTTATTGTCTTAAAATCAACACAGAGACTGTTTTGGGATAATTTTGCAAATAAGGACATCCGTGAACAGGAAACAATTTTTACAAGAATTTAAGAAATGATGGAACGATACGCCTGATAAAATCGTTTAGGAAAATAAAGGCAAGCGATTTTTATGCTGAGTTTTGCATGCTCAAAGGCCATTTAGTGAAATGGAGATTATGATATGAAAATAGCAGTTACATCAACACGTCCCACCCTAGACACACCTGTGGGAACTAAACTACACCGCAGTAAATACCTGCTAATTATCGATCCTGAGTTAATTGTCAATCCTGATACGATAGAGTACGAAGTAATGATGAATCCGCTTTTGGCACTTAGTGGTCCTGCAATGTGGAAACTGTTCGCACAGGAATTATTGCAAGAAGACGTCCAGATACTTTTGTCAGGCGATTACAATTCTAACGTAGCCAAATCCCTTGGACATGCCGGGATTGAGATAATCGGAGGCATAAGTGGTTCTGTTCGCAGTGCGGTCAAACAGTTCAAGGAAATGAGCATGGCTGATACTATTATTACGCCTGTTGAAGGCATACAGGAGTAAATCAGATTATGGGTTATGTTATATACAAACAGCGGCAAAATGAAAATGCCGGCAAGAAACACAACAAACGAATCATGTTGTCAGATCGGAAAGATTTGCCTGTCAGATTTTCTCACAGGCAAGTTGTAAGTGCCTGGAGAGAACTGCCAGACAAAGAACGACTCGTTGTATTTTTGGTGGATATGAGGCAACTTGGCGTAGAGAGAACGGCTGAAATCATGAACAAACCCGTCACTACAGTAATAAACGAGACGAGACGAGCAAGAGCATTGGTGAAAAAGAAACTCTTATCGAATTATCAAAAGATCGGATTTCCTTCAAGCTCAGACAATGCCTGTTTCACTGTGACATAGGATATGTATTAACGCAGCGGATGGAAAGTTGCGATTTATTGTATAGAGGGCACTTGGAACACAAGGGAAGTGTTTTGAGTGCCCAGGATAAATTGCTTTGCTTACCGTTGCATTGATAAGTTGCTTACCGTTGCGTTGATAAGAAAGTTTGGCCGACAAAACATTTAGAAGGAGTCGAAAATGTTGGTTTTAACCAGACGCAGGGATGAATCAATTATGATAGGTGAAGATATAGAGATAATATTAATTGATATTCGCCGCGACAAAGTCCGGCTTGGGATAACTGCTCCAAAGTCTGTGCCGGTTCATCGCAAGGAAGTTTACGAAACCATCCAACGTGAAAAGGCAGACAAAAACATCGAATAGAAATCATGCTTTTACTTTAGATAGAAGAGGAATGGGATAATCGACTTGTTAATGAAGAACGATCCTGATCACTATTTTGAAAAAACAGTGTAGCCGTTACAAGAGGTTTATGCCAGGAAGTGAAATTATGAACCAAAAGGGAGTCGGCGATATTAAAGTGGTGCAAAATAAAAGCAGAATCTTGATTGTTGATGATTATCCCATCATTCGAAGCGTGTTAACGGAGTTTATCAATCTTGAATCAGATCTTGAAGTTTGCGCCATGGCTGAGAATACAAGTCAGGCGTTGGACTCTATTGAGAAACAGCCCATAGATTTGGCTGTCGTTGACATTTCATTGAATGGAGAAAGCGGCTTTGAACTTTCCGAAAAGATAAAGTTACGATGGCCAAATATCCCTATTTTGATATTTTCTTCACACGACGAGTTAATGTATGTTAATCGTGCCTTTCGAGTAGGCGCCAGCGGCTATGTCGTGAAATGTCTCGGTGCTACAAAAGAACTTTTAACCGCAATTCGCCAGGTGCTTGCTGGTAAAATCTATATCAGCGAAAAAATAATGGAAAATGTTCCAAAGAAGAATATCTACAAAATCTTAACAGAAGTTGATAGAGATTCCGGTTAGAAGGCTGAAAAATTCGACAACGAATCTGAAAAGGATTCGAAAGCATACTATAATGGCCAGACAAAAAATGGGAAAATATCAGCGATAAGGAGCGTCGCTTATGAGCATATGTAATATGAAGGGAATAACCATAAGATTTCGCCAGACACCAGACCAAAAAAGCTGCCCGGAATGTGGTGATAATATGATAGAAGTGGACCGATGTAACGAAAATGGAGTTTTGTTTGTGTGGCATGAGTGCAGCAGAAATAATTGTGATGGGCAATGGCTACAGAAGATGCCTCAGGAGTTTCACAATAGCACCATTCCAGGTGAGCTACAACGATAATTGGGCTAACACAAAATGACACAGCCAGCCAAAAATGGAAGATAATTTCTTTACACGTCCTTAGCAATTTTTTTTAGAATCTCTTTGCTTTCACCGAACGTGCATACTGCATCGCAATGCTTTCTTAAGTCGGAAAATAGAATATAAAGGATTTTCAAATTGTTGCTTTTGATTGCAGGCCTGCTTAGCTGCAAAATCAATTCCTTTTCCCTCTTATCTGGAATAATCAGGAAAAGGTCAGGTGGATCTTCAGGAAATGTCCAATTTCGACTGAAGCATTACAAAAGATGCTACACTGGCTAAGGTAAGACTTGCGTCAAGTAAAAAATGTTATAGATAGAAACTTTTAACGATTGCGAAGGCAAGGACTATAATATAATGCTTTTATGGAACTTTTAAGCTTGTTGAATCGTTATGAATAATGTGACGGGTGTACCGTCTCCAATTGCTTAATGTAAGTGTAAAATTAAACAGGAGAACAAAGAATGAGCAAAAAAAGGTTAGTTGTGATTGTTAGTACCATTTGTATTGCTGTAATAGCTGTAGTGATGCTTCCTATGGCTCAAGCTAGTTCATGTCTTTCAGACCATAAAAAATCCAAGATGGACATGAAAAAACACATGAACGCAAAACCTTTAAGCTGTGAAAAGATTCATTCCGAACATCTGCCAATGGTCTCGCAGTCCATAGACAAAGCCATTAAGGCTATTGAGGCAGGGAACAACAGGACAGCATTGGCAGAACTACATAAAGCTCAAAAGATGCTTGCTGCGATTAACGCGGACATAGCCAACGTAAAACCTGAGTTCGCTAATACTCGCTGTCCTATTATGGGCTCATCTATCAATCCAGACAAGGTTGCCAAAAACCTTAGACGCGACTACAAAGGCCAAAAAGTCGCATTCTGTTGCGGGGGATGCCCTGCAACCTGGGATAAGCTCACAAATGCGGAGAAAGACGTAAAATTAGCCAAAATTAAGCCAAAGCCAATGAAAAGTCATTCTGGACACAAACATTAAGCAGTTGGATAAATTGTGTTTGTGATGTTTTACGGGGCCGGGTTGGTCCGATATTATGCCTCCCGGCCCTCTATTTTTAGATGGAAAAGTCGATAATAGCCGATTATTATATAGGAGTGTGGGTGGTGTGTGTGATGTTTTGCGGCTGAGTCAACTTTTTCCATTTAAGGTTTTAATAAATGAAGAAAATTAAAATAACAGCAATATCAGGGATATTTTCAATCCTGCTTATTTCTGGTTGTGCTCCCGAGGATAACCAGACAAATTTGGCCCGTTACAATTGGAGTAGTTCTGATGCTGTTGATAGTACCATATCGGCAGGAACTGCCCCGGAAATACCGAGGCTGCCAGAGTTGACTGCAAACTCCGGCCTTTCGGATTATCTTGCCTATGCGGCGTTGAATAACCCAGGCCTTGAAGCTGCATTTAACAGATGGAAAGCTGCTCTTGATAGAGTCCCGCAGGTCAAGTCGCTACCGGACCCGAGATTCAACTATAAGTATTTTATCGAAGAAGTAGAAACCCGGGTTGGCCCTCAGCGACAGGGCTTTGGAATATCTCAGCTTTTCCCATGGTTTGACAAACTTGACCTTCGTGGCGACGTTGCCGCCCAGGCTGCTAATGCGGCCAGGCAACGATATGAAGCAGTCAAACTTAAGCTTTTCTTTGAGGTTAAAGATGTGTACTATGAATACTACTATCTGGCCAAAAGCATTGCTATTACAAAAGAAAATGTCGATTTGGTTGAACACCTTGAAGGTGTTGCCCGAAGCCGTTATAAGACCGCAACAGGGACGCACCCTGATGTTATTCGTGCTCAAGTCGAGATAGGCAAGCTTGAAGATCGTTACAGAACACTGCTCGATTTACAACAGCCCATTGTTGCCCGGCTTAATGCGGCCTTGAACCGTCCGGTCGAAGCCCAGATCCCAGCGCCAACAGAAATTCAATTTGACGAGGTTGATGTGGCCGACCAGAAAATGCTTGAAATACTTATCACTGAAAATCCTGAACTCAAAGCTCTTGATTTCGAAATAACGCAAAATAAAAAGAGCATTGATTTGGCCAAGAAGGATTATTATCCGGATTTTACTTTTGGGTTAGATTTTGTAGACACGGATGAATCATTTATAGGCAATCAGAGAGATAGCGGCAAGGATGCGGTTATTGCTTCAGTATCAGTTAACATACCTCTTTGGCGAGAAAAATATGCTGCTGGTGTCCATGAAGCCAGAAGCCGATATTTTGCTGCCAGAGGCCAGCGCAAACAAAAATCCAACTCACTTAGCTCCCAGTTGAAAATGACCTTATATAATTTCAGGGATGCTGAGCGAAAGATTGATTTGTATCGTGATGCACTTTTGCCAAAAGCCAAGGAATCCTTAAAGGTAACCGAATCTGGATTTCGAGCAGCAACGAGTAGTTTTACGGATCTCATAGATGCCCAGCGAATACTGTTGGAGTTTGCTCTTTCATTCGAGCGAGCCCTGGCAGACAGATCTCAGTCTTTAGCCAAACTGGAAATGTTGGTTGGCCAGGAAATTCGGCGAAAAGTGAACGAAACGAATGGACCAAACGTTAAGGCTAATAGGCAGGATAAGAATAATGGGCGATTGGAACAAGAATAGAAAAGAATTGAGGGTTATTATGAAAATGGCAACTATATGGTGTGATAAGAAGATTTATCTGTATCGTCGGAACGGTATTGGTAGATTGTTAATTTCTTTTTTGTTTGTAATCGCCCTAACATCTCTTGCTTATGCTGCCGACCAACTTGAGCATTCACATGACCATAATGCGGTTGCTGATACCGGGCAGATGCAAATCACCAATACCTACTGTCCGGTCATGCCTGATATGCAGACAAACCCGGATATATTCACTGACTATAAGGGCCAGAGGGTTTACTTCTGCTGTAACAACTGCAAGGCTGCTTTTGGCAGAGAACCAGAAAAATACCTTGATCAGTTGCCGCAGTTTGGAGGAACTTTAGCTCGAACAGGCCGTGGCCACGAACACAGGTTGGAATTGGGAAGACTCATTAAGCCGATGGGGGTTACAACACTGTCTCTGCTTGTGTTGACTGCTGCCGGGCAATTGTTTCGCAAAAAAGTTCCAAAATTTCTGTTTAGATGGCATAAACGTCTCGGCATAATTACTCTTATTTCGGCGTCAATACATGTAATTCTGGTACTGATAGCTCATTAACTTATAGGATTTAGAATATGAAAGCTTTTATAGAAAAAATTCATGGTTTTTGTGGGAAAATTGGAATTAAGCCGAAGATGCTGGTGTTTTTGATAGTTGTACTGGTTGTCGGCATTTGGATCGGCAAGTCTATCAGTCCTGAAAAGTCCAAGATAGAGACAACTGTCACTAAAACCGAAGCCAAACCCCAGGTGTGGACGTGTTCAATGCATCCACAAATAAAGTTGCCTAAACCTGGATTGTGTCCAATCTGTAGCATGGAGCTTATTCCGGTTTCTACTGATGAAACAGAAGCCGGTGCGAGTTTGAGGCAGCTTACTGTCAGCGAAAACGCAAAGAAGCTGATGGATATTGAAGTTGCCCCTGTAGAACGCAAATTCGTTAATGCCGTAGTTCGGATGGTAGGTAAGGTAGATTACGATGAAACGAGATATATATATATTACCGCCTGGGTACCGGGCAGACTGGACAGACTGTACGTTGATTATACCGGAGTTCGTGTCAATAAAGGTGACCACATGGTCTATCTTTACAGCCCGGAGCTTATTAGTGCGCAGGAAGAATTGCTGCAGGCAATTGAGGCGGTCAAGAACATCCAGAAAACTGAACTTGGCATCATGCGGGAGATGACCGAATCGATGGCAAACGCTGCTCGCGAAAAACTAAGACTTTGGGGATTGACACCAGAGCAAATCATTGAAATTGAAACAACCGGCCAAGTAACAGACCACATGACGATTTACTCTCCTGCAAGCGGTATCGTTATTCACAAAAATGGTCTGGAAGGAATGTATGTCAAAGAAGGTACCCGCATCTATACTATAGCCGATCTGTCCCTGGTCTGGGTCAAACTTGACGCCTATGAGTCCGATCTGCAATGGCTTCGATATGGGCAGAAAGTGGAATTCACGACCGTTTCTTATCCGGGTGAGGTTTTCACCGGAACGATAGCGTTTATCGATCCGATATTAAACGACAAAACCAGAACGGTAAAAATCCGTGTAAATGTCCAAAATCCAGACGGCAGATTAAAACCCAACATGTTTGTCAAGGCAGTAGTCCGTGCTCAGATGGCCGGTGGGGGGAAAATCATGGATGCCGATTTAGTAGGTAAGTGGATATGCCCAATGCACCCTGAAATCATCAAGCCCGATTCAGGCATATGTGATATATGTCAAATGCCACTGGTTACTACCGAATCTCAAGGGTATATAAGCGATGAACTTGAGCAGGCTGAAAAGCCTTTGGTCATTCCGGTTAACGCTGCTTTGGTAACCGGCACTCGCGCCATCGTGTACGTGGAACTGCCCGATACGGAAGTTCCGACGTTTGAAGGACGGGAAATTCTTTTGGGTCCTCGCGCCGGCGATTATTACCTGGTCCGAAGCGGATTGAAAATAAATGAACGTGTTGTTGTTAAGGGCAATTTCAAAATCGACAGCGATCTGCAAATAATGGCTCGGCCCAGCATGATGACGCCCGATGGTGCAGGGATAGGTTTATCGGGTGAATTTACGGAACTTCCGGCGCAATTACAATATCAACTTCAATTAGTTCTGACCGCGGCTCAAGAGGCGCAAAAGACCTTGGCCAGCGAGGATATTACCAAAATCCAACCTGCTTTCACGGCCCTTGAGCAGTCTATCAAAGATATGGATATGAAGATTCTGACCAGTGAGACGCACGCATTGTGGATGGAGATAGCTATGAGATTGGCAAACGACGCGATGGAAGGCATTGATGTCAGGACACCGGAAGATATCAATAGAGTAGCAGGGAGTTTGTCAGATAATATAAAATTTCTGATGAGTTCGTTTGGTTTCGAATCTAAAGTTGCCGAAAAGTCACGCCCTGCTGTCAGTGCTGAGTTTCGCAATCAACTGGCAAATGTTTTTGTCGGGTATTTCAACATGCACCATGGACTTACCGAGGATGACCCGGAAGCGGCTGCCGAGGCCGCAAAACAAACGCTGACCGCGATTAAAGCTGTGGAGATGAAATTATTGACCGGAGAGGATCATATCTTGTGGATGAAATACTCGATAGAACTTAAAAACATACTCGCTGATGCAACAAAAGCAGTAAGTCTTGAATCTTCACGTGAAAGTTTTAGTTTATTATCACAGCACTTAATTAAAGTGGCAAAGCGATTTGGCTCAACCGCAGACAAACTCTTCTATATATTGAATTGTCCGATGGCATTCGATAACAAAGGAGCCCAGTGGCTGCAGGATAATGACCAGACTTCCAATCCGTACTTTGGCCAGATGATGCTGCGTTGCGGAGGGGTTGAAGAAGTAATCAGTGTTAAAGAAATCTGGGAAAAGAAAGATAAATAATATGGATGACAAACAATCTTTTGAGCAAACAGCCGAGCAAAAATCTTTGATGGGAAAGATCATGCTTTTCTGTCTGACTAATAAGCTCGTAGTTGCTATGATAGTGCTGTTTGTAATAGGTTGTGGCCTGATAGTCGCGCCTTTTGACTGGGAACTGGGAGGACTTATACGAAAGCCAATTCCAGTTGATGCAATCCCCGACATCGGTGAAAATCAGCAGATTGTCTTTACCGAATGGATGGGTCGCTCACCACAGGATGTCGAAGATCAGATAACCTATCCACTGACGGTCTCACTGCTGGGAGTGCCGGGTGTTAAGACCATCAGAAGCTATTCTTTCTTCGGTTTTTCCTCCATTTACATCATCTTCAAGGAGGATGTTGAGTTTTACTGGTCACGTACACGGATTCTTGAGAAGCTTAACAGCCTGCCGGCAGGATGGCTGGCAGAAGGCGTCCAACCTGTACTTGGGCCTGACGCAACGTCCCTTGGGCAGATATACTGGTATACACTGGAGGGTCGTGACCCTGAGGGTAATCCCTGTGGCGGATGGGATCTGGAAGAATTGCGTTCCCTGCAGGATTGGTACGTCCGGTACGGGCTGCTCTCAGCCGACGGGGTAAGTGAGGTCGCTGCCATTGGCGGCTATGTCAGGGAATACCAGATTGATGTAGACCCCGATGCTATGCGTGCCTACGGTGTAAACTTTGCGGACGTTTATCGTGCTGTCAAGCACTCGAATCTCGACGTGGGTGCGAAAACCATTGAACTCAACCGGGTTGAATACTTTGTACGTGGCCTTGGCTTCATCGAAAATGTTTCCGATATCGAAGACAGCGTCATCAAGGTTGTCGATAATGTTCCGGTTTTGGTCAGTCATGTAGCCACGGTTACGCTTGGTCCTGCGTTGCGGCGCGGTGCCTTAGACAAAGAAGGCGCCCCGGCGGCAGGCGGCGTAGTCATTGCCCGCTATGGAGATAACCCCCTGGCGGTGATTAAAAATGTTAAAAAGAAGATAGCCGAAATTACTTCCGGACTGCCGTCAAAGGCTCATTTTGATTTTTCCATGGTAACACCGAACGAGTTGCGTCAGTACGCCCAAGAGCATGGCTTCGAGGCCTATAACAACTCGGCAATCAATCAGGAAGCGTGGCTGGCTCACCTGCGTGAAACCCCAGCAGAAAAATGGCCGCAATGGGTGACAATAAGCCAGGTTAATATCGTAGCGTTTTATGACAGAGCAGGCTTGATTTATGAAACTCTCGGAACGCTTTCCAGCTCGCTGAGTGAGGAAGTTCTGATCACAATTATTGTTGTTATCCTGATGGTGATGCACTTGCGAAGCTCTGTTCTGATAAGCGGCCTGCTGCCTATAGCAGTTTTGATGTGCTTTGTCGGCATGAAATTTTTTGGTGTAGATGCCAATATCGTTGCCCTTTCCGGCATCGCTATTGCTATAGGCACCATGGTCGATATGGGAATCGTTATCTGTGAGAATATACTACGGCATCTCGATGAAGCTGATCCTGAGGAAAACAAACTCCAGGTAGTTCACCGAGCGGCCAGCGAGGTAGGCAGTGCCGTCTTAACCGCTGTCTCCACCACCGTCGTCAGTTTTCTCCCTGTTTTTACCATGATAGGCGCCGAAGGCAAACTCTTTAAGCCTCTTGCTTTCACTAAAACCTTCGCACTGATCGCCTCTGTTATAGTAGCATTGACTATAATACCTCCTGCCGCTCATATTCTATTTTGCACTAAAGTATCTATTAACGGCAAAAAAATTAAAGTTGGGTTACATATGGCTATTGTTCTTGTCGGAGTCCTTGCAGGCTTTCTTCTGAGTTGGTGGGCAGGTTTTGCACTTATTCTTTTTGGGGCTTATTATCTGGCTTCTGACTATATTCCTGAGAATATTAAACGTTTCGGTCCATGGGTTGCAAGTATATTGGCAGTTTTTTTTGTTGGTGTATTGCTTACCAAGCACTGGGAACCGATTGGGCCTGAGAAAGGTTTTTCACGTAATTTCATTTTCGTTGCCGTTCTGGTTGCTTCCCTGCTGGGATTCTTTAGGGTATTCCAACACTTCTATCCTTTAATTCTACGATGGTGTTTGCGCCACAAATTATTGTTCTTGTCCTTCCCAATATCTCTGTTGTTTTTTGGGGCGTCCGTATGGTTGGGCTTTGGCACGGTCTTCTCCAGTATCCCGAAGATGGCTGATAAAATTGGTATTGACGGCGAAAGAGTTAAGAATACCACGTTTTGGATAAAAGGTTCAGAAACATTTCCCGGTCTGGGCAAAGAGTTTATGCCGCCCCTCGATGAAGGTTCATACCTGTTCATGCCGACCACCATGGTTCATGCCTCGATTGGGGAAGCAATAGACGTTTTGTCCAAGCAAGACAAGGCGCTGAGCAACATCCCGGAAATTGACTCCGTAGTCGGCAAAATAGGCCGAGCTGAGACACCGCTGGACCCAGCCCCAATATCCATGATAGAAACCGTGATTAACTACAAGCCTGAGTACATTACTGACAAAAGCGGGCATCGCATCAAATTCCGCTACGACAAAAAAGCCAAGCAATTCATTTATGACAAAGATGGTGAACTCATCCCCGATTCCAGTGGTCGCCCCTATAGACAGTGGCGTGAGCACATCAAAAAACCAGATGACATCTGGCAGGAAATTATCAAAGCCGCTAAAATACGCGGTACCACTTCAGCGCCAAGGCTTCAGCCTATCGCTGCCCGTATTGTTATGCTGGCAAGCGGTATGCGTGCACCTATGGGCGTTAAAATTAAAGGACCGACCCTCGATGTTATAGAAAAGGTAGGGCTTGAAATGGAGGTATTTCTTAAAGAAGTTCCAAGTGTCGAGCCAGCCGCGGTCATTGCCGACCGTATCGTAGGCAAGCCTTATCTGGAAATTGTTCCCGACCGAAAGGCCCTGGCACGTTATGGGGTCCCCATTCTCGCTTTTCAGGATGTGGTGGAGATTGCCATCGGGGGCAGAAAAGTTACTACGACAGTCGAAGGACGTGAGCGTTTTCCCGTGCGAGTCCGCTACGAGCGTGAACTGCGAGATCAAATCGAGACAATGGCGAAAATCCTGGTTCCGGCCTCGGGTGGAGCGCAAATTCCTCTGATCGAGTTGGCCCAGATTCGCCATGTCCGCGGCCCACAAGTTATTAAAAGTGAAGATACATTCCTGACCGGCTATGTTCTTTTCGATATGAAACCGGGAAATGCTGAAGTAGATGTAGTCGAAGAATGCCAGGCATATTTACAGGATAAGATCGAATCAGGAGAGTTTGTCTTACCACCTGGAGTAAGCTATACTTTCGCAGGTAACTACGAAAATCAGATAAGGTCCCAAAAGACCCTTGCCGTAGTACTTCCAGTGGCACTGTTTATTATTTTTCTGATTCTTTATTTTCAGTTCAAATCCGTTATTACCACATCCCTGGTCTTCAGCGGTATTCTTGTAGCCTGGTCAGGTGGCTTTCTGATGCTCTGGTTTTACGCTCAGCCGTGGTTTCTGGACTTTAGCGTCTTTGGCGTAAACATGCAGGATCTCTTCCAGATACACTCTATAAACCTAAGTGTTGCTGTCTGGGTAGGCTTTTTAGCCCTGTTTGGAATAGCTTCCGACGATGGCGTTGTAATGGGCACGTATCTTGAACAGTCGTTCAGAAATCATAAACATGAAACTATCGAGCATATCCGTGAAGCTACCGTGCTTGCAGGCAAAAGACGTGTCCGAGCATGCCTCATGACAACAGCTACGACAATACTGGCGTTGTTACCTATTTTGACCTCAACAGGTCGTGGTTCCGATGTAATGGTACCTATGGCAATACCATCGTTTGGCGGGATGACTATCGAAGTTCTGACTATGCTGGTGGTACCGGTACTTTATTGCGCCATACAGGAATTCAAATTAAAAGCTGGCACACGTAGAAAAATAATTGAGATTAGCCTATAAATCATTCATAATTTTTTGGCTGTATTTATAAAAGTTAAAACATATTGGTATAGGAGTCATTAGATGCTCGTAGATGCATTTTTGTCAATTATTCTTGGTTTTTGGACTACATTGACGGCCATGTCGCCATACCTGCTATTTGGTTTTTTTGTTTCGGGGGTGCTTTCTGTCTTTATATCACCTAAGTTTGTGGAAACCCACCTTGGCGGCAAAGGGCTTTGGCCGGTGATAAAGGCTTCTCTGTTTGGAGTGCCGTTGCCACTCTGTTCTTGTGGTGTCATTCCTGTCGCTGTTTCGTTAAGAAAGCATGGTGCCAGCAAGGGGGCAGCAATATCCTTTTTGCTATCAACTCCTCAGACGGGTATCGATAGTTTTTTAGTTACTTATAGTCTTCTGGGGCCTATCATGGCAATTATTCGTCCGATTATTGCTTTCCTTACCGGCCTTATCGGCGGTACTGCAATACAGGTATTTGTCCAGGAAACACCTTCTACCTCGAATAATAATTTCTCTGAAACGCGTCAAAATTCTGGTTGCGATAAGTCTCATGAGTCAAAGTTGTTAAGGGCCTTGAAACATGGCTTTGTTACTCTGCCTAAAGATATTGGTCGTCCTGTATTAATAGGTCTATTTGTCGCAGCCTTGATCTCAGCATTTGTACCGGAACACTTTATTATAGAAGGAGTCGGGACTCTTGGTACGTTTGGTACGATGCTGGTTATGATGGCCATGGGCATTCCAGTCTATGTCTGTGCCAGTGCTTCTGTACCATTAGCTGCTGTCATGATTGCCAAAGGTATAAGTCCAGGTGCAGCACTCGTTTTTCTTATGACCGGACCTGCCACAAATGCTGCTGCCTTGGCTACAATCTGGAAGACAATGGGCTGGCGTACAGCAATTGTGTATCTGCTTACTGTCGCTCTGTGCGCTTTAAGCTCGGGCTTATTACTTGATTTAATTTTTCCTGAGCTTACGGTTTCTGTCCAACAGCACTTTCATGAGATGGGCTTATCTCTTTTTGACCATGTTTTTGGCATAGCGCTCTTGTTAATCCTGATTTGTGGCATATATTTCAAGATGCGTCTTTCCCCCCAAAAAACCGCCAAAACGCACGAAAAATAATTTTTGTGTGTTTTTTTAAAGGACCTGTTGGCTACTAAGTTTATTGAAAATATTAGTTGAGGCTCTTAAAGTAAGAAGATCGTTGATATATATGAGGGAAGTGTTGCTCTTATGTTGATAATTATGAAACAACGCGGTAAAATTTATGATTGTAGGCCCATCAGACTTATTAAAGTCATTTTTAGGGAACGATTTGGCAGTTTAGAACGTTTAGAAAATAGAATGGATATGTAATTTTGAGTATCAAAAGCGAAAGCTTTGAAGAAATAGCTCTGCCGCATCTTAATGCCGTATATCGGGCAGCTGTAGCTATCTGCGGCCATCAAAGAGAGGTTAACGATTTGGTGCAGGATACGTTTCTGAGGGCTATCGAAGGGTTTGAATTATTTGAACAGGGAACGAATTGCAAGGCTTGGTTATTGCAGATATTACGTAATACCTGGATAGATAGGTTGCGGCATCGGAAAATTGTTGGCCGGATAATGCCGCTTGATGAAGAAATTCTTACTGAAACATCTAAGGACCATGAAACTATATGGTCGAATGCTGAGGACTTGATAGAGAATTTTTCAGATGAGCAGATTATTAAAGCGCTAAGCGGGCTACCCCAAGACCAGCGATTGACCTTGTTCTTGACCGATGTGGAACAATTAAGTCAAAAAGAGGTGGCCCAGATAACAGGTGTTGAGGTGGGAACAGTTAAGAGCCGGGTAAGTCGCGCCAGGATGAAATTGAAAAACAAATTAAGTTCTTACGCAAAACAGATGGGTTTTATTGGAGGTGAAAAATGAATCACCTTACAAATGAACAATTTGAAGATATTATGCAGGGCAACGACATTGACCTTACGCATTTAAATCAATGTCAGGATTGCCGGGACTCACTTGCTGAAAAACAGGCAATAGCCGCAAGGTTGCGTTCGGCCTTTGCATCAGTTAAAGCCGATGATGGCCTTGCAGATCGCATTCGCTGCCAAATTAAACAGAATAGCGAAATTGCAGACTCTGCTAAATCTATTCAACATACATGGACAACCCGTCTACATCATAAACTTTGGCCTGCACTGGCAACGGCAGCGGCTATATTAATAGTTCTGGTACCGTTGAGCCTCTTTTTCTCGTTGCCTTCTGCGGCAAAAGCAGCCCAGGCTGAATTAGTTATGATCCATCAGCAAAATCTCGGTCCGCATCGTGAATTTTACCGCGACGCTGATCCAGAAAAACTGGCAGAGTATTTCAAGGACAAATTAGGCTTTACCCCTGCATTTCCATGTACCGGCCAGGGAATGGCAATTCGAGGCTGTTGCGTAGCTCACTTTAAGGGTCAGATAGTCGGCAGCTACGTCGTAGACACTCCAAAAGGGGTGATATCCATCATTATTGTTACCGACACACCAAGGCAAATAGGTATGACTCATATGCCTGAAAAAACAGGATACGAGCAGAGTCTTTGGAAGAGTTCCTATGCTCAATGCAACATGGTTACGGTTCGCCTTGGAGATTATTCCTATTGTGCCATTGGGGGAATTTCGAAAATCTCACACAAGTATCTTAAAGACTTGCTCAACCGACTTCTGCCTAACACAAAAATGAATGAATGAGCGGATGAAGATATCAGCAAACGCATTTACCCATATAGGCATAAACGCATATGCAGCAGTTACGAGTTAATAAAAAACCTTTGTCCGTTGATAAAAACAACAACAGAGGGGATTACCTCTTTAGGCAGTCTGTTACCCGTTTGACCAAAAACACTGGTCGTATCTTGGAAGGCGATATCACATGAGCCATAGGGAGCTACAGGCAGCAATGCTTGTTTGTGAGGGTTAAACAACGATAAAGTAGCAAAAGTTTTGAAGATAAGGAACGGCACGGTAAAAACTCATCTGCGAAATATTTATAGAAGGGTACGAGTCAAAAACAAGATTACTCTCTTCTTAAGGTTTGTCGAAGATATGAACAAGTTTTATGTTCCTGTCAAACTTACCTCATCTCCAGAAACCAGCACATAAAAAATGACTTCCTGCCCTCTCCGGAAGGGTTGTTTTCGGGGTTGATATTGACTTTACAGGTGTACCTGTGGGTTCAATGATCTGCGACTATAACATCGTGTGGGACAGGTAATCCTTACAAAAAACCAACTTGGGACAAAAATACTACAAATTTCATTTTTGTGGAACTTTAGCACGAGGTAATCCGTTTTAAATAATAGAGGGATAGGAAGTTCCTGTCTAAGAGTTGGTTTTACAAGGTACTTTCAAAAAAGAAAGGAGAATGAAAATGGACAGACGAAAAATAATGCTTACAGGAATTGCCGCTATCGTCTTTGCAGTGTTTTTGGCTTCACCAGCATTGGCTCACCGAAAATATCGCCCCCACCATAAAGGTCTGCCTAGATGGGTGCAGGTGCGACACTCGCATAGCCCAAGCGAATCAGCCGATTTTGCTGCCACAATGCAACCCAAAACTAAAGGCTTCGACCTGTTAGGCAGTGCTGTTGACATTGTCACAGGGGCATTGAAAACACTCGGCAATGCGGTGGAAGCTGTTTTTGGAGGCAAAGCAGAACCTGCAAGCCAAACACAAAAAATTGAATCTCGTAAGGGCTCATCTATGCGTCGCAACTATAGGTTTGTTCCAAAGCATCCCAGTGGCTCGCCCAGATGGGCACGAAAGCGTAATTAAAGTAGTAAGTACACGTGCAGATAACCCATAGGGCTGAAATAGTTTAAGACGGGTTCAAAGCCATAAAACCCGTCTTAAACTAAGAGCCTCTAACAAAATAAAATATTTTCAACGTTTATAGCCGACAACATGAGTAACCAAAATGATATTACAAGGAGGTTACTCATGGCAAAACCAATTTTAGATGACGAATTATGGAAGATGATAGAGCCAATAATCCCAAAGAAGCCAAGACGATTACAATACCCGGGGCGAAAGCACTAAAAATGATAACAGAGGCCTTATCAAACAACTTTAGCTGATCTGTACTGCCACTTAATCAAAGGAAGACTCCGCCTGTTTTGGAGGACATTTCACCGAACCGTAGGAACAGAACACGCAACAATCACCTTGTTTTGGCGTGAGTACAGTTTTGCATTTTGAGCACGTGTAAAAATACTGGCAAGCATTGGTTGGCATTGTTACTTCTTTTCCACACCCGCATTTTGGACATATGATTGTGGACTTAAGCTTCATCTGGTATGGCCTCCAGATTACATTTTCGACAATGACGATTTGCAATTAGGTTCGTTACGAAAGCAACAGTGAGTCCCAATAAACCTGAATATATAATTACAGGATGGAATCGTATATACAATGCAAAAAAGATAAGTCCTGGACTGATTACCCCTATCAACAAAGGAAGGATTTTGTGATGATTAAAGTAAGAGATAAAACTTCCTATAAGTGACACGCCTACCAGTAATTGAAAGGCAAGTAAAATTTTGCCCTCAAACGGATGTAAAACTCCTAATCCCAATGCTGAACCAACTACCGCCAACATAGGGAAACAAGCCGGACATGCCACCGCCGCTATCAATGAGCCAACCGTGCCAATTTTCTCAATAAGATTCAGATTCGACATTTTCATTTCTAACTCATCTTTGACATTTCAACGATAATTCAATCCTGGGAGAGTGGAATCAGTTGCAATAATGGGCTGATTCCACTCTTCCAGGTTTTGTTAAACTAACGGTTGTCCAAGCCCTGCGGCACGCAATGTTTTCTCATCCGGACCACGCTCTTGGCAGCATTGAGCAAGTTTTCCATCGATTACGATCGCAGGTACGGACTTTATGCCAAGTTTCTCAGCTTGGCTGGCAACTTCTGCATCATGCGGGTCAAGGACAGTCACATCACATGAATCACATGCAATACGCTTTACAAGTTCTACCGTCTGCTCACAGACAGGGCATCCGGCACTGAACACTTCTATTTTTCGTTTAGCACTCATGGTAAGCTCCTTTCGCATCTCGTTTTAAGTTTTCAATTACTTTTCCAATAACCTATTCTAATATTGCTTACGGCCCGTACCCTACTACAGGGTTCAAACGATTTACATAAGATAAATAAATTTCTATGCGTCGAACTCCCTGTTTCCGGTTTCATCTGTCTATGCTTCGAGGAAATCGAGAATAGGACACTCACTTGTTGGGCCGGCTCCTTGGCATGATTTGGTTAGTTTTACAAGAGCAACTCTCATCTTTTGCAGAGTCGCAATCTTACACTCAATATCTGCAACCTTTATTCTGGCGCGAGCCTTGACCATATCACAAGTAGTATCTGGATCAACCCTGAGCGAAAGAAGCTCGGAAATTTCATTTAAAGAGAATCCCAGTTTCTTGGCTTGCTTAATAAAATATATGCGATCAATTGCCTCTTGAGAATACTGGCGA
>SDBV01003964.1_pt1 | contig 21460 bp, 14 predicted proteins | sample 2277081 | NCBI WGS metagenome assembly SDBV01 (sample SAMN10402039, study PRJNA504765) | marine sediment metagenome | isolation source: marine sediment core GS10_PC15, 223 cmbsf | place: Arctic Ocean: Southern Knipovich Ridge | collected 2010 | reverse complement strand
CGTATCTTGAAAAGAAAAAATTTACCGGCCCTTCAAAAGTAATGTGGGGTAAGCATGATGAAATTAGAAAATGTTTTAAGGATACTGAAAATATTGTACAGAATAAAGATTATAAACTTATAGAAAATAAGCTTAACAATTTATTTTCTAAAATTTCCAAAATGATTTTCATGGAAGAAAAAATATTATTTCCAACAGCATTAAAAAAACTTGAAGAGAGAGAATGGGCTTTAATTAGAAAAGGTGAATCCGAGATTGGTTATGCATGGATTAAGCCTGGAAATGTATGGGATTCTGGTATCATACTTCAAAAATCCATAGAAAAAACATTATCCGATAAAAAGTCTAATGAAATAAAGACTGGTAAAAAGCTTCATGCTAAGTCTGAGAAAACAAATGCTTTAAATCTTGATGTAGGAGCTCTGTCATTAGAGCAGATAAACTTAATGTTAAAAGCTCTACCTTTAGATATCACATATGTAGATGAGAACGATAAAGTTCGCTACTATACGGGAAGTGAAGAAAGAGTGTTTCCGCGGAGCCCTGCAATTATTGGAAGGGATGTTCAGAATTGTCATCCTCAGAAAAGTGTACATATTGTTAATGATATTTTAAAGGCGTTTAAAGAGAAAACAAAAGAAGTTGCTGAATTCTGGATTCCGGTGAAAAAATTATTTGTACATATCCGGTATTTTTCTATTTATGATAATAGTGGTGCTTATAAGGGATGCATAGAGGTTACACAGAATGTGACAGAAATAAGAAAACTTGAAGGTGAGAAGAGGCTTTTAGACTGGTAATTAAATGATCAACATTTGAAACACATGAAATAATTGACAATACTTTAGTATTGTTTTCAATGTTTTGCTTGCTTTAACGCTTAACCCAAACTATAATTATTACTATAATTAAGAAAACCGGAAAGATAAACTTTATGTGGTTAATCATTCGCTAAAAAATGAAGAACCACGGAGCAAGGCTCCGAGGCATCTTCGTTCTGTAAGGCTGCGGCCTGACCAAAAGCTCGTATGTGGTCAGGTGCTAGTTCATAGCCTCCATCCCCGCAGTAGAACTGCGATGTAATTCGGCTGTTAGAATAAAAAAGTTATAGCTGTTAGAGTGATTGGTTTGAATTGTGTAATATACATTTTTGATAAATATTTTGTTGGAGGGAAATATAATGGTACAATATACTCAGGTAAGCACAATTAAAGATGAAGCTATTCTGGCAGCTATAAAACAAAAAAAACAAATTTCATGTATTTTACCCTATTCCAGCAGGGAAAATGATGAATTTTTAGCTAAAATATTAAAAATATTTTCTACCCATTTGGGCAAGCCTTTTATAGAAAAATCACTTTCCTATAGCCTGGTCGAATTACATATGAACAGTAATAAGGCGAATTTAAAAAGAATATATTTTAAAAATAGCGGCCTTAATATTAATGATCCGGGGGATTATAAAAAGGGAATGGTGAATTTCCGGGATGAAGTATTTAAAAATATAGAAACATATAAAAAACAATTAATAGAGTCTGGCTACTATGTTCAGACACACTATGAAGCAAGTGATAAAAATTTTACAATCAAAATTGCAAATAATAGTATCTTATGCGGTGAAGAAGAATCACGTATAAAAGATAGATTAAGTAAAGCAGATAAATTTACTAATCTGAATGAAGCACTGACATTTGGACTGGATACATCAGAAGGAGGTGGTTTTGGTCTTATTTTATTATTGCTTTCCTTAAGAAAGGTCGGCTTAACGGACAAAGTCGTGTCTATTGAAAAAAATGATAAGGAAACATGTACTCTTATCAAGATCCCATTAAATTTACTAAATAAAGAACAAGGCACGAAGATTGCAAAGGAGATTACTGATGAAATAGAAAAAATGCCTCAATTTCCGGAGAGCATTTTAAGGCTGCAAAAAGAACTTGCAAATCCAAACAGTGATTTTAATTCTATTTCCAAAATTATAGTTACAGATCCTTCTCTTACAACTGAGGTAATTAGAATAGCCAATTCTGCTATCTATATGCTGCCTAAAAAAGTGGCAGATGTTCCAACTGCTGTAAGAATGATTGGAATAAAGGGCATAAAGAATCTGGTTTATAGCTTTGCTGTTAATAAGATATTTAAAGATAAATTTAAAAAAGAGAAACTCACAGAAGTATTGAATCATTCCTACGAAGTAGCTGTTTATAGTAGTCAGATAATAAAGTTTAAAAAACTAAATTCTTTACGAGATGATGTTTATGTGGGGGCCTTAATTCATGATCTTGGTAAATTAATAGTTAATACCCTACAACCGGAATTGGTCAAAAAAATAGAAGATGTATGTAAAAAAAAGAACCTGCCGGTTTCCACTCTGGAAGATTTATCAGAAGGATATAATCATTCTCTTGTCGGTGCCCTGCTGGCACAAAAATGGAATTTTCCTGAAAAATTTATCCAGGCTATTAAATTTCATCATATTCCTCTGGAAGCTAAAGAGGAATTTAAAGTACTTGTATATTCCGTATACCTTGGTAATGAAATGTATTATTATCATTTAGGAAAAAGAGATTTTGAAAAGATTAACTTTAAAGTGCTTAGATTCTTTGGATTAGATAAAGAAGAGGTTTTTAAAAAAATTGCTAGTGATGTTGAAGATAAAATAAAGAAATCTTAAGATTTATTAAGTTTATATTCAACGGCGAAACCGTAGAACAAGGAAAAATATGCAGTAAATATATTTTTTTCTAGTACTTGCTTCTAATTGCCTTAATTGTCGCGTATATATCGAAGAATATATTAACAAGCTCCGGTTCGAACTGCTTTCCTATCTGCGATTTAATATAGTAAAGTACTTTGTCTTCGTCCCAGGGATCTTTGTAGGTTCTTTTTGAGCTAAGCGCATCGAAAATATCTGCAAGACTTACGATCCTTGCAGAAAGAGGAATATATACTCCCTTTTTACCCTTAGAATACTTAAGGTTTTCATCAAAGATATTTTCTATATTACCAGGATACCCTGTTCCGTCCCATTTTTCATGGTGATTAAGTGTAATTTCAGCAGCCATTATTTCCCAGTCCGAGTTGGATTTTTCGAATAATCTAGCTCCCAAAACGGTATGGAATTTTATTTTTTCAAACTCAATTTCAGAAAGTTTTGCCTTTTTCTTTAATATAGCATCAGAGATACCGACCTTTCCCACATCGTGAAGCATAGCCCCGATTTTTAAGAGATCAATAAAACTGGTTACTTCGGATTTCGGTACGGAGTGTACATCCGCCCATTTTTTATAAAGCTCTATTGAATATGCTCCAACTCTGTTAACGTGCTCCTGTGTTTCTTCAGGGTCCCTTAATTCTGCAATATTGATCATTCTAAGTACCATGTCTCGGAGCATAATTGCTTTTTCGATTGCATTGGAAGCATAAAAAGCAAACTGGGTTGTAAATAATTTATCATCATTTGAGAATGGTCGTACTTTTCGTTTTTCGTCCATTGCATTTATTAGTTCTATAACACCTACTACTCTTTCTTTGCTCGTTTTTAAAGGTACAAGAAGTATTGATTTTGTTCTGTATGATGATATTTGATCAAAATATGTATTAAATGTATATGGTGCGTTTTTATCTAATTTATATGCATCTTCGATAATAAGTGGTTTTCCTGTATATGCTACATATCCGGCCAGAGACTCTTCGTTTATTTCGATCTCTTTATTGGAATAAATATATTTATTACACAGGATATCGTTGGCAAAAATAGAATCATTCTGAACGTAGGAGAATTTCAATTTATTGTTTTCTACAAGGAAAATAGTCCCTGCATCCGCATTTGTGAATTGCCTTGTTTCAATTAATATATTGTCCAGCAAATTATGAATGTCTTTTATTTGTTGAAGACCTTCCATTCTTTCAAGTATAAATTTGAGGTTTTCAAAATCAGCGCTTCGTTTATATCTGTATTTCATAGTACACCTCGTAAGTTTATATTGGATTTATAGATCTTCAGCTTATTAATATTTACTTATCTAAATTATACAATTTTTTGAGTATTTGTTAACTATTTTTTTTATTTAAATTATTAAAAGATATTCGAATAATCCAATCTACTACTATTTCTAACTTATGTCTTTTGCAAAGAATGCGACAATTGTTAACAAAAATAGTTAGTAAAAATGATGAGTAAAAAAAGTGAATAAAAAGCTATAATCTGTATCCTTTAATATCTAATCCCCCAGGATGTTTCTTAACTTTTTTAACATAATTATCATTTCCTTGCTTTCTTCTTTTTTAAATTCTTTTAATTTATTTCTAAAATGTTTTTTAAGCTTTTGAGGTATTTTTTTTTGTATAATATTCCTTTTTCTGTTAATTTAATAATTGTAACACGGCCGTCATATTCACTGTTGGTTTTTGTAATCCAGCCGTTTTTTACCAGCCGTTGAATCATTCTTGAAATTGTCGGCTTATCTTTTAAAATTGATTTTACAATTTCATTCTGATTAACAGGTCTATCAGTTTCCCATAATGTAACCATAACCTGCCATTGTTCCGGTGTCCCATAATCTTTTCATTGCGATCCTGTGGTCCCGAGCCGGATACAAGTACAAGTGCTGGAAAAGGGCCGTCTCCTTCTGGATATGTAAAAGTACCAGCCAGATTAATTTCGGAATCTGTGTTCTTAAAAGTAATATCTATAGAATTGTAGGGGTAGGGTTCTTCTGGGTCCTGAGCTTTTGAATAATCCACGGGGCCATCTAATATAGTTAAAACCAGCGGTATACTCTGACCGTTTTGTACCCAGGTTCCATCAAATTGGCCTTCATTATTATAGGATCCGGAAAAGCTGGCATTCATGGAAGCTAATTTTAGTTTGATCGAATTATTTTCTACAATTACTTCATCTATTTGTATACCAAATACATCCTGATCCGGGCTGTCCATGGTTGCAGAAAGTTCATCTTTATCATTTCGTGAAATATTAAATACAAGAGAAATAGCTGATGTTCCAGGCCTCAATTCTCCTTTCCAGGAACCTTCCAGTAAAGGTTTATCCTCTTTTGAACCACATGAAATAAATATTATTGATATCAAAAATGAGATAATCAGCTTTTCCATTTAACTACTCCTATATTTATATATAATTAAATACTATTATAAGGGAAGCTATAAATTAAATCAAAGAACCTCTATTGAATATTAATCATATTCAATAATAAAAAGCTCTTTAAATGGAAATAATCCTTTAGCATTTCTCTGATTAGGATATGCTTTTTCTTATTAAATGATTTTTAGCCATAAAATATAAACTTATTATTCCTTACAAAATTTTCTTTACATAAATAGACAGAGCACTGGAAATAAAATAAATTGTTTTAGCTTTTTTTAACTTTCCTTAAGTTTCAAATATTAGTAAATTAATTATAGCAGAGTGTAAAGAATTACATTAAATGTAATTTGATATGATGAAACTTTATTTTTATTATTTAATAAGACGGCTCTCCTAATTTTAAAGGCCCCGGAAAGTTACCGCAACAGGAAGGGGCCTTTTTTTAAATTAAAACTGCATTAAAAATCCTTTATTTAACTAGTTCTATATAATTTTCCGCTAAATCATCAAGGCCATTTTGTAAATCTTCTTTAGATAAAAAATTTCCATTAATCACTATACCGGCAATATTCTTTGTATTGGAAATATTTTCCAAAGGATTATCTTCTTGTATTTATTACCTTCTCATTACAAATGGCAGTAAGTGCATTACGGATTTATTTAGAGATACTTAATTTATTATCTGAAATTATCCCGATTCTAAAATTTCTAAGCTTATTGAATAATACTCTTTTCATTATTACTTTCACTATGTTTATTAATTATTTTTTTAATATCCCAAAAAGAAAATTAATAAATATCCCAGTAATTTTATTTATAACAATAATGCCCATCTTAAATCTTCTATTTTTTCGGAGTATTGATAAACACTATATCCGCAGTGAAATCAATTTATTAATAATAGGCCCTGCATGGTTTCTAACTTTACCTGGAGAAATTTATCCTGAGATCGTGAATGGTGGAATTGTCAATCCCGAAGGTGCCGATTATCCGGGTAAGCCGCTTGAAGTGTCTCCTGTGCGTGAACAGATGCGTGGGGAATATAATTTTATAGTGGGTTTGGCTAATGATTATATTGGTTATTTTATTCCAAAAACTCAATGGGACAAGCAGCGCCCTTATGCTTATGAAGAAAACAAAGATCCCGGGGGAGGGGAGTCAGGTTCTGCAGGTCCTGATGCGGCATATACAGTATTTATTGAAATCCGGAGAATAATCGAGGAATATGTAAGCCTTTTTCCATCTGAATAACTATGCATAAATCAATATTGTAAGATACAGTGACCTGTTCTTTTATGAAAATCGAATTGAAAGTATATCATGAAAAGTAAATGAACCGCAAAATAATTATAACTTTATCCTTATCTTTTTAGTATCTTCAATAAGTTTTAGAATGCACTCTTTTGATATTGATCCACGGGAAAGATTAACATACTTCATCATGGGCATATCTAGAAAGAAATCATTTTTAATTTTGAAATCAATCAATTCACCTTCAAATTCAGTTGGCATCTTTTTGAAGTAATCTTCAACAATAGGGTATACCAGCTCTTTTGTTTCCGGATAGCTTATCCATTCTCTTAAACTTGTTCTTGTATCAAATGGTACTTTTACAGATAGTACTGTGTTTAAAAGCAGACTCTTTTTGAGGCGAATATCCTTAGATGATGCTCCCATAGAAATCTTAAACTCACCCGATTCTGTAATCCATGAATTAAATTTATCATCAAAATAAGAGAAGTCTCTACTTTTAAGCTCAAAGCTGACTATAGATTCCGCACCAGCTTCAAGGTTTATCTTCTCGAATCCTTTAAGCTCCTTTATTGGTCTGATTAATCTTGATTCTTTATCTGATACATAAAGTTGAACAATCTCTTTTCCAGCTCTATCTCCGATGTTTTTTACATTACAAGTTACAATTAGCGTCTCTTTTTCTGTAATCTTTTCTTTCGACAACTTAAGATTGGAATATTCAAAAGAAGTATATGATAAACCAAAACCAAATGGGAAAAGTGGTTCGATTTTTCTTTTTTCATACCATCTATAACCAACAAAAATACCTTCTCCATAAAAGAGTTTTCTATTCATTCCAGGGAAATCCATAAAAGCAGGGGTATCTTCTAATCTTTGTGGAAAGGTTTCGGCCAATTTCCCAGAGGGATTAACTTTTCCAAAAAGTGTATCTGCAATTGCACCCCCACCAGCCTGGCCGCCCAGCCATGCCTCCAAAACAGCTGAAACATTGTTGAGCCATGGCATAGAGATGGCTGCACCATTGGTTAAAACTACAACAATATTCTTTTGAACTTTAACTGTCTCCTTAATCAGTTTTATCTGGGCAGGTGGAATTTCTATATGTTTTCTATCATATCCTTCGGATTCATAATGAGAGGGCAGACCTATATGTATTATTGCAATATCGGCGTTTGATGCTATTGCTACTGCTTCATTAATCAGAGAAAGGTCATTATCATCACTAATTTTATAAGCCTGAGCATAATCTACTTTGAAATCATCTCCGGCTAATTTTATAATTTCATCTTTTGCATTATCAACATAGGTTGGTTTAACTTCAGAACTTCCATTACCCTGAAATCGGGGAGATATTGAGAATTCACCAAGCAGAGCAACTTTGTTATATTTTTCCTTGGTTATAGGTAACAAATTATTTTCATTTTTTAAAAGAACAATTGTTTCACCAGCTACTTTGCGTGCATATTTATGATGTTCAATATGATTGAATGTTACTCCTTTTTTTTTAACAGCTTTAGCTTTGAAGACTAATTTTAAAGTCTCTTTAACCAGCTTATCAATCTGTTTTTCATCGAGTTTACCTGATTTCACAGCATCAACAATTTTTTTATCATTCATTCCGTCGTTGCCAGGCATTTCAACATGCATTCCGGCTTTTATACCTGCAATTCTGTTATGAACGGAAACCCAGTCAGAAATAACTATTCCTTCGTATCCCCATTCATCTTTTAAGATATCATTCAGCAAATATTTATTAGAAGTACTATCTGTACCATTCACAGGATTATAGGCAGCCATTACAGTCCATGGGTTTGCTTTTTTAATTGCAATCTCAAAATTAGTTAGGTAGATTTCTCGCATTGTTCTTTCAGAAATTTCTGCACTAACCATCATTCTTTGTGTTTCCTGACTATTGCAGGCGAAGTGTTTAAGAGAAGTACCCACACCTTCATTTTGTATACCATTTATATAGGCCGCACCCAACTCTCCGGAAAGAACCGGATCTTCTGAAAAGTATTCAAAGTTTCTACCACCGGTGGGAGACCGTTTTATATTTACCCCCGGGCCCAAAATAATGTTAACATTAAGAGCCTGACACTCAATTGCAAGGTATTTACCTACTTCCCGAATAAGTTCTTTATTCCAGGTAGCCGAGAGAGCGGAAGCGGTTGGGAAGCAAGTGGCAGGAATTTGATCCCCAAATCCACCGGTACTACTATTTGGTGATTTTCTTAAACCATGAGGGCCATCCGCTACCCATATGCCTGGGATATCAAGCCTATCGATCGGTTTGAATGTCCATTCATCTCTACCTGAGCAAAGAGATGCTTTTTCTTCTAATGTTAATTCTTTGATTAGCTCATCAGCCTGTTGTTCAATTGTTTTCATATCGGAATTAATGTTAATCCTCGCATATAAATATGTCAAGTGAAATAGTTATCATGGAAGTTAAAAGATTATAATGGGAATTAAATTTAGGTTATGAAAGAGATTAAACGATTAAATTTGGATACTCCTGCTTTTTAAAAAATTACGGATGCTTTTTATTAACTAGTTTAATTGGACATTTTAAAATAGGGGCTATAAATCATCAATCCCAGGCACTCTTAATGCAAGGATGAAACCGTTCTTTGCTTTATAATTAACACTGTAATATACAGTTTCCCAGTTTTTATTATCTCCTATCTGGTATTGAGCATTGGCAACTCCCCACTCGGCAATACAGATATCATCATTTTCCCATTCTTTGGCTTATACCCTCTAATTTTAAAAGCAAATATAAATTTATTTTTCACAATTTTAATTTTTTTCTAAATTTTTCCTTTAGCAAGTGTTATAATATTATTTAGAACATCTAATGGGAGGATACAACATGAATTCATTAGATTACCATGTTAAAGAAGTTATAAAAGGAAATAGAAAGTTTGAGAACGTTTACCAGTCCATTTCCAGAATGATTTTAAATAGTGATTCTAAAATGGAGAAGGTAAAAGTAAATGGGAAAACAACTTATAATTTTAAAGTATTTAGAAAAGGCGAGAAGTATGTCATCGGCATGTATGATGAAATAAACAGCTTTGTTTCTTATGTAAAGGATGCCGCAGAAGGCGGTTCTTCTGCGGAAATGGCTTTTGTACTTGTAGGAGAACCCGGAAACGGCAAAACTTTCTTTGTAGAATATCTATGCAGTTTGTACAGGGATTTCTTAAGACAGCCTGAAAATATGCGGTATACCTTCAGGTTTACAAACCTGGATAAAATCGGTTCTTATGGTAAACTTAAATGGGTGGAATCTCAAACATATGAAGATCCAATGATTTTAGCAATGAATTTATTCGAAAAATCAGATGATACTAAAAACTACTTTATAAAAATGGGTCTTACCAATAAGCAGATAGAAAAATATTATAAAAATTCTGTTCCTCTTGGAGCCTGTTCCAATTATATTTTAAGCGATATAAGAAAGCATTTAAATGGTAAAATAGAAGAAATAGAAAAATTCATAGAGATTATTCCCGTACCAATAAGCGAAACCCTGGGCACAGTTACAGGAAAATATTCTGCAAAAGACAAGATTACATCTTCTTCCGTAGATCTGCTTGGGGAAGAATCCATACAGAGGCTCCTGCACATTACAGATACTAATAATCCATATAGATTTGATTTGCGAAGAGGAGCCTTAGCCCGTGTTGCCGGCGGCGGTATACATTTTTGTGATGAAATATTTAAGAATAAGAAAGACCTTGTGCAAATCTATCTTGGTGTAATACAGAACCGTACTATCGAGATTGATGGTTTCAAATGGCCCATAGATACCCTAATTATTGCAACAAGTAATAATGCGGAATTCAATAATTTCCTTGCGGAAAAGGAAGAAGCTCCAATTGTAGACAGATGCAGGTTATGCTATGTGTCCCATAATACTGATTATAAATTACAGAAATACTTAACAAATTATGCACTTGGAAACAGAAATAAAACAACTTTTCATAATGCCAAACTTCATATAGATCCCAATTTTAATTATGCAGCTTCTATAGGTGTTACACTTTCCAGATTACCAAGATCCGATAAATTAACACCTATAGAAACAATGAAACTTGCAGCGGGTGAAGTTGCAGGAGAAAAAAGCATCAAAACGCTGAGCGAGTTAATAGATCAATTACAATCGGAAACAGATATAACCAAACGATTTGGGCAGAAGGGCCTTGGACAGAGGAATCTAGGCAGGGCAATACAGCTTGTTTTAGAAAGTTCGGAAACAAATGAAGGAAAGTGTATGTTTGCAAAGGATATATACAAAGCACTTAAAACAATCATACTTGACTATATACAGGATCCGAATGACAGAGCCAAATACTTAGAAGATCTAAAGATTGCAAAATCACTTTATAAAGAAAAAATAAAGGTGGAAATCTTCGATGCATATATGGATGAGCCCAGGGCAATAGAAAAAAATGTTATGAATTATGTAAATATGATTGTTGGTATAGATGCTGATAATCTTGGTTCTGATAAAATATGGAAGTATCCGGATCCGCAAACCGGTGATCTAAAAGCTATTAAAATAGATGAACGATATATAGAAAGTGTGGAAGAAAGAATGGGGCTAAAAACAAAAGAACAACAGGAATCGTTCAGAACAACAATTAGAAAACTGTATGGCCAGAAAATAGCTACGGAAAAGAATTATAATTTTATGGATAACCTGGAATTGGTAAAAGCTGTTACAGATGTCCGTTTAAATTCGGATATTGGAAATGCAGGAAGCCTTGTTGGAGCACTTGCAAACAGAACAGATGAAGACAACCAGAAACTTTACAACAGACTTATGAACACTATGAAAAATAAACTGCATTACTGTAAAACATGTGCAGAAAAAACACTTGAGTATTATACAACACTCGAGGATGAAAGTTAAATTCTTGTATTTAAATCAGGCATAAAAATGTAAGGAATTATTTATGAGGTACATTAAGAATTATGAGTAATAACAATGAAAATGATAAAGATTTTTCAAAAGAATCGGATTATTTATGGAATCCCGGAATTACAGAATTTAATAATCTTGAAAGTATAAAAGCAGCAAATCTGGAAGATATCAGCGGGGCTTATCATTATTATTACAATGAATTAAAAACAATAGATGAACTTTTAGAAAGGGATAAAAAAAGGGAAAAAGACGGGTTTCCGAGAAAAATTAGAATTGGAAGGATCATTAAACCAGGCAAAGGTGGAAAAAACAGGATAATCATAGTTCCAACAACGGTAGAAGAAAAATTTTATCATGGAAATATTAAATATAAATCCAAAGATACTTCAATAGATCCTGCAGAGGCTAGTGGTGAAGGAGAAGAAACAGGCGGAACCGGTGATGCAGACGAAGGTGAAGTAATAGGGGAAGTTCCGATTCATCAAAAAGGAGAGGGCCGGGGTGGAGCAGGTCAGGGTAATGGAGAAGGCCATGACATAACTTCAAATGCTTACGATCTTGGCAAGATTTTAACAGAAAAATTTAAACTCCCGAATTTAAAGGATAAGGGCAAAAAAAGATCTTTTACCAGGTATAAATATGATTTAACAGACAAAAACCGTGGATTTGGCCAGATACTGGATAAAAAAGCAACATTAAAGCGAATTATAAGTACAAACCAGGCCCTTGGAAGAATAAAAGATTTACATGATATAGATACCTCAACCCTCTTAGTAGATCCAAGGGATAAAGTTTATAGAATCCTTTCAAAAGAAAAAGATTATGAATCTCAGGCACTTGTATTTTTTCTACGTGACTATTCCGGTTCCATGAATGGAATGCCTACTGAAATTATCACTTCCCAGCATCTTATGATTTACAGCTGGCTTTTATATCAATACGAAAATCAGGTAGAAACGAAGTTTATACTTCATGATAGTTCTGCAAAAGAAGTACCGGATTTCTATACATATTATAATTTAAGCATTGCAGGCGGAACCAATATTTCGACTGCATATAAACTTGTAAATGAAATAGTTTTAAAGGATAACCTTGCCAAAGATTATAATATATATATATTTCATGGTACAGATGGTGACGATTCGGATGATTCCGGTAATGAAGCATTACCGGAATTGGAAATAATGCTAAACTATGTAAACAGAATCGGAATTTCTGTTGTTAGAAACGGTTATGGAGGTTCATCCAAAACAGCTATAGAGAATTATCTTGATAAATCAGATTACTTAAATAAATTCAAAAAATTAATTCATATTTCTGTAATAAAGCAGGATGCAGAAGAAAAAACTATAATAAACGGAATAAAGGATTTAATTTCAGAATAATGAAACTTATAGATCAACATACAAAAGAAATAATGGAAGAATGCAAGATAAGAGCAAGAGATGCGGGCCTTAGATTTGATGATGAATCATTGGAATATGTTGTAACAAACCAGGACCTCCTTGAATTAAGCCCCAAGCATATGATTCCGACTTTATATGATTACTGGGTACATGATGTTAATGTTATTTTAGAAAAAGAGAAATATAAACTATATCCCTATAATCCTTACGAAACAGTTATAAACACCAGACCGGCTGTTTCTTTTTATAATGATAATAATCCAGACTGGTTAAATGTAATGATATTTTACCATGTAATTGCTCATATTGATTTTTATCAGAATAATATATTTTTTAAGCATACATGGTCAGACGATTTTATTGGCAGAGCACGGGCAGATAAACGCCTTATTGCAAAATTACGTTCTCAGCATGGACGCTGGGTGGATTATGTAATTGAATTTGCTCGAAGTATAGATAATATTTCAGGATATTACAGGGAATTATCCGAATTAAATATATCCAAAAAATCTATTTTTTCCAAACGAGTGGATTATTATTTTGATGTTTTTCTTCAGGATATAGCAAAGGCTCCTCATTATGAGTATTTAAAAAGTATAAAAAATTATAATGAAGCCATGACAAAGTCACCGGAATTGGGGGAGTCTATCTTTTTTACAGATGTTAAAACATTTTATCCGGAGTTTGAATCTCTATTTCAGAAATTCCTGGAAAAAGGTAAAAAAAAGCCAAAAGACCTTCTTGAATTTCTTCTGGAATCATCTACGCATTTAAATAAAGATGAGAATAAATGGATGAAATCCGTTATCCATGTTGTTCGTGATACATCCCTGTATTTTGAACCGCAAAGAAGGGATCAGATTTTTAATGAGGGATGGGCAAGTTTCTGGCATGAAAAACTCTTTATTAATGATGACAGGATTAAAGGACATGAGGTGGATTTCGCAAGGGTCCATGCAAAAGTAACAGCAATCTCCAGGATTGGACTTAATCCATATGCCATTGGCATGAGATTATTAAGTTATATTGAAGAATTGTCAGATAAAGGTAAGATAAGCTATGACTACCAAAAAACATACGACCTGGAAGAAAGAAAAAAATACAATAAAAAAACAGGTAAAGGAGTGGATTTTCTTTTAAAGCTTCGAGAGGACTATTGTGATTTCACATTAATTAATTCCTTTGTGGATCAGGATTTTGTAAATAAATATAAACTTTTTACAGTGGAAAAAAGAATGAACAAAGACAGGCAAACGTGGGAGTATACAGTAAAAAGTAAAAAAGCGAACGATTATAAGCAAATGCTTTTAGGCACACTCTGGCATCCACCCAACATAATTATCGATCAAAATAAAACAGATAATAAAGTTCTGTACCTTTATCATAAGGATGAGGAAAAACCATTAATGGAAAGTCTTATTCCAAATACTATGCTGGGGATTGAATATTTATGGGGGGGTGAAGTAAAACTGGAAACTACAGATATGTTTTATGAAATAAAGGATCAGGACAAAAAACCTGAGTTAGTAAAAACAAGAGTGCTTTATACTATGAAAGACCGTAAACTAATAAAAAATGAATTATAATAGAAAGACAGACTATGTAAGAGTTACTTACATTATAGATATTCTTATGTTTATTAAGAGTGGATGAGAAATGGCAGAGATAAAAACAATACTTAAAAACCTTGATAAAAGCTTAAAAGAAGCAAGCAGACCAACATCTATTAGCTTTAAAGACTATCTAAAAATTATAAAAGAAAAACCTGCTAAAATGTTTCGGGATATTTTCCAGTACTTCCATGACATGGTTCATTTTTATGTGCCGGAAAGTATTAATGAATATCCGGACGATCAGGAATTTATCAATTACGTAAAATATAATTTTAACAGATTATTTGTGAAAGGAAGTGACAACCCTTTTTTTGCAGACAGACTTTTTTCAAATCGTTTTATGAATTTAATAAAATCATTTAATCATGGTGCAGACAGAAATAAAATTTATTTTTTTATAGGCCCTCCCGGAAGCGGGAAGAGTACATTCTTAAAGAACCTGCTTTACAGGTTCGAGCGATATATGAAAACAGATGAGGGAGAAATATACGAAACAGTCTGGAAAATAGACAAATCCAAGTTCTTAAATAATAAAAGCCGTTTTTTAACGGATGCAAAGCCTTCAAATAATGAAAATACAATAGAGTATCTTCTTCAGGCTATTGCAAGCAATTCAATAAACCGAACCCAAACAAATAGCTTAATAAAAAATGTAAATGATCTTTTTTCTACAGAAAATTATATTACAGTACCGTGTCCTAATCACGATCCTCCTTTTCTCCTGATTCCAAAAACGGAGCGTAAAAAAATTCTTGCAGATCTTATTATAGACAAGGAATTCAAAAAATCATTGTTTAATGAGAAAAAGTATAAATGGATATTCAAGCATCAGCCATGTACGATATGCTCATCTCTTTACGAAGCATTAATGGATAAATTTAATTCCCCAATAGATATTTTAAATATGATTACACCAAGATTATTTAAGTTTAACAGAAGACTCAGTGAAGGAATTAGCGTGTACAATACGGGTGATATATTTTTTGACGGGCCATTAACAAATCCTTTGCTGCAGGATTCACTTGATAATTTATTCGGTCATAGTAATAAAGTTAAATACGTATATTCACATATGGCAAAAACCAATAATGGTATTTATGTAATTATGGATGTAAAACAAAATAATAAAGACAGGGTATTAAATCTTCATGGTCTTATAAGTGACGGTGTGCATAAGGTAGAAGACTTAGAAGAATATATTTCTACTATTTTTATGGGATTAATAAATCCACAAGATAAAGAATTTCTTGAAAATACAAAATCTTTAAGTGATCGAATAACATATATTAAAATTCCATATGTTCTCGATTATAAAACAGAATGCGAAATTTACAAAAATAATTTTGGAAATAAAATAACTGAGCTGTTTTTACCAGGAGTATTGGAAAATTTTTCTAAGGTTATTGTTTCTTCCAGATTAAATAATGAATCTGAAGGATTAAAAGAATGGATAAATAATCCGGCAGATTATTTAAAATATTGCGATTCGGATCTTTTAATATTAAAAATGGAGATTTATACAGGAATAATTCCGGAATGGATATTAGAAAAAGACAGACGTTCATTTAAAGCAAATATCCGGAAAAAGATTATAGAAGAAGGAGAGGCAGAAGGATTTAAAGGAATAACCGGAAGAGAATCCATACATGTGTTTAATAATTTTATATCTTATCATAGAAAAAAACAAAATCTTATTACTATGGAAATGCTATATAATTTCTTTGATAAACAAAAAAGTCGTTATAAGGATTTAATACCTAAAAACTTTATGGATTCATTAATGAGTTCATATAATTATACAATATTGCAGCATGTTAAGCAGTCTTTGTATTCATACAATATCTCCAGGATTTCTATTGATATTCAAAATTATATTTTCTCTATCAATTTTGATACAGGGTCTGTTGAGAAATCAACATATACTGGAGAAAAGCTGGAAATAACAGAAAACTATTTATCCGGAATAGAAGATTACCTTATTGGCAAAAACATAAAGTTAGTTCAGCGCAAAGAATTTAGAAAAGATGTGCTTCAAAAATATGTATCTACTGCGACAAAAGAAATGAAAATTGATAAAAAGCAAATAACGAAAACAAAATTATATAAAGAACTTCATGATATGTATATAAGAAATTTAAAAACCAATGCTTTAGATCCTTTTGTTGATAATGCTAATTTTAGAAATGCTATTAAAGAATACAATACCAAAGAATTCAGTTCACATGATAAAAAGATACAACTGGATGTAACATTTTTAATAAAAAACCTCATACAAAAGTACAATTATACGGAAGAAGGTGCAAAATTGATTTGTATATATGTTGTAGATAAAGAGCTTGCTAAAAAATTTAACGATGAGTAAAACTCCGGATATTGCCACTTGTAGAAAGATCTAACTCATCTAATATTCATAATGAAAAATTGAATACTTATACATAAAAGAAAAATATACTTTCAATTTTTAAAGCTTTAAATTAATATTCTCATTGCATAAAATTATTTTTGAAAGAGTCCAGTTATCAAAAATATGTAGTGTAAGAAAAAATAACTAGCATCAACAGATTACCAGGATAACCCGGATATTATTGCTTCTTCTCCTGCTTTTGCCGCACCGGTACTTAATCCGTTTGACTTGACTGATGTGGGCAATTTAAATTCGCCTGTTTTTGTAAATATAGACGGTGATGGAGACCTGGACGCTTTTATTGGTGAAATGTCTGGAAATACTTATTATTTTGAAAATACAGATTTATCGATTTTAAAAACTGGTTATTTACGGTAAGACTGTAAGACCAAACTAAGCACAAAACCAAAAGTTTTACTGCTTTACAAACATAAGAATACTCCTCTGCTCTGACAAGGGGTGGTTTATTGTGTAACTTGTACTGGCAATAATTTATATATTTTCATTTGTGAATAAAAAAATAGAGAATATTCTGTTTCACTTCAATTCTCTATTTAAAGAAGAATAAATAGTAGAATAAATCGTTGACTATTTTACTTAAAAAAAAACATTTAATATTAATTAATGGAGGATTAATGTGGATATAAAACAACTGGATACTAACAAGCCCCCAGCACCATTTTCCTGTACTTCCTCACCGGATTTGCCGGAGCTGTTATTAAAGCTGAACTGTACAATCGCTATCAGCACTTATCAGGCTTGAAAAGTAATTTTTATCAGCGCTCAGAATGAAGAAAAGTTAGTTCAATTACCACGTAATTTTGATAATGCTATGGCTATCGGTATTTCCGGAAACCGGCTGGCTGTTGCCTGTTATAATGAATCAATTCGGATTAATCCCGGGTATGAGGGCGGTTATTTAAATCTTGCTAATCTCCTTTGTGAAATTAATCAATACAGCAAAGCTGTTCAGGCTTATCGAAAATACCTTACGTTTCAGCCGGAAGATGTGAATGCTCATCTCAAGCTTGTTATGATCTATAAATGGGTCCGGGAATATAAAGGGGTCTTATCCCACTGCCAGAAGATTTTAAAAATAGATCCGGAAAATGGCTCTGCACTCTTTGATAAGGGTGGACTAATGATGCTTGGGGGCAGATAGATAAAGCAGAAGAATTCTATACAAAAACATTTATTTTTAAGCCGGAAGATCCAGTTATATTTAACCATTTAGGTATGATAGAAATAAAAAAGAGGCAGTATGTAAAGGCTTGTGAACATTTCCGGGCAGCGCTGAAAAAAGATCCGGGAAATATTAAAAGCCATTATGAGCTGGTTAAAATTAGTTTTGAAGTCTGTGATTGGAAAGAGCGCGGATTAAATATTAAACGCATAAAGCATTTTATGGGAGCCCATATGATTGGACAGCAGAGAGCACTTCTTGAGCCTCTGTCTCTTACCTGGATTCCAACAACCCCGGACCTTTTCTTAAAAGTAGCGGAGGCATATGCAGGTTATTTTGCAGACAGTGTTAAACCTTTAAAAGAGTATTTAAATTTTTCTTTTACAAAGAAAACTTCAGCAGAAACTAGTGCAAATGTCATGACTAATTCCAGCATTAAACTTGAGACCAGCGATAAATCAAATCCCAAATCCCAGATTACGCCCGGTATCAAAGCTGGAAGTCATAAAAAACTTCGTATTGGTTATGTGTCACCGGATTTTCGGGCCCACGCAGTCGGGCTCTTAATTTATAAAATGTTTGGGTATCATAACAGGGAGCATTTTGAAGTTTTTTCTTATTCATTAAGTACATTACATAAGGATTATTACCAGAAGACTGTAGTAGAAGAATGTGACCATTTTACAGAGCTTCCCAATAGTACCAATTATGAAGTCGTTCAAAAGATATATAATGACAAAATAGATATATTGATAGATCTTGCCGGATATACAACGTTTTCCAGAACAGAGATTTTTGCCCTGCAGCCGGCGCCCATCCAGGTACAGTACCTCGGTCTGCTAAATACTATGGGTGCTTCCTATATTTAGTATACAATAGCTGACGCTATTGTAATGGTTCAGTAAAAACATCATCATCAATACCTGAATCATACTCTGTACCATCTTGTTCCCACCACCATGTAGCATCCCCAACCTTTATCATAACCTCCGGGCCTGAAAACAGTGAAACTTTAAATTTACTGGCCGGAAGTGTTAGTTTTTAACAGAATTGGAAACTCGACGACCAGTTCTCTATTATAAGTATTTAGAATACCGAATCCTGTATCAATTTATAGTTTCAGGGAATCTTTTTCGATGAGATGTCAAAGCTCCGAATGGAATGAGAATTCCGAAGGTCAGCACAGCGCTCAATGTCTCGCGCTGTATTTACATCGAAGAGAAAAAGATTATCTTGTTTATTATTTAAAAAGGGTGGAATATGCGGATAATAAAATTATCTATAAAGATATATTGCTTTAACTAATATAACTTAAAAATATAAGCCAAAACTTTTATTAAAATAAATTTCGGTGTTTTGTGTGCCTTCGGTGGTTTTAATAAAAAGATTCCTGTCACCAAAATACTTTTTCAGCAATAATTTTAGTGCAATTACCGTAAGTTCTATCTCTGATTATAGTAGCAATAATGTCGAGTTCCAAATAAACTGGAAATGTTATAATTATTTATAGTAGTTAAATAATTTTTTTTTAAACGAATGATTTTTCGGTTTAAAGCGATTTATATACTATAAGAGAAAAACATTAAAGAAGGTGTTGTTTTCTTAAATATAATACATATATGAAAAGAGGAAACTTATGAAGATAAGTTTTAAATTAGTATTCATTTTATTTACAATTGCAGCTGTATTTTTTTCTTGTAGTTATCTTTCCGATGAAGAACTTGAATATCCGGATGATAGTGAATTAAGCTCTCAGCTCCGAAATTTGAATAAATTAATCCAGCCGGAGGAAACAGGAATTGTGGATCTTGGAGTAGTAGGGCTGGAAGATCCAAACAGGCCAGGAGATTTACTTGGATATACTTCCACTGTTAGAAAATACAAAGCAGCTCTGGGTTTTGATGAGCTTTTTTGCATGGATCCTACAACAGATGTCATTTACCCTGGTGCAATTATAGATGGTGAAACCGTATTAACAGGAGCATATATGCCGGTAACTGCAAAACGCGCACCATTAACTTTTTCCATTTCCCTTCCCTTTACTACAGGAAGTGTTGCAAGGACTGTGGAAAATCCGACTTTATCCAATATCAGGCAGGCAATGGCAGAAATCCATTCGGAAATATTTAACGGTTCTTCTCCTGCACGTGTGATTTTTGATATAGAAGAGGTTTATTCGGAAGAGCAGCTTAAAATAGGAATAGGTGCAAATTTAAGTGTAGGCAGTTCTTCACTAAGTGCAAGTTTTGATTTTAATAAAAGTGAAATTCAGTCCAGGATTCTGGTTAAATTTATGCAGGTATATTATTCATACGATATAGATATTCCGGAAAATCCCGATGATTTTTTTGACGGCTCCGTTAGCTGGGAAGAACTTAATCAGCAGTTATCCGGTTCTACATCTCCTACCTATGTTTCATCTATACAGTACGGCCGCATCGGATTTTTCTCTTTTGAATCTTCTGCCAGTATGGAGGAAATTAAAATTGCAGTAAACGCCTCCTATAACGGTATAATTACAAATGCAAGTGCAAGTGTTGATGTTGAGCATATAAATATTTTAAACGAGAGCACAATGAAGGTCATGATAATCGGAGGAAACGGTCAAAGCGCCGTACAGTCCATAAATGGTTTTGAAGGTTTTAAGTGGTGGATAACTGATTCTGGAAGTTTTTCCAGCGAATCAACCGCAGCCCCTCTTTCCTATAAACTGCGCTTTTTATCGGATAATTCCGTTGCACGTATAGTGCTTTCGTCGGAATACTATATACGCACGAGTACTTTAATACCGGAAAATCCCGCTACAAGGTACAGAGTTAGAGTAGAGTATATTAAACCAACTGATCTTGTTATGTCAATGACAATGTTCAAAGAGAATATATATTTATATACAGGTTACGATAGCGAAGGTAATATTTACGATGATGTAATATCTTTAGACACAGGAGCATTACGAGAGGGAGATAAATACCAGATTAATAGTGAAATATCGTATATTTTTAATAAGGACAAACTATACGAGGCGTATATAACCTTATATGCGGATTTAAACTGGTTTCATCCTATGCATAGTGCTTCTACTGATCCTATAAGATTAGATAGAAAAATATATTTATCGGATTTAACACCTGGGGGTGATGACGGTGCGGGTAAGTATTATCTTAATTTTGATATGACATCACGAATAGGTTATGGTGGGAGTGGGAGAATTTGTTAGGTAATAGAGCCTATTCAATAGGAATTATATTTTATTTTTAAATGCCGGTGTAATAGCCGGCATTTTTTTTGTCCCGTAAAGTCGGTGAACAACTGCTTCTTGGCAAAACTTAATGGTAACTTAAATTATATAGAAGTTTCATATAAAAAAATATTAAAACTTTGTTTATAAAAATTAACCGCAGAGAACGCAGAGTTCGCTGAGGTTGTATTCTTTATACAAATCTTTTATAGGTTTGAATTCAACAATCACGCTGTTTTCTATTAAAATAATAACTAATTTTATTATTAATCTCTGCGGTCCTCTGCGCTCTCTGCGGTTTATAAAATATTTTTATAAAACT
>SDBV01003963.1_pt1 | contig 21471 bp, 14 predicted proteins | sample 2277081 | NCBI WGS metagenome assembly SDBV01 (sample SAMN10402039, study PRJNA504765) | marine sediment metagenome | isolation source: marine sediment core GS10_PC15, 223 cmbsf | place: Arctic Ocean: Southern Knipovich Ridge | collected 2010 | reverse complement strand
TGGTCGACTTCGTCGTCTGGGGATACTCGCTCGGGGAATTGACCTCGATGAGTGTTGACATCGGCGGCTTCACCGACATCCAACCGGCGGCCAACTGGGCCGGTCCGCCGGTCGACACCACGGTAACCGCTTCCGACGCGTTGCAGCGGATCGGCAGTTCAGACCACGACCATGCCGGCGATTGGACCTTCGACGAGGTGGGCACGGGCGGCACCTTGAACGACGGGCTTACCGTCCCGTTTGTTCTGGATTTGTCGGTCGGGCTGGGCTTCGATGCGGCGGCCGGCGCTATCGGCGATGTGCTGCAGGCCGACCTCGGGGCCGACATGCAGGGGGTCAACGCCTCGGCCTACATGCGGCTGCCGTTCGAAGTGGCCGATCCCTCGTCGTTTCAGACCCTCGGCCTGTCGATCCGGTACAACGATGGCTTCGTTGCCTATATCAACGGCCAAGAGGTGGCCCGACGCAACGCGCCGACGACGCCGGCATGGGACTCCACGGCCACCGCAGGGCGCAGCGTGGCCGACTCGTTGGTGTTCGAAGAGATCGAGCTGGATGAGTTCCTAGGCCTGCTTCAGGCGGGCAACAACATGCTGACCATCCAGGGATTGAACGTTTCGGCCGCCGACGGCGATTTCCTGATCCAACCGATTCTCTCGGGCACGGGGTTGCAATACTTGGCCGAGCCCACGCCCGGTGAGACGAACAGCGCCGGCGGCTGGATCGACTACGTGCGCGATACGAGCTTCAGCTTTGATCGCGGTTTCTATGACGACCCGTTCGACCTGCTGATCAGTACCAACACCCCCAATGCCCTGATCTACTACACGACCGACGGCACAGAACCGAGCGATACCAACGGCACATTCTACTCCGGGCCTATCAACATTGACGGCACCACGATCCTGCGTGCTGTGGCGATAAAGGCCGGCTACGTGCCCACCAACGTCGACACGCATACTTACATCTTCATCGACGACATCGTACAGCAACCCACGATGTCCAGTTCGATTACGAACCATGCGGTCTGGGGTCCGCAGATGCGGGACTCGCTGCTGTCGGTTCCGACGGTTTCTCTGATGACGACGCTGCCACTTTCGGAAGTGGAACGAGAGACCACGATCGAGTTGATTTATCCGGATGGGAGCAAGGGTTTTCAGGTCGACGCGGGACTGGAGCTGTTCGGGGGAACAAGCCTCCTGTGGATGCCGAAGAAATCGATGCGCGTCAGTTTCAAGAGCCAATACGGTCCCGCCAAGCTGAAGCACGATATTTTTGGCGGAGACGCCACCGACGAGTTTGATCAGATCCTTCTGCGAACCGGCTCGCACGACAGCGTGTTCTACGATAACGGCACCAAAGGGATCTATATCCGCGGTCGCTGGATCTCGGATGTGCAGTTGCAGATGGGCCAGCCTGCCCCGCACGGGCGCTTTGTGCATGTCTACCTCAACGGAACGTATTGGGGCCAGCATCATCTGATGGAACGGCCCAACAATTCCTTCATGGCCTCCTATTTCGGCGGAGACAAGGAGGATTACGACGCAATGAACTCCGGCACGCCGACGGACGGTGATTTGGGCGCTTGGAACGCCATGGTCGCCGCACTGAATAACTACGAAACCCTGAAGCAACACTTGGACGTGGCCAACTATGCCGATTACATGCTGGCGGAGTTTTACGGCGGAAACAATTGGGACTGGGTCCATTGGTGGAACTGGACGGCTGCCTCGCATCGGGAACCCGGTTTGGGACCCAAGTACGGATACAAGTTCTTCGCCTGGGACAGCGATCTGATCCTCCGCACCGGATTGAATGCCAACGTGATCAATCTTGGGGGGCCCGGAAACCTCTGGCCAAGCGTCAAACAGCACGTCGACTTCCGCATGCTTCTGGCCGATCGGGCCTACAAGTATTTCTTCAACGACGGAATCCTCACACCCGACTACGTCTTGGCCGACTTCCAGGCCCTTGCCGACCAAATGGACCTGTCGATCATCGCCGAGACGGCCCGCTGGGGAGCCCCCTACGCCTATACGCCGGCAACTTGGTTACAGCACGTCAACCGAGTGCGCGACGAGATCATTCTGCTGCGAACCGACGTGGTCGTTCAGCAAATGCGGGTCGCCGGCGTTTTCCCCTATACCGATGCCCCCGAGTTCAACCAGAACGGCGGACAGGTGTTCGACGGCTTTGAATTGACCATGAGCGCTCCGGCCGGAGTGATCTACTACACGCTCGACGGCAGCGATCCCCGATTGCCCGGCGGTGCTCTCTCGCCCGATGCCCGACAGTTCGGCTTCGGAAACGCCCTTACGCTGGTCGATAAAGGTTCCACCTGGAAGTATCTCGACGATGGCTCCAATCAGGGAACGGACTGGTCCACGCCTGGCTTCGACGACACAAGTTGGGTCTCCGGCCCGGCCGAACTCGGCTACGGCGACGGCGATGAGGCCACGGAGGTCGAATACGGCCCAGACATCAACAACAAGTACATCACCACCTACTTCCGTCATGCCTTCAACGTCGACGATCCTGCGCAGTTCGATCAACTGGTAGTCGAAGTGCAACGGGACGATGGGGCCGTGGTCTATCTCAACGGTCAAGAGGTGGCGCGCAGCAGTATGCCCGAGGGTCCGATTGCCTTCGATACGCCGGCTGTGACCACCTACGACGAGACAAGCTTCTTCCCCTATGCCGTCGATCCCGGCTTGCTGGTGCAGGGTGAGAACGTGATCGCCGTCGAGGTGCATCAATGGGCCGGTACCAGCAGCGACATCAGCTTCGATCTGCAACTCACCGGTAGCGACCTCGCCGGCATGGTCGTGTTGAACGATTCCGACTTGGTGAAAGCCCGGGCGCTCAATTCCACCGAGTGGTCGCCGCTGCACGAGGCCCAGTTCTTTGTCAATGTCCCGGCGAACGCGGGAAATCTAGCCATCACCGAACTGAACTACAATCCCCACGATCCTACGCAAGCGGAAACCAATCAGAACTTCCTTGATAACGACTTCGAGTTCATCGAGCTGCTGAACGTCGGCATCCAGCAGATCGACCTGACCGGTGTGCGGTTCACCGAAGGGATCGATTTCAATTTCACCGGCAGCGGCATCACCGTGTTGGACCCGGGTGAGTATATCACTTTGACCCGCAACCCGACCGCGGTTGGTTTCCGCTATGGCAACGTGGGCAAAGCCGTCGGTTCCTACACGGGCAAGCTCGATAACAGCGGCGAACGGATTGCCTTGGTCGACGCCTTTGGTGGTACGATCCGCGACTTCACCTACGGCCACTCGAAGGACCCCGGCTGGCCCAACCGGGCCGACGGCAACGGCTCGACCTTAGAAGTGCTCGACCCGGCCGGAGACCTGAGCGATCCCGATAACTGGCGATCCAGCGGTCAGTACTTAGGCTCTCCCGGCAGCGTCGGCATGGGCTCGTTCCAGGGTGTCGTCGTCAACGAAGTGCTCACCCATACCGATTACCCGCTGGTCGATGCGATCGAGCTGTATAACTGGACCGACACCGCGATCCCGATCGGCGGCTGGTGGCTCAGCGACGACAACGACGATTTGCAAAAGTTCCAAATCCCCGCCGGCACGACCGTCCCCGCGTATGGTTACACCACTCTCTACGAAGGACATTACGAGGGGGAAAACCTGGAATTCGATTCGGTCAACGAATTCGGTGGTCCTGGGTTGCAAAACTTCGCGCTGAGTGGCGCCGAGGGCGACGATGTCTGGTTACTGGTAGATCCCGGCGGCGGCTCGCTACGGTTTGCCGATCATGTTGAATTCGGCTCGGCCTTAAATGGCGAATCGTTCGGCCGTTGGCCCGACGAGACGGGCGATCCGTATCCGATGACCGCCCGCACGCTCGACGGTCCCAACAGCGGCCCGCGGATTGGGGCCGATGTGCTGATTAGCGAAGTGATGTACAACGCACTGGAGGTTCCCGAGATCCTGCCGGAAAACCTCGAATTCCTCGAGATCTTCAATGCCACGAGCCAGCCGATCGACTTGACCGGTTGGCGGTTGCGCAAGGGGTTCGATTTCGACTTCGCGCTCGGCACGATGATCGGCTCGCGCGAGGTGCTCGTGGTCGTCGCGTTCGACGCGAGCGATGTGACCAAGTTGGCCGACTTCCGCGGTTACTACCAAATCGGGCCGGAAGTGCCGATCGTCGGCACGTTCGGCGATCGCTTGAGCAACACGGGCGACCAGATCCAACTGCAACGCCCCGACACCCCGCCGGCGAACGATCCGTTGTTTGTTCCGCATCCGCTGGAGGACCAGATCGAGTACGTCGACACGTGGTACGCGAGTGCCAACGGATTCGGTCAATCGTTGAACCGTGTCGGCATGAACCTTTGGGGCAACGCCCAGGCAAGCTGGAGCCCCGAGGATCCCACGCCCGGCACGGCGGAGCAACTTAACACCCCGGGCGTAACGGGCCGCTACGTCTTCTACAATAACTCGTCGCTGGGCAACACGATCGACCCGGACAAGACGGCCTTGCAGCCCGGTGGGCAGGCCAGCTTCGCCAACTACACGAGCTACGCCCAGGGCATCAACGGGATCGTCATCGACGTATTCAGGCTGGCCGAGCCGGCGAATATCGACGCCAGTGATTTCACCTTCAAGCTGGGCAACGACGACACACCGGGCAATTGGCTAGACGCCCCGGCACCGGCAAGCATCGACGCGACGACCAACCAAATCGTGCTGACCTGGGACGACGGAGCGATCCGCAACACGTGGCTCGAGGTGACCGTGTTGGCCAACAACGACACGGGCCTGGGCATCCCGGACGTGTTTTACTTCGGCAACGTGCCCGGCGAGACGGGCAATTCGCCGACCGACGCGAAGGTCGACGCGAGCGACGTGCTCGCAACCCGCCAGAACCCGCAGCCATTCTTCGACCCGGCCACGATCGACAACGTCTACGACTTCAACCACGACCGGCGGGTCAACGCGATCGATACGTTGATTGCGCGGAATAATCAGACGTGGTCGGGCACGGAGTTGGAGTTGATCGATCTGACGGCCCAGGCGGCGGTGGTTGAATCCCAAGCAAGAAACGCTGGGCAAGCCCAGCCGCTAAACGACGCGCCGCTAAACGACGCGCCGCCAAACGACGCGGCGGTGATCGATTGGGTCTACGAGTTCGAGCTCTCGGGTGAAGAGGGGCAAACATCGAAGCCGACGGCAGAGGACCGTTCGGGGCTCGATGTGGAACTGAAGTGGGCCGGTCGCGACTGAGGGCTACTTCCATGCCCTCAGGTCGGCGATTGTGTCGGCGCCGGCGCCTTGAATCAGGCCGATTCGGCCGGTGGCATCGCCGGGTAAACTGAAGCATTCGATCAGGATGTCGTCGAGGTAGAACTCCGTCAGCGAGCCTTTCAACACCAGGCGGAAGCGAGCCGGGGTGGCGAATTGCATCTCGCGATCGACGCGTTTCTCCATCTTGAAGCCGGAATCGTCGGCTTGCATTGGTCCTAACTCTGCCACGCCCCCAGAGTCCAACAACACGGCCGAGCCTGCGCCTTGACCGCACTCGATATATAGGCCCCGGCGTGGCGTGTCCTTGGTTTCAGGCAGCGCCAAGGTCCCTTCGAGGATGATTCCTTGTGCGGCATCGAACGTGTTTTCCAGCATGGCGATGGGAGCATCACCGTCGGCCGGCGGCTTCACGTCGATCGGCTGGTGTTTCATCTTCTCGTTACCCGGCCACCAACCGAGACGCAATGTGTGTTCGTCGTCGACCACGGTCGATTTGAGCAACCCGAAAGAGACCGGGCCATTGCGGGCGATCGCGTGGTGATTGACCAGCACACCGTCGGGCGTGGGAAAGAAGCGGGAGAAATAGGTGTGCCCGGTCAGCAGGGCGAAATTCTTCTTCGCGGCATGGAACGGTCCCTGGGGCTTCTCGGCCACCAGAGTGACCATTCCGTGTCCGCCGGCCACGCTGGTACCGAACATCATGTAATACTTCTCGCCGATTCTCTCGACCGCCCCGGCCTCGCCGCCGCCGGCGCCGTGAACCTTCGGCGGCGGCAGGGCTTCCCAGGTCACGCCGTCGAGCGTTTGCCCAAAGCCGAACCGTCCTCCTGTTTCCGTCTTGGGTGTGGCCGTCCAATAGCCGAACAGTCCGCCGCCGGGCCGGGGAATCGTGTAGATGCAGTCCCAACGCCCGTCCGGCTCGTACCAGCGCGTGTCCTGCTTGAATTCCAGCTCGTAGCTCAGCTTCTTCCAATTCAGCAGATCGGTCGACTCGGCGAAGAAGATCGTCTGCCTCGGCCCGCGCCACTCGGAGAAGTTCATGAAGAACTTTCCGTCTCGATCATGGTGCGGCGACTTCCACGTCGAGCCGGTCCCCATCCACGTGGTATCTTCGCGTTTCTTCAGCACGCGGCCATGCTCCTTCCAATGGAATCCGTCGGGCGAGGTGGCCATCGAGATGTTGTTCCATGAGCCGCCGCGGTTGGCCAGGTAGTAGAGGTAATAGGTCCCCTCGTGCAGATACAACCAGGTATCCCACATGTTGCCCGTCTCTCGGGAACGGGCCTTGTAGAACATGCCTTGTACGACAAGGGGTCGCGGCCGATAGATTTCGACATAGGCCGTCTTGCCATCGAGATGAAGTTTCCCGTCGGCAATTCGGGCGCGACCTCGCAACTCTCCCCGGGGAAAAATCCCCATGGAGTCCTTGGCCGTGCCGTCCTCGAACGCCCACAGGCCGAGCGGCTTCGGGTCGGACGCCTGGTTGGGTTTCAGCGCGGCGATCGTCTCCGCCTCCAAGGGCGTGTCGTAAATCCGCGCTTCCTCGATCGTTCCGTGAAAGAAGCCCCCGACGAAGTAGCGCACACCCAAGAGCACCGTCGCGTCGGTGTCGAACGATTGCGGCCGTTCGATCGGGTATTGTGCGTACAGATCGCCGTTGCGATAGACGGTGATCCGGTTGCCTCGATAGACAACGGCCATTTGCACCAGCGTCTTTTCATCGGCCGTTTCGGTCGGCCAAGCGGATTGGTCGCCGTGGGTTCGATGGAAGAAGTCGCTGCCGGCCATCCATTTCCCCGGCGTTTGCTCCCCGAAGACAATCGCATCGAAGCGTTCCTCGTCGTCGAACAGGGTCAACGCACTGCCGCCGCGTTGCTCGAGGTCACCCAGATAAACCCAAGCCACCAGCGTCTTGTCGGTAAACGACCGCGTTTTGGAAACAGGTTCTTCAGCCCAAGCAGCCTGATCCGGGACGAGCAAGAACGCAACCGGCACAAACCCCAACAGCCACCGCAAACTCATGATCGCTCCTCCTTCTCGACGACGTTTTCCCGAGACGCAGCACTCAGAGTGTGAACGGTCGGATCGGCCTTGTCAAGTGTCTCATCGATCGTGCAAGGCTACTTAGAGCGTCTACCGGCGTTCGCCTTCCCAGGCGGCCAGTAGCAGATTGGCGGCGCGATCGACTTCTTCGTCGGTCGTGTACCAACCGACGCTTAGGCGGACCGTGCCGCGGGCCGTGGCGGGAGTTAGGCCGATCGCGCGGAGCGTGGGCGAGAGGTTGTCCGAGCCGCTGTGGCAGGCCGAGCCGGTCGAGGCGCACAATTCGGGGATTCGGCGAAGCAAGACGTGTCCGCTGACCGACGGAAAGTTGACCGACAGCGTGTTGGGCAGCCGCGGCGCTTGGGCCCCGTTGATCGACAAGTCTTCGCCCACGCCGTCTTGCAGCCGCCGCGCGAGCCGATCGCGTAACGTGGCCAGGTGATCGCTCGGGCGGGCCAGCGGCTTCTCGGTCAGCGAGGCGGCATGCCCCAGGCCGACGATGTGTAGTACGTTCTCCGTCCCGGCTCGCAGGCCGCCTTCGTGTCCGGCGCCGTGGAGGATCGGTTCCAGGGCAATTCCGCGACGGACGTACAAGGCGCCGACTCCCTTGGGGGCATACATCTTGTGTCCGGCCACGGTGAGCAGATCGACACCCAGTTCACCGACGCGAGTAGGGATCTTGCCGACCGTTTGAGCCGCGTCGGTATGCAGCAACACGCCGCGAACGCGACACGCGTCGGCAATCTCGCGGATCGGCTGCACGGTGCCGATCTCGTTGTTGGCGTGCATGATGCTCACCAGTACGGTATCGGAGCGGATGGCCGCTTCGACTTCGGCCGGATCAACCAGACCGTCGCGGCCGCAGCCGACGATCGAAAGTCCGTAGCCGAGCGATTCGAGATAGGCGGCCGGCTCGGCGACCGACGGATGCTCGATGGCCGAGATAACGATGTGCCCGGTGCCGGCGGGGGCACGGCTCAGCGCGATCCCCTTCAGGGCCAGATTATTGCTCTCGGTGCCGCCGGAAGTGAAGATGATCTCGTCGGCGTCGGCGGTCAGCAGTCGAGCCACACGCAGGCGAGCATCTTCGACCGCTTCATGACACGCGCGGCCCAAGGCATGAGCACTGGATGGGTTGCCGAAGTGTTCGGCCAGGAAGGGCAGCATCGCCTCCTGCACGGCCGGCGCGATCGGTGTCGTCGCGTTGTAGTCCAGATAGATCCATTGCATGGCTGTGGTTGATCGACGCGTGGTTGATCGACAAAGCGCGCAACACTGCCGTCTCGACCGAGTGGCCGCAGGGGCAGATGCGGCCACCGGTCAAAGACGGTTACGTTAGACGGACTACGGCTTCGGTTGCGGTGCCGGTGTCGGCGGAGGCGCCGTCGCCACGCCCGGCATGACGCGCTTCTGAACGTCCGTTTCCAGGACGCCAAACGTGGCTTCATGGCGTTGGACGGTCAGCGTCAAAGCGTGCAACATCCGCTTGGCGGTGTAGAAATTGGTAATGATCCGCTGCTTGACCGGGATCGGAGTGGTCGGTATCCCGAACGGTTGCGGATTCAGTCCAAAATCGATGATCAATTCTTCCGGTGTTCCGGTCACTCGGCAGAAGTTCGCATACATGGCGAGTGCGTTGCTGTCGTCGATTTGAACTTGTACGCGTTGCTGTGCCTGGCCTGGTTTCGGCTCGGCCGGGGCATCAGCTTCTTCCTTGGGGGTGTCGGATGATTTGGCCACAGATTACTCCTTTTTCACAATGAAGGAAACTTGACTTCCATGAAAGGATAGCCGGGAATCGGGTATCCCACCAGTGAAATCCTAGTGTACTTACGGTGCCGGTGCGAACCGGCACACTATCAAAAATCAATTATACGATACATTCGGGAACAAAATACCCCACCTATCGTCCTTGGAGAGAAAAACAACCTGCCCGCTTTGACGATTACGCGACGTGCGCAAGATGCGCGGGAGCGGGCGTCGTCCATGAATGAGGTTTCATCGTCGATCGAACCGAAGAAGTCTAGTGGACCGACAACGGCCGATTTCAGAATAACGTGGTCACCACCCGGTGGGATGCGTAAAGAAGGCGGACTTTGCGGATTATCGGGCCCGTGGAACATGCCGGGCCCGTGGAACATGCCGGTAGAGTATTTTGGACCGCGATGCGGTAGAATAGCGGTAGCAGCCCGTTGAAAAGTGCAAACACGTTGAAAAGCGTGCCATGGGAGAACCCAAGGCTTTCTGGCCTACCTAGATTATGCAGTTCCCCGAGAATCACACTACGAGAAGCCTGGCCGTCCTGTTGCCGCTCGTCCTGCTGGGGAGCGTTTTGGCACTCGGGCTGCTGGCCCAGCCGCCCGAGGATCAGCCGCCCGAGGATCGGGAGGCGCGGATCACGCAATTGATCGAGCAACTCGGTGACGATGGCTATTTCGTCCGCCAACGGGCCCAAGAGGCGTTGGCTGAATTCTCCTTCGAGGCCTTCGACTTACTCAGTGCGGCGACCACACACGAAGACCTCGAGATCGCCGCCCGGGCCAGGTATCTCTTGGGATTGCTGCGAGTTCAGTGGTCTGCGGAGGACACTCCTGCGGAGGCCAAGAAGCTGCTGGCCGACTACGATCGACAGGATACGCCGGAGAAGCTTGCCAGGATTCGTGCCTTGGCCGCGTTGTCCGGCGGCAAGGGGGTCGATGCGTTGTGTCGGCTGGTGCGGTTCGAGCAGTCGGGGATTCTGTCGAAACATGCGGCCTTGGCGCTGCTGCAACTTCAACCGGAGGGCCAACCGCCGGAGAAAGCCTTGGCCGAAAAGCTCAAGAAGAATCTGGCCGGCAGCCGACGATCGGCTACCCGATGGCTGTTGACCTGGAGCCAACTGGCCGACGATCCGCAAGCGGCACTGAAACAATGGGGGAAATGGATCGACGCGGAAGAAGCCTTGCTGCGCGGCGACCAGCGCGAGCGTTCGACTCAGAAGACCAGCGCCCGGATTGTGGCCGGGTTGGTCCGCTTTCAGATCCCCTGGCTGAAGAAGTTGGACCGCCACGACGAAACGGCGGCGGCCATGCGTCGGTTGATCGATCTGGAGCCGGGCGATCCGGGGACCTTGGCCGAATTGCTCGATTGGTTGGTGAAGCAAAAGGCCTGGAAATCGGTCGACCAGTTGGCCGAGAAATTCGACGAGCAGTTTGCCGGCGACCCGATGTTGCTCTACTCCCTGGCCGAGGCGCTACTCGACCAGCAGCGCAAGGAAGAAGCCGATCGGACGGCCGCGCAGGCATTGAAGCTCCACGGAGGTAAGGACCGTTCGCAGTTGTTTACACACCTCAGGGCGGCTTATTTGTTGGAGATGCGGGGCTTGCATCGCTGGTCGGAGCAGGAACATCGACACGTGATCGAGCAAGGCACGCCGGGTGACGAATTCACGCATGCGGCCCAGTTCCGGCTCTCCGAAATGCTGCACGATCAGGGTGAAGATACCCAGGCGGCCGAAGTGCTTCAGCAACTGCTGGACAAGCTACCCAAGGAAACGCCGGCCAAGAAACAGATCGGCAGCCCCGTCTTGGGGCTGTTTCGAAGCGTGCGTGAGATAAGGGCCAGGATGAGTTTCTTCCGAGCGTGTGATCTTCAAACCCGAGGGCAAGACCCGGACAAGCAACGCGACTATCTCGACAAGGCGCTCGAGGCGGATTCGGCGGACGTCGACGTGTTGATCGCCTGCTACCGAACGGCCGATCGGTCGGACGACTATCGCGAGAAGATCCGCCGGCTGATCCGCAAAGCGAGCGAGAAGTTGCGCCGGCAGATGGCCGATGATCCCGACAACCCGACGTCTTACAACCAGTTCGCCTGGCTGGTGGGTAATACCGAGGGAGATTTCGACGAGGCGATTCGATTCTCGAAGAAATCGATCGAGTTGGGACAGCAGCTCGCACACAACGTGGGCGGGTACTACGACACGTTGGCCCACATCTACTTCGCCAAGGCGGACTACGAGAACGCCGTGAAGACCCAACTCAAGGCGGTCGAGCTGGAACCCCACTCCGGTCTGGTTGCCCGGCAGTTGAAGGTCTTCCAAAAGAAGTGGGAAGAGCAGAAAGCCAAGCCCAAGGAGCAAGAGTGACACCCGCGGACGATAGATACACACGGACGATCGACGGCATCGAGTTGGCACTGGTCGATCGGGGTAGCGGACCGGTGGTAGTGATGATCCACGGCTTTCCGCTGGACCACTCGATGTGGAATGCCCAAATCGACGCCCTTTCCGCGGAATATCGCGTGATTGTCCCCGATCTGCGCGGGTTCGGCCGAAGCGGCGTGACCGACGCGACGGTCACCATGGAGCGTCTGGCCGACGATCTGGCCGGGCTGTTGGACGCGGTGGCGCCGGAAGAGCGGGTGACACTCTGCGGGCTGTCGATGGGCGGCTACGTGGCTTTTCAGTTTTGGCGCAAGTATGCCGCGCGACTGAAGGCCCTGGTGCTTTGCGACACCCGGGCGAAAAACGACACGCCGGAGATGGCCGCCGCACGCCTGGAAATGGCCGACCACGTGCTGCGCGAAGGACCGGCCCCGCTGATCGAGATGATGATGCCGAAGTTGTTCGCCGAGCGTACGGTCAATGAACATCCCGAGGTGGTCGACGCCTTGCGACAGGTGATGACAAGCACGGATCGGCGGGGGATCGCGGCCGCCGGGCGCGGAATGGCTCAGCGCGAGGACATGACCGAAAGCCTCGGCGAAATTGCTTGCCCCGTGCAAGTGATCGTCGGCCAACTGGACGCGATTTCCCCGGCCGAAGAGATGCGGTCGATTGCCGAAGCCATTGGGCAGGCCGAGTTTGTCGAGATTGCCGGCTCGGGCCACATGTCGCCGATGGAGAAGCCGGCCGAGTTCAACGCGGCGCTGCTGGAGTTTCTCGGCCGCTTGTAGAAACCTTACGGCAGTCGGAACATCGACTGACTCTTGACGATGGCGTAGTCGTCGGGAAAGGTGTGGAACGCTTGCACGAGCAGTTGGTGGTCGCGGGTGTCGATGTTGATATAGCTCAGCGCGCCTAAGGCCATTCGTCCGCTCGAGTCGAACTTGTGGAGCATCCCCTGGCGTTGGGCATCATGGGTCAGCTCTTCCTGGAAGGTCCAAAAGACTTCCGGTTCGACCGGTTCGAGTTGGAAGCTGACTTCGTACGACACGCCGCCGCGACATTCGATACGATCGTCGCGTTGGCCTTGAAGTTTGTACGAGAGAATCCTTCGCCGCTCGGGCAAAGGGTGATGGGCCGCGGTGGCGACCTCCGTAAGCGTCAACCCGCCGTAACGCCACGTGACCACGTGACCGGCACTGGTGATATCGATTTTGGCCTGGTAGTCGCCACGCTTGACGGTTCGCGACGAATAGACTTCGAACAATTCGGGATGAAGTGGCCGGCCATAGACATGAAAAACGAGTTCCGCAACCTTCGGTCGAACAGTGAGCACGGTGGCGGTTCCTTTTATATATTGAACGATCCCCGACCGGGACTTGCCAGCGGGGCCGGTTAGTTTACGTCACATGGCTCTATTATAGCCGATCCGCCGGAAACTTACAAAGGGCGCTTTTCAGAAAAGCGATTTTTCCAAGAAAGGGCGTCCGATTTTGGGGCTTGACAAATCCTGAGGATCTGCTCTCGTGCCACAGATGCTAGCATTCCGGTGGAAAACGCCTGCAAACGGTCCCTAGGTATTAATCCCCAGAACGCCGACCAGAATGTCGTAACCGGCATGAGTTCCGGCGGCAATCCCGAAACCACGGTAGAGAAACAAGATAGAGAAGAATACGCCGGCCGAGAAACGGAATAAAAAGCTGTACCAATGCAGTACGTCGCCATATTGGCCCACGTAGTGCGCCGCGGCAAACAGCAGGCTGGTGGCCAGCACTGCAACCAGCGTGCCAGAACGGGGGAAAAACTTCATTCGCTTAAGCCCCCAAATGACCAGCGCCAACAAAATCAAACGAAAGAGTAATTCCTCGTAGATTCCCGCGCCTAAGAAGCCAACCGCGGCCCCCAAAGTGTCCTGGATGCGCAACGATGGTGGACTGAGGAGAGCTTCCGAGAAGAGCTGTTGAAGTTGGGCCAGCCCCCAAAGACACAGGGCCATCAGGAGGCACTCGCCCGTCATCCCCCACAACAGCCCCCGGGAAATCCGCCACGGCTGACGCGTCGTGTAGTGCCAACCCAAGAGGATGGAAACGACCAACACGGGCAGCAGAAAGTATTGCCCAAACCCCAGCCACTCCAGCAATTGCCGCAACCAGGCGTCGGCCCCGTTGCGAACCCTCTCTGGCCCCAACACCAGCACGCCCGCCTCGTAGATGACCAGCAAGGGGGCGACAAAAATCAGACTGGCCAGCGGCTGACGCGATTGGACCCAGTAGCCCTCGCTCAATCGGGCCAGGGGATTAGTTCTTGGTGCAGGCGCCGTCGTCATGGCCGCCGGATCCTCGGGTTCTCATTTTCCAACCAGTCAACCTTCTTCATCTTCGTCCCGCCACAACGGGCGGCTTGAGTGTCCCAGGGCCGAACAGGCAACCTGGGGCATCTTCAGGAAGACTCGTTCTTCCGCCGAGATTGGCAGGGACGGAAAACCGGTTAAGATAAGGGTTTGCCGGAATTCCATGCCCTGCGATTGTTCAACATGACAAACTCGCTTCACGAAGTCCATGACCTTCTGCTGGAGAAGTTCGGGCCCCAGCATTGGTGGCCGGGCCGGACGCCTTTCGAGGTGATTGTCGGCGCCGTGCTGGTGCAGAATACCAGTTGGAAAAATGTCGAGAAGGCCATCGACCAACTCCGCCAGGTCGACCTGCTCGAGCCGCATGCCTTGCATGACGTTGCCGTCGACGAACTCGAAGAGTTGATCCGCCCGGCCGGATACTTTCGCGTCAAAGCCCGCCGGCTCAGTAGTGTGGTAGCGTTTATCGTGCAGCGCTACGAAGGGTCGCTTCAGCGGATGTTTTCGACCAGCATCGACACCTTGCGCGAGGAGTTGCTTTCGGTCCACGGCATCGGTCCGGAAACGGCCGATTCGATTCTCCTTTACGCCGGCGGGCTGCCCGTGTTCGTGGTCGACGCCTACACCCATCGCATCCTCACGCGGCACGGCTGGATCGACTTCGAGGCCGACTATCACGCCGTCCAGCAATTCTTCTACGATCATCTCCCGCAAGATGTGGCCCTGTACAACGAGTACCACGCCCTGCTGGTTCGTTTGGGTAAGGACTACTGTCGCAAGAGCAAGCCGAAGTGCAACGAGTGTCCCTTGCGCGAACTACTCCCCGACGGCGGGCCGATCGAGCCGGAATAACCCCGGGGTCTTGGCCATCGTGCCGACGGCCGCTAAACTAAGGATGAACGCTACGACCCCATAGTCAAATCACCATGTCCCTATTCGAAGCCAGTGAAGAAGCTAATCGTCGCACGGCCCAACCGTTGGCGGCGCGGATGCGGCCCGAGTCGCTCGAGGAGTTTGTCGGCCAGGAGCACTTTCTTGGCGAAGGAAAACTTCTGCGACGGCTGCTGAAGGCCGACCGGCTGGGGTCGGTCATCTTCTACGGCCCGCCGGGTAGCGGCAAGACGACCTTGGCCCGGCTGTTGGCTCGCGAATCGCAAAGCCGGTTCAGGCAACTCAGCGCGGTCGCCAGCGGTGTAAAGGAACTGCGGCAACTGCTCACCGAGGCCTACGATCGCCTCTCGGCGGAAGGTCACAAGACGCTCCTGTTCATCGACGAGATCCATCGCTTCAACAAGGCGCAGCAGGACGTGTTGTTACCCGACGTGGAAAACGGCGTGGTGATCCTGGTGGGTGCCACCACCGAAAACCCGTTCTTTACGATCAACAGCGCGCTGGTCAGCCGCAGCCGCGTGTTCCAGTTCCAGCCGCTCTCGGTCGACGACATCAAGACGCTCGTGCTTCGCGCCATGGCCGATAAGCAGCGTGGGCTGGGGCAGTATGAGATCCACCTGCACGACGACGCGTTGGAGTTCCTGGCCGAGGTCAGCGACGGCGACGCGCGTCAGGCCCTCTCGGCGCTGGAGATCGGCGTCCTGTCGAGCACGACACGGCCTGTCGAGTTCACGCGCCAGTTGGCCGCAGAGTCGGTCCAGCGCAAGGCGATCCAATACGATCGCGACGGCGACACGCACTACGACACGATCAGCGCACTGATCAAGAGCATCCGCGGCAGTGATCCCGACGCCGCCTTGTACTGGTTGGCCCGAATGCTCGAAGGGGGCGAGGATGTCCGGTTCCTTGCCCGGCGGCTGGTGATCCTGGCCAGCGAGGACGTCGGCAACGCGGACCCGTCCGCTTTGCCGCTGACGATGGCGGCGGCCCATGCTTGTGAACTGGTCGGTCTGCCCGAGTGCCAATTGAATCTGGCCCAGGCGGTCACCTACCTGGCTTGTGCCCCGAAGTCGAACGCGGCCACGCTGGGGATCGGCGAGGCCCGGGCCGACGTGATCGAGGGCCGAATCCTGCCCGTGCCGGTGCATTTGAAAGATGGCCACTATGCCGGCGCGAAACGGCTGGGCCATGGCGAGGGCTATCAATACGCCCACGACCAGCCCGACGCCATCGCTGCGCAAGACTACCTGGGCATCGAAAAAGAGTACTACCGGCCCACGGATCGGGGTTTCGAGCGGGAGTTGGGCCAGCGGCTGGCGGAGATTCGTGCCCGATTGCGGGCGAATCGGCCGTCGTAGTGCCCAAGGGCGGGTGGCAGCTTCTCCCGGTTTGCGCATCTACCCTATTTTCGCCCACTACTGACGTAGCATCGATTGGCAAGTTTCCGTATGATTCGCGGTCCGGTGTCGGCTACCAGGCGGCAAATCGGGCGAATCCGGCCAGGATTACGATCACGGCCACGATGCCCAGTAATCCCAGGAGGATCCACCAGACAGGCCGTCCCGCCCAGATGTTGGTGTCGTGCGTGATGTAGGTTTCGCAGATCGGACAGCGGACAGCATCCTCGTAGACCTCGGCGCCGCAGTGGGGACACGCGACCGTTTCGGTTAAATCATCGTCATACTCGCTGTTGTCATACTCGTCGTTGTCATACTCATCATCATACGTTTCGTCGAACCAAGGATCATGGTCAGGCATCCGCTCTTCTCCGAATGTACTGCTGAGTCTTTTCAATCTGGTTCCCACGCTCTGCGTGGGAACCCACTGCCGGGACGCTCCGCGTCCCCTGAACTGCAAGATGCGTGGTTTCCAGGGGCCCGACGCAGAGCGTCGAAGCATGACGTTCCCACGCAGAGCGTGGGAACGAGGGATTCCGTCAAGATCTAATCTACTGTAAACAATCGTAATCCGAGAGATTCGTCAAGGAGGACGATCATGAATTCGATGAAGACCTTTTTCATTTTGGGCGTGTTGGCGGCCGTGGCGTATGTGGCCTACGTGGCGATTACCAAGAATGCCGAGACCACGGCCATGCGCGACGCGGCGCCAGCCTGGTCCGACGCTCCGTCGGCCGGACTGCCCGACCCGAACGTGACCGTTCCGCAGTTTGGCACCGGCTCGGCCCAGCCTGGGATGCCCGGTGCGCCGGGTGGATTGACGGCGTCTCCGGCCATGGGGACCGCTCCCGGTACGCTTGAGGGTGCGGTCGGCGGTCCCGGCAGTAGGGCTGGTTATCCTTCACCGACTGCTGGGCCGTATGCCAACGGTGCGTCGTCCTTCGTCCCTCCGGACGTAGCTCCCGCGGCGGTTGCCGTCAACGACGGTCTACCCACGGCCAATTACCCCCAGACAGACAGTTACCCCCAAACGGCCAATGCGGCGCCTTTTGCCAACTTGTCCTCGCCACAAAGCGCTCCGAACTCATTACAACGTTCGCGGCAGGAAGCTTATCCGTCGCACACGCAATCCGGGCCGACAGACGTTTTCCAACCGCCTGCTTCCCAGCCATTTGCTTCCCGGGCTCCGGTCGATCCTTTGTCGTCATCGCGGCCGGCTCCGCGTGACAATCGGGAGAAGTACGCCAACTTCATGCAGACCGTCCAGTCGAAATTGGACGAAGGCCGGTTGGCCGAAGCCCATTTGGCGCTGAGCACCTTGTACGACAGCCCGGACACGCCGGTGGAACTAGACCGGCAGGTCGTCGATCTGCTCGATCAGTTGGCCGGCTCGGTGATCTACTCGCAGCAGCACTTGCTGGAACCGGAATACATGGTCCGTCCCGGCGAGACGCTCGAACAGATCGCGCAAGCGCACTACGTCCCGTGGCAACTGCTGGTACGGATCAACGGCATCCGCGACCCGCAGAACCTCCAGCCGGGCCAGAAACTGAAAGTGGTTCGCGGTCCTTTCTCGGCCGTGATCGACCTGACGAAGTACGAGCTGACCTTGATGCTGAAAGGGCGTTACGCGGGCCGCTTCCCGATCGGCGTGGGACGTGACTACGCGAGTCTGGCAGGTTCCTACGTGGTCAGCGACAAGACGATCAACCCGAGATACTTCGGCCCCGACCAGATGGAAATTGCGGCCGACGATCCCAACAATCCCTACGGCGCGTTCTGGATCGGCCTGTCCACCCAGGACGGACAGCCATGCGGCGCCGGTATCCACGGCACGAACGATCCGGCCAATCTGCACCGCACCGGCAGTCGCGGGGCTATCTGCCTGGATCGGCAAGATATCGACGATCTGTTCGGGATCCTCTCGGTCGGCTCGCGCGTGGTGATCCGGGACAGGGAGTCCGTCGACGAGTCCGTCGACAATGCGGTCATGGTCCCCGGCCGCACGGTTCGCTAGCAAACCGTGCCGCAACCTGCCGCACTCAATTCTCCTGGCACGGGCACTAGCCAACCGGCTGGCGACAAAGTAGAATCGCGCCAGTCTCGCTCTTAGGCATCATTCATCCTGTGGAAGGAAACCCGCCGGTGTACGACAAACAAGCGCTCATGTTGCTGGTCAAGGAAAAGGCCCTGAAATTCGGCGATTTCACACTCGCCTCGGGCCGAAAGGCCAAGTATTATCTCGACGGCAAGCAAGTCACGCTCGATGGCGAAGGGGCCCGGCTCGTCGGCGAAGGGATCCTCGAACTGCTCGGCGACTCGCTGCCGGACGCGGTGGGCGGGATGTCGATCGGGGCCGACCCGATCACGGCGGCCGTGGTCACCATGTCGGCCGTACGCGGCACACCGCTAAAAGGCTTCATGGTCCGCAAGGAGTCCAAAGGCCACGGCACCAACCAGTACATCGAGGGGCCCGTACAGCCCGGTGAGAAGGTGATCATCGTCGAGGACGTGGTCACCACCGGCGGCTCGTCGCTGCTGGCCATCGAGCGGGTCGAGGAGTTCGGCCTGAGGGTGGCCGGCGTGATCGCCATCATCGACCGCATGGAGGGCGGCGCCGAAGCCTTCGCCCAGCGGGGATACCGACTCGACAGCCTGCTGACCATCCGCGACTTCGGCATCGAACCGCCGAAAGAGTAGTATCACATCGCGATGCTCGGCGGTCCCTAATGCGAACATTTCTCGGGCTACTGAACCGGGAGCCATTTTCTGCCGATAATCTCTTTGATGGAGACCTCGCTGCATAGGGATTTGAAGTCGCATTACGCCGGCCGCAACGCGCGGTTCGAGGTCCCGCTGGGTAAGTATCGCATCGACGTGGTCCATCGCGGGCGGCTGATCGAGATCCAACACGGCTCCTTGGCCGCCATTCGCGACAAGGTTCGCAAGCTGCTGGACGATCATCGCGTACTGGTCGTCAAGCCGATCGTCGTGCGAAAGCGGCTGATCAAACAGGCGGCCAAGGGCGGTGAGGTGATCGATCAGCGTTTCAGCCCCAAGCGGGGTCGGCTGCTGGATCTGTTCGACGATCTGGTCCATTTCACCCGCGTATTCCCTCATCGACGACTGACGCTCGAAGTGCCGCTGATCGAGGTCGAGGAATGGCGCTATCCGGGCCATGGCCGGCGACGACGCTGGCGGGAGAACGATTTCCTGGTCGAGGACCAGAAGCTCGTGGGAATCGGCCAGACCTACCGCTTTCGCCATCCCCGGGATCTGGTCCGGCTGATCGAAGGTCCCTTGCCTCGGCCGTTTCACACGGGCCACCTAGCCGAGGCCCTGGGCGTGGATCGCTGGATTGCCCAGCGAGCCGCCTACTGTTTCCGCCAGATGGGCGCCACCCGGCAAGTCGGCAAGCAAGGCAACGCCCTGCTCTATGAGTTTGCGTCGAGGTGACGTTCACGCGGCATTGTCGGGAGCGATTACGGCGCAAAAAAAGCCGCCTACTCCCGATTTTCGGAAGCGGCGGCCGTTGAGTCAAACCTCTCGCTGACTGCGACCGGATGCGTCGCTGCGAGACGTGCGGGGATCTGGCGTGCTATTGCACTAGCCGTGGTTGACCCCGGCATACGCTAAAGGGTTGGCACCTCCGTCGGAATTCTTAGCGAGAGGCTCGAATCTAGTTCAGGCTAACTCGGTTCTGGAGGATTATCGGCACTTTCCAGTCAGCAGCTTGCGACCGAATCCGATAACCCCCCTCCTCTTTTCCATACCCGGAAATCCGTGCCCGGAAACTGTCTCCATCTACTCTATTTTACCCTGCGAACCCCGCCGGGGACACCTTTTTCTTGTGAGAAAAGTCCCTTAGCCCGAAATCCCGGCGGTGATGCCAATTACTTCTCTTTCACCCAGACATTGCGATATTGCACCTTATTGCCATGCCCTTGCAGGAGGATACTCCGCGGCGAGGGGCCTTCGCCCAGGCCGCCGGGGGTCGCCTTGGATAGCTCGAAGGCGCCGTGGATCACTACGCCATTGTGACGAATTGTAACTCGGGCGTTGGCGACTTTTTGGCCGTTCTCGTACTTCGGTGCGGTGAAATCGATGTCGTAGGTCTGCCAGGCCAGCGGCGGGAAGCACATGTTCACGTCCGGTTTGCGAATGCTGTAGAATCCGCCGCATTCGTTGTTCTCGCCTTCCAGACCGAACGAGTCGAGCACCTGGCACTCGTAAGCGTGATGGATGTAGACGCCGCTATTGGAGCGTCCTTGGCCTCGGGCGTCGGGCATCCACGAGAGGCAGAATTCCAGATGGATTTGGCAATCGCCGAACTGCGGCTTGCTCGTCACCCCGGACAGCAACGTCTTGTCCTTGGTCATCGTGCCGTGATGGAACTGGTCGGCACTGGTGCCGTCGAACAACACTACGGCCCCTTCGGGCGGCTTGGCGCCGAGCGTGGGACTCTTGCGCGTGGTACGACTTAGCTGCGCCACTTCCTTGCCGTCGAGGTTGGCAAATGTGATCTTTCCGTCGGCAATCTTTGCGGTCAGTTCGTCGCCCTTCAGCGCGTCGGCCGGGCCTTCCAGAAAGACTCGCTCCCCGCCGCGTTTCCATCCGTCGCCGGGCAAGCCGCCGCGGTAGCCGACCGCTCGGAAATTACCGCCGCCTAAGGCAATCACTTGAACGCCGGCCTTCCAGGGGCCGTCGGCCGACGCGACTTCACCGACATATTCCCCTTGGATCGAGAAGTCGGGATCGGCCTTCGCTTCGTCCAGGTCGATGATTTCCTTAGAGCAAGCCGTACAGGCCAGACTGCACGCGATGACAAGGATCAGTAATAAGGGTGCACTGCGACGCATGGTGGGTTCCTTTCAGTTGGGGAACAAATTGAACTTCTGAAGTTTACTTCACGGAACGAGATCAACGCGGTTTTTGGCCGCCGTGCCGGCGACCGCTAAACGATTCGTTGTGACCATCTCTACTATTAGGTCCCTTGCCATGCCGCCGGTCAAGAGCGCCAGGTTTTTTGGCGGAAAAGAGATGGCCCGGGGGTGCTATTTCCGGGGCGGGCCGATACGAGGGCTCTTGGCTCCCTCGGTGATCGTGATCAGCCGGTCGACGACCATATCGCGAAAGATGTCGGTCCCGCCACCGATCCAGCGGACTTCGATCCGATCGACCTTCGTGCGTTTCCCCAGCCCGAAGTGCAGCCGCATGCCGTAATGACTCTGGTATCCGCGTCCGCTGTGTAGCTCGTCGATTTGGGTCAGATCGCCGGCAACGACTGTGACCCGGGCTCCGACGCCGTCGCGATTGGTTGTTTTTCCGCGCAGCCGGATCTGGATCCAGTGGTTGTCGGTTGGG
>SDBV01003962.1_pt1 | contig 21473 bp, 27 predicted proteins | sample 2277081 | NCBI WGS metagenome assembly SDBV01 (sample SAMN10402039, study PRJNA504765) | marine sediment metagenome | isolation source: marine sediment core GS10_PC15, 223 cmbsf | place: Arctic Ocean: Southern Knipovich Ridge | collected 2010 | reverse complement strand
CCTTTAAATTCTGGGGTTATCTCTTCCATTGTTGTTTTTATTAATTCTTTTTCTTCTTCATTTTTTAATCTTCCTTGTAACAGAACAATCTTATTTTCTTTTGCAATATTCAATAATTTTCTAATTCTTCCTAATGAACTTAAACCTTCTATTTCAGTGTAAGGAACGATTCTCAGTGTTACCATCTTTTTCATTTTCATATTAACCTATATTTAATAATTTTTAATCATTTTGTCAGGATAAATAAAGCATCATAAAAATCCTTTATTTTTTTTCCATATTTTGCACTAAGACCAATAACATCATATTGTGGAAATGCATTCTGAAGTTTTTTTAATTTAGCTCGTTTTAAATCAACTTTATTCCCAACAACTAAAACAGGAATATTTCTAGCTTCTAAGTTGCCAATAATTGTAATATTAACCTGATTATATGGGTCTTTAGTTGAATCTAAAACAACAACAACAGCATCCATATCATCTAACCAACGAATTGATTCTATAACTCCTTTAGTTGCTTCTTTTGCTCTTTTTTTTGCTTGTTTTGTTTTTAATCCAGATTTTACAAAATCTTCATAATCTATTTTTGTTGCAATTCCAGGAGTATCTACTAAGCTGAATGTTAATTCCTTTCCTTCTTTAGATTTAATATTAATCTGTTCTTTAATCTGTATTTCTCTAGTTTCATGAGGTATATTTGTTACTTTACCCATTTCTTCATTAAGCCAGTCTTTACAGATTCGATTAGCTAATGTAGTTTTACCAGCATTTGGAGGGCCATATAGGCCTAGTTTAATGTGTTTTTTTCCACTAAAAAGATTTTTGAAAAATCTGTTAATAAGATTTCTAAAAAAGGATATCATAATTTTGGTTTTATAGCAAAATATTTAAAGATTATTATTAAAGAAAATAACTATTTCTTCTCCAATACCTTAATTCCATTAAAATCAACAAAAATTACATTATCCCCTTCTTTAACTTCACTTAATAATTCCTTGTCTAGTTCTGCATCAAATGTTTCATAACTTACTGGATCCATGATTTGTATTTTATCTTGTAATTTAGCTATAACACTTCCTGTCTTCCTTATTATATCTACTTCTTCTAACCTTTCTGTATGTGCACAGACTAATTCCTTAATATTTCCTTTGCTTAATGGTTTAAGAAATAATTTTGTTTTACTATGGCTATGTGTTCCATAAGCAACATTCTCCTTTCTCTTAATTTGATGAGGTTCATTTTGATGAATAATCCATTGTCCAATATTAGCTTCTTTTGCTTCCATAGAATTATCTTTTTCTTTTTCTTTTTTCCCCCTTCTTTCTTTTCTTTTTTCCCCTTTTATATAGTTTACCAATAGCTCTTTTCAATATATTTTTTTCTTCTTCAAATTCATCATCAGATTTTTCTAATTGTCCTAATGTTCTAACTTTCTTTTTCTCTAATTCTTTACTTTTCTTTAATGCTTCTTTAAATTTCCCTTTAACCATTAAGGACATAAATATTTAAAAACTATATAAAATTTTCTTAATTAAATTGAAAGGCCAAGTAATTTCAGGAAACTTTGGAGAAATCTTAATAAGACAAAAATCAGATAAAGAAATTGAATTAGGAGAATTATTAATTGCAGATACTGCTGAGGGAAAGATTCTATTACAAGTGGCAGATTTAATCTATGGAAGCCAGTTATCTCAACAAAATTTAGAAATGATCTCAGGCATGAAATTAGAGGAAAATATCAATTTTGAATTTTTTGATAAAGAGCAAAGAAACTATAATTTAGCTGTTTTAAAGCCATTAATTGCAATAAAAAATGGTAAAGGAAAGTTATGCAAGGTAATGCCAAAATTCTTTTCAGAAGTAAGAGAAATAACAAAAGATGATTTAAAATTCTTGACTAAACCCATGAATCCATTATTTTTTGGGAAACTAAGATCTGGCAGCAAAGTATTAGATGTTGATATTTTCTTAGATGGAAAAGAGGTTTTTTCCCATCATATTTTAATTCTTGGAACAACTGGAAGAGGAAAATCTGTTTTAGTTAAAAATATTTTATGGAATATAAAAGGAGATTATTGTGGGATATTAGTTTTAGATCCTCATGATGAATATTATGGAAGAAACAAAATTGGTTTAAAAGAAAAGAATGCTATTTATTACTCAAAAAATCCTCCCCCTGGAACCAGGACATTAAAGATTAATATAAAATCAATTAAGCCAGAACATTTCAGGGGTGTAGTTTATTTTTCAGACCCCCAATTACAAGCTATTCATAGTTATTATAGATATTATAAAGAGGAATGGATCAAATCAATTATTTTAGATAAAAAACTGCCTCTTGAATATCATGAAGCTACATTAGCTGTTGTTAAAAGAAGAATAATGTCTTTATTGAATATTTCTTTTCAAGAAGATGTATTTGTTTGCATAGGAGTATTTGATTTTCAATCAGGAGAAACAACCATACAAGATATATGTGATGAATTAGAAGATGGAAAAATTGTGATTATTGATACATCTTCCTTTTCTGGAAACGTAGAAATATTAATAGGATCTTTAATAGCAACAGAAATCTTTAGAAAATATAAAAATTATAAGATAAAAGGAAAATTAAAAGATAAACCAGTTATCTCGATAATTTTAGAAGAAGCACCTAGGGTTTTAGGAAGAGAAGCTATTGAAAAAGGTAGAAACATATTTGAAACAATAGCAAGAGAAGGAAGAAAATTTAATGTTGGTTTGACAGCTATAACACAATTACCTTCTTTGATTCCTAGAGAAATATTAGCAAATATGAATACAAAAATAATTTTAGGAATAGAAATGGCTCCTGAAAGACAAGCAATTATTGAATCTACTTCTCAAGATCTAAGTAAAGATAACAGAAATATTGCTTCTTTAGACAAAGGAGAAGCAATTATAACTAGTAATTTTGCTAGATTTGCAACACCAATTAAGATTCCATTTTTTGATGAAGTTGTAAAAAAAGAAAAAAAAATAAAAGAAGATTTTTCTGACATCAAGGCATAACACTATACCAATATAACAATAACCGATCTACTGCTCTAACTAAATCCATATCTTTACCAGAAATAATAATACAATTACCATCTAATAATACTTCGGTTTTATCGCTTCTTTTTAAATAAACAGTAGCTTCATCGTTTTCACAGGTTATCACAGGAACATCTCCACAAGAAGAATCATTATTAGTACAAGCAGAAATTGTAGTTAATTTCATGCCTTGAACCAAATTTAAAGATAACTCGGTAGCGGCTAAAGCTAAATATCCAAGTTTTTCTTTTACAATTGCACCTGTTGGAAGTAAAATATCCTTGGGGGGATCAAATGTGATATAAACATCTTTTGATTCAACAAATATGTTATTGATATAACCAGTTACTTGAATATCTTCTAAATCATTTGGACCAAAGCTTAAAGGAACATTGAGCAAATTATTGCCCCATCTCATTTGAGTATGCCATTTCCCATCATCATATTTTTTAAAAGTAAATCCATTATATTCATATTCATAAGGATTTCTGCGTGTTTTTCCATATAAATAACTTACACCAAAGATTAAGGCAAAAATAATAATTAAAGAAGCTATAGCAATTAATGTGTTTCTTGTTGTTGTTTTTTTTGTTTCTTCATCTAGTAAATTATCCTCACCTTCTTTAATTTCTTCTTCCATATCTTCAGAAAGTATTATTTGATTTATAAAGATATTCATAAAATTTATATAAAAATTAAAATTAAAATAATAATTAATGGGAGATATAATAATAAAACTAGAGGATGTCTGGAAAATATATGAAATAGGAGATATAAAAGTTAATGCTTTGAGAGGTATGAATTTAGCAATTAAAAGAAGTGAATTTGTTGCTATAATGGGTCCTTCTGGCTCTGGAAAATCAACAGCTGTTAATATGGTTGGTTGTTTAGATATACCAACAAAAGGGCGTATATTGCTTGAGGGAAAAGATATTTCTCATTTATCTGAATCTAATCTAGCTCAAATCAGGGGAAGAAAAATTGGTTTTATATTTCAACAATTTAATTTAATCAATACCTTAACTGCTCTAGAAAATGTAATGCTTCCAATGACATTTCAGAATATTCCAAGAGAAAAAAGAATACAAAGAGCGACAAAACTTTTAGAAATGGTAGAATTAGGAGATAGAATAAATCATAAACCAACTGAATTATCTGGCGGACAACAACAAAGAGTAGCTATAGCCAGATCATTATCAAATGATCCAGAAGTTGTTTTAGCAGATGAACCAACAGGAAATTTAGATACAAAAACAGGTAATACTGTAATGGATTTTTTAAAAAAATTACATAAAGAAAGGAAAAAGACAATAATAATGGTAACACATGATGAATATGTTGCTAAAAAAGCAGATAGAATCGAATATTTATTAGATGGTACGATCGTTAAAGTAAAAAAGAACCATAAAAAGGTAAGATAAGAATAAAAAAATATTTAAATAGAAAAATAAAATATTAAAAAAAAAAAGATGATAGATAAGAGGTATTTTTTATTATTATTGATATTGTTGTTAGTTATACCTTTTGCTTATTCTAAAACTGTTATTGGTTCTGATTCAAGGCCCAGTTATATTAATATAACTTTACTTAGTCAAGAACCAGATCCTGTTGAACCAGGGGAAGTAGTTGAACTAAGATTTAATATTCAGAATTTTGGAAGCAAAAATGCAGAAGATTTACAATTGGAAATATTGCCAGAATTTCCTTTTTCCATGTATGTTGGAACAGTTGTAAAGGCACTAGGAACTATATTTGGAAGACAAATGGGAGAAAAAAGAGCTTTAACAGTTTATTATAAAATTAAGGTAGGGGAAGATGCAATTGATGGTGATAATGATTTATATATAAGATTTAAGTATAGTGAAGGAGTATATGAAGGTGACTGGATAAAATACTTTAATCCATTTAAGATAAGGATAAGGCCTAGAGAACCGATATTATTTATTGAATCTGTTAAAACATTGCCAGAGCAAATTGCACCAGGTGAAAAAGGAATTATAAATGTTAAATTAAAAAACATGGTAAATTCTGTTGTTAAAAATGTTAAAGCAATATTAAGAATAGGCTCTTTACCTTTTGTTCCACTAGGATCATCAAATGAAAGGATAGTTAAACAGATCAGTCCAAAAGGAGAAGCAATATTAAGTTTTGATTTAGCACCAGAAGCAAGTGCAGAAGCAAAATATTACAAGATTCCTCTTGATTTAGAATATTATGTAAATGGGAAAAGCTATAATAAAACAAATTATATTGGAATTGAAGTAAATGAAGTTCCAGATATATATGCAAAAATAGATTCAGCAACTATTTATCAAAGAAAAAAACCAGGAACAGTAACAATAAAATTTGTAAATAAAGGAAGTTCTGATATAAAATTTCTTAATTCAGTTTTAAAACAAAGTGACGATTATAATATAATCTCTTCAAATAATATTTATGTTGGCAATATTGATTCAGATGATTATGAAACAGCAGATTATGATTTATATGTAACATCAAAAAAAAATACAGATATTCTATTGAGCTATACTTTTTTAGATGCTAATAATAAAAAGTATACAAAAGATGTAAAATTAAAATTAGGTATATATTCTACATCACAAGCAAAAAGATTAGGTTTAGTTGAAAGTAGTAGTGGATCAGGGATATTTATTATCCTAATAATTATTATAATTGGTGGATATTTCTATATAAAAAAAATTAAAAAAAAAAATATTAAAGATTATTTCAAATTAAAACAATAAAATGTTAAAAGATTTTTTTTTAATTGCCTTGAGTAGTTTAAGAAAGAGAAGAATAAGAAGTTTTCTAACTATGATTGGTATTTTTATTGGCATAGCTGCAGTAGTTGGCTTGATTAGTTTAGGCGAAGGATTAAGATTAGCTATAAGCTCTCAATTTGGTTTTCTTGGAACAGATACTTTAGCTGTTCAAGCTTCTGGACTGGGTTTAGCTGGTCCCCCCGGATATGGAGTAGCTGATCCTCTGACAGATGATCTAGCTGATAAGATTGCAAAAATTGAAAATATAGAATATGCTGTTAATCGTTATATAAAATCAGGAACTTTAGAATTTAATAATGTACAAGGAATAGGGATGGCAATGTCTATGCCTTCAGGAGATAATAGAAAAGTTGTAGAGAAAATGATAAACGCAAAAGCAGAACAAGGAAGGTTATTAAAAGATGGAGATACCAGAAAAGTTCTTCTTGGTTCTGATTTTACAAATCCCGATAGCTGGGGGGGTAGGGGAATTAAATCAGGGGATCGTGTACTAATCAGTGGTATTTCTTATCAAGTTGTAGGAATTATGAAAAAAAAAGGTAATTTTCTGTTGGATAGTGCAGTAGTAATTAATGAAGATACATTATTAAACGATTTAGGAGATACAGGAGAAGTAAATGTTATTGGTGTAGTTGTTAAAAATGAAAAAAAAATAGAAAAAACAAAAGAAGATATTGAAAAATTATTAAGAAAAGAAAGAAATGTGAGAAAAGGTGAAGAAAATTTTGAGGTACAATCTTCTCAACAACTGTTAGAAACTTTAGATTCTACTTTATTTGCAGTACAATTATTCGTAACAATTATTGCTGGAATTTCTTTATTAGTTGGTGGAATTGGAATCACAAATACTATGTATACTTCTGTTCTTGAAAGAACAAAAGATATTGGAATAATGAAATCAATTGGAGCAAGAAATTCAAATATATTCACAATATTTTTTATTGAATCAGGATTTTTAGGAATTGTAGGTGGAATAATTGGAGTGATAATAGGATTAATATTTGCATATGGTTCTACTTTTGCTGCAAGAATAGTATTAGGAGTAGGTCTTATACAAGCACACGCATCTTTATTTTTAATTTTTGGTTCACTTGTATTTTCATTTATAGTTGGTTTAATTGCTGGATTAGTTCCAGCTTTACAAGCTGCAAAAAAACATCCTGTAGATGCTTTAAGGTTCGTAAAATGAAATTAGATGAAATAAGATACACATTGAGGAATCTCAGACAAAAAAAATTAAGAAGTTTTCTTACGATTCTTTCTATATTAATAGGAATCACAGCAATATATGCTATAGTTAGTTTTGGTTTAGGTATCCAGAATTATATGGATGTTTTAGCAGAAGAAGCTGGAGTAGATCTACTATATGTAATGTCTAAAGGTGTTGGTGCTCCTGGAACAGATGACGCTTTCTATTTAACTAAGGATGAAGTTGATTTTGTTGGAAAAATAAAAGGAGTTGAAGAATTTAGTGGAATGTATATTAGTGTAGGAGAAATTGAACATAAAAAAGAAAAAAAATTCTTTTTTGTAATGGGTTTAGATATGGATAAAATTGATTTTGTTTTAAAAGCATTTACAGTGGATATAGCTAAAGGACGACAATTAAAAAAAGGTGAAACAGGAAAAGTAGCTCTCGGCTATTTATATCAATTTGAAAATAAATTATTTAAGAAAGCTATTAAATTAGGAGATAAGATTGAACTTAACGGCAATAAAGTAGAGGTTGTTGGTTTTTATGAAGAAATAGGAAATGCACAAGATGATTCAAATGTATACTTAACTTTTAAAGGATTTGAAGATATATTTCCTGATGGTATAGATGAATTTGGATATGTAATGTTAAAAGCAGGCAATAAAGTAGATCCTGGAAAATTAGCAGATAAAATTAAAGATAAATTAAGAAAGTATAAAAATCAAGATAAAGGAAAAGAAACTTTTTATGTACAAACTTTTGAAGATCTAATGGAGACGTTTGGAATGATAATAAATATATTAAATGGTATTTTATTTTTAATTGCTTTTATTTCATTGATAGTAGCAGCTGTCAATATAATGAATACAATGTATACTTCAGTTATAGAAAGAACAAAAGAAATTGGAATTATGAAATCAATAGGTGCTCCAAATAGAGATATTCTTACTATTTTTATTATTGAATCAGGATTGTTAGGAATGTTTGGAGGAATAGTAGGAGTAACTCTTGGTTATGTTATTGCAAAAATAGGTGGTATAATGGCTAGTTCAGCAGGTTATGCCATGTTACAACCATTTTTTCCAGCTTATTTAACAATAGGTTGTATTTTATTTGCTTTTATTGTTGGTGCTGGTTCTGGAGTTATGCCAGCAATACAAGCTTCTAGATTAAAACCAGTAGATGCTTTAAGGTATGAGTAAAACGAATACCTTAAAGCTATGAACGTAGTGAATATGCATTGAGGTATGAATAAGAATGAGGAAGGAAATTCTTGAAGGTTCTATAACTAAAATTATTTTAAAATTATCTTGGCCTATGATGCTGGCTTTTGTCATCAACACTGCTTTTAATATTATTGATGCTATTTATGTTGGAAGAATAAGTGCAGATGCTCTTGCAGCAGTAAGTATGGCTTTTCCTGTCATTTTTTTGATTATTTCTTTAGGAAGTGGAATTGGTGTTGGGTCTGCTTCATTAATTGCACGTGCTATTGGAGCTAATGACAAAAGAAAAGCAGACAATGTTGCAGAACATTCTTTGTTAATAGCTATTTTTTTATCTATAATTTTTGCTTTGATTGGAGTTATTTTTTCAAAACAAATTTTTATTTTTATGGGAGCTACTAAAGAAATCTTACCATTAGTTGTTAGTTATACTAATATTTTATTTTTATTTAGTTTTGTTATGTTTATTCCAATGATTGCAAATAATTTTCTTCGTGCAGAAGGAAATATGAAAACTCCAATGTATGTTATGGCTAGTGGTGCTATTTTGAATATTATATTAGATCCAATATTTATCTTTGTTTTGGGGTTAGGTGTTAAAGGTGCTGCTATTGCAACAGTTATTTCAAGAGGTTTTCCATTCTTCTTTATTTTATGGTATTTATTTAGTGGAAGAGCTTATGTAAAATTAAAAATAAAAGATTTTAGTTATAAATGGAATATTATTAAAGAGATATTTTTTATTGGAATTCCAAGTTCTTTAAACAATTTAAGTCATGCTGTTGGTATGTTTGTTTTAACAATAATTGTATCTGGATATGGGGTTTATGCAATAGCTGCATTTGGAATTGGATTTAGATTAGATAGTATTGCTGTGCTTCCTGTTTTAGGTATAATGACTGCAGTAATAACCTTAACTGGCCAGAATATTGGTGCAAATAATTTTGAACGTGCTGAAAAAATAGCTTATAAAGCTTCGTTAATAGGAGTAGTATTTTCTTTTTTTATTGGATTATTATTTTTTATATTTCCTAAATTAATGATATTAATGTTTAATAATGATCCCCAAGTTATAGAATATGGAATATCTTATTTAAGAATTATTTCATTTACTTATATATTTACTGCATTTTCCATTGTATTAAATGGTGCTTTTTTAGGAGCAGGAAAAGCATATAGTGCATTCATATTAACTGTTTTAAGAACTTTAATATTATCTCTGCCTCTTGCTTATTTGCTTTCTTTGAGATATGAAGTTACAGGTATTTGGATAGGAATGGCAATTGCCACTATTATTGCAAGTATTGTAACATGGCTCTGGTTTAGAACTGGAAGTTGGAAAGATGTAAAATCTGTTTAACTCAACAATCCTACTACAAGAGATCCAAATCGTACCAATAAAAAATAATTTATTACAATATTCAAAGAGCCTGCAATAACGTTTGTAACAGGATCATAACCAATAGCAACAACATATATCACTCTCTTGATTATATTATAAGCAATTACTAAAATCATACCACCAACTACAATTCCAAAATCAATTATAAGAAAAGAAAAAAGACCAAGAAGAGTATATAATCCTATTTGAATAAAAAATGTCGGATCCAATCCCGCTGTCAAAATTCTGGATGTAATTGCTATAGCAATAGTCATTATTATTGCAAAGACAGGGCTATAGGCAAAAATTAAAACAACAAATGTAAAGGATATTAATTCAAAACCAATAGGTATGTTTACAAACCTTTTGTAAAATACAGATATTGAAGCTAATATAAATAAAAGTGATATAACAATAAATTCTTTTAAATGTTGTATGAAAATCAATGAGAGCAATATAATAAGAGCAAAACCCAGTAATCTTACTTTCTTTTTTTTTTCCAGGTATTCTAATATCCTTAATAATAATTTATTAACTTTTATTGGTAAGTTCATTTTCTCATCTTCTTAAGATATTTTTTTAGTTTTATTTTAATGTTTTCTTTTAGATTTTCATCTAAATCAAAATCATCAATTTCATTTATATTTATTTTAGGAAGTTTGGTCAAAGTTCCTATAAACTTTCTATTTGCTAATTTTGCTTGATTTTCAATTTCTTTAGCATATTTTGAATTAAAATATCTTATGGAAGGAAATTTAGTTACTGCATCTGCATAATTTAATAATAAATTAATTTCATCTAAATGAGTTAACCAAGAACCTGCTGTTATTTTTATATTTGGAAAACTTTCTCTAGTTTTTCTTAACCATTCTAAATAATAATTTGTTGTTATATCTTTTATATCTTCAAAAATTGTTTCTTTATGTTTCTTTAATCTATAAAATGTTATTTTATCTATTTTATTTTTTTTTATAAATTTCTTTAATAATTTGAAATCATCAATAGTTTCTCCTAAACCCAAAATAATTGTAATTGATTTTTTTAGATTATATTTATCACATAAATTAAATGTATTTTCTATATCTTTAATTGATTTAGAAGGACACATATAATCATGTAATTTTGGATTAATACATTCTACTGCTCCTGAAATTCCTTTGATATAAGGCTTAAACTGCTTTATTTCATTTTCATTTAATGTTCCTATATTCAACCAAATTTTTCCATAAATTTTATTTATATTTTTTAATAAAGCTAGTAAATTAGGATAAGCGCTAAAACCAGAACTTAAAAATTCAACTTTCCATCCAAGTTTCTTGCATAAAAATATTTCTGCTAATATACTGGCCTGTGTTCTGATTGCTTTCTTCTGATGTTTAACAGTAGACATATAACAAAACTTACAATCTGCTTTTTCACAATACCAGCTAAGGAATACAGCTCTCTCAAACCAGGTTTCTTTCATAGAATTAATGTTTATTAAAGTGTTTTTAAACCTATTTACGATTCAATTCCCATACCTTTGTTTCTTTTTTAAAAGTATTTGGTTTAAATGTTCTTTTATTCAATATCACGTTTAAATTCTCTCTTGCTTTTTTATGTATATTCCATACTGCTTGATCTAGAATGTATAACATATCTTTCCCATCATTCTTTTTAAGGTCAAAAAGTATGTCATTTAAAGTATCAACGTTAAAAGTAGAACTAAAGTGAGTTATTAATAGATTTTTATTAGTTGGCTTCATAACACACCTCTCTATTACTTCATAATTTAATTAATATATAAATATTATGAAAGCCCCAGGCAGGATTTGAACCTGCAACCTACTGATTACGAGTTTCAACTTTCAACAGTTGCTCTAGCCGTTGAGCTACTGGAGCATCATAGATTTTTAAGAATTTCATCTTTTGTTTTAAACTTTTTCTGACAATCAGAACAAATATTGTGTTTTTTTCCTTTTTCGTCTTTTATTACAGAACCTATTATCTTCTTTAAAAAAGTCTCTTCAATCTTTTTCTTGCATATCTCACATTTCATAATATATGATAAAATCAAATAATCTTTAAATATATTGCTATATTCCTAAGATTATGAAATTTGCACATTTAGCTGATGTTCATATAGGATCTTGGAGAGATCAAAAGCTTAGAGATCTTTCTTTAAGGGCATTTGAAAAAGCAGTTGATCATTGTATTGAAAAACAGATGGATTTTATCTTAATCAGCGGAGATTTATTTAATACTTCACTTCCAGCTATCGACAGACTAAAAGCAGTTGTTATTAAGTTAAGAGGATTAAAAGAAAAAAATATTCCTGTTTATATTATAGCAGGAAGTCATGATTTTTCTCCATCAGGAAAAACAATGTTAGATGTGTTAGAAGAAGCACAATTATTGATTAATGTTGCTAAAGGGAAAGTTATAGACAATAAATTATACCTAAATTTTACAATGGATAAAACAGGAGCTAAAATAACAGGAATATTTGGGAAAAAAGGAATGCTAGAAAGAAGATATTATGAAAACCTTGATTTAGAATCTTTAGAAAATGAAACAGGTTTTAAAATTTTCATGTTTCACACTGCATTATCTGAGTTAAAGCCAAAGGAATTGACAAAAATGAAATCATATCCGATTAGTTTTCTTCCAAAAGGATTTGATTACTATGCAGGTGGTCATATACACATAATAAGAAAAGAAAGTTTAGAAGGTTACAAAAATGTTATTTATCCTGGCCCTTTATTTCCAAACAATTTTAGAGAAATAGAAGAATTACAAGGAGGAGGATTTTATATTTATGATAATGGAAATATAAGTTATGAACCAATACAAATTGTTAATGTTCATTCAATTAAAATAAACTGTGATAATAAAAATCCAAAACAAATTGAAGAAGAGATTGATAATGAAATCTCAAATAAAGAATTTAACAATACAATAGTCACAATAAGATTGATAGGGACATTAGAATCTGGAAAAGTTTATGATATTAATTTTAAAGAAATCTTTACAAAACTCTATAATAAATCAGCTTTTTTTTGTATGAAATCAACTTATCTATTACAACAAAAAGAATTTGAAGAAATTAAAATTGAAAAAGCATCTACAGAAGAAATTGAAGATAAATTAATTAATGAGCATATTGGCCAGATAAAGATGTTTGATCCTGAAAAGGAAAAAGAATTAACTAAAAAAATGATTGAATCATTATCTATAGGAAAAGAAGAAGGAGAGACAAATAAAGACTTTGAAAACAGAATAAAAGAAAATTTAATTAATGTTTTAGAATTAAAAGAATTTTAATATTTCTCTTAAATCTTTTCCATCTATAACAATTTTAGCATATTTTCTTATTTCTTCATCACAATTAAAAGCAATTGATAATCCAACTATTTTAAATGCTCCAATATCATTATAATGATCTCCAACATAAGCTACATCTTTTAAATTTATTTTTAATTTCTTACATAAATTTTTTAACACTTTAACTTTCTCATTTTCTCCATCTGCAATAGGCCATTTAAAATCTACAATTTTATTATTCTTAATAATTAATTCATTTGTAAAAATAAAATCAATTCCTAAATCATTTTTAGCTCTTAATGCTAACTCTTTAGGTCCAGAACTTATTATTGCTGTTTTTATTTTTCTTTTTTTAAGTTTAGAAAAAGTTTCTTTAACGCCCAGCATATATTCTGCTTCTTCAATTAATTTAAAATAGAAATTAGACGATTTTCCTTTCCATAATTTATGAACAACTTCTTTAACTAATTTTTCATAATTATTTTTTTTTAATTTGTCTGTTAGTTTCTTACCTTTTTCATAAGTTCCGAATTCTTTATGTAATTCCATCCAGAAATTAGAATGTTTGAATATTACTCCATCCATATCAAATGCTATTAATTTAATCATATTGTTTATCTTTTCCACCTAAATAACGATTAGTGTGATTAGATTTAACATCAGAAACAGGAAATCTTAATTTATTTTTTTTTATTACTTTTTCTATAGCTTCATCAAGATTAACATTATTATTGTTTGCAAGAAGAGCTAAAAACCAATATATATCTCCAATATGATCTTCTAATTCTTCTTTGTTTTCTAACAAAACTTTTCTTAATTTTTCAATATCTTGTTCCCATTTAACAATATTTCTTATTTCACCAACTTCTTCAACTATTCCTAAAAGTAGATCTTTTGGATTATGAAATTTATCCCAATCCCTGTCTTTAGAAAATTGTTTTATTTTTTCTTGAAATTTATTCATATAAAGATAGAATGAGTATGATTTTTTAAATTTTTGCTAAATTATAACTTTTTCTCTAATTCTTCTAAACTTACTTCCTCAATTGGAAGTTTATAAGTTAATTCTTTATGCATTGGTTGAGAAATAAATTCCTTAATTACATATATTTTATTTACTTTAAACCACTTTGTCTGTCCAATCTCAACAAAAATTCCAGGTCCTAAAGCTAAAACTAATAATATATCTGATTTTTCATCTAATAATTCGGCATGTTTCTCCATGTTCCTGCATTAACTATTTCATCACAAATCTCTTGATCTAAATAATCATAACCAAATTCTGTATCTTCTAAAGGAATTATTCCAATAACTTTATTTCCATTAAAATCAAGATAATATCTACTAAAAATATGACTTATAGAATCTTTGTGAGGAATAATAACAATTGAATGGTTTTTATTTGCAATAACATTAGCAATATATTTTATTTTTTCTAAGTAATCTTTTTCTTTTATCTTCATTAATTTATACCAGTCTTTTGGTTTTGAAGGTCCTAAGATTCCAATCTTCATTTTTTTCTCTTTCGATAATCTTTAATTGCTTCTTTCAAAGCTTCTGAAGATAAAACAGAACAATGAAGTTTGATCGGAGGTAAAGAACCCCCTAAAGATTTAACAATATCTTTTTTATCTATTTTCTCTGCTTCTTGAATTGTTTTTCCTTTTGCCATTTCTGTTAATATTGAACTAGTTGCTATAGCTGCAACACAACCAAAGGTCTTTACTTTAATGTCTTTAATAATTTCCTTGCCTTTTTCTTTCTTCACTTTAATATAAAGCCACATCAAATCTCCACAAACTGGATTGCCAACCTTCCCTATACCATCTGCATTTTTTATCTCTCCAATATTATGCGGATGTTGAAATTCCTGAATAACTTTTTTTGTATACATTTTTCTTAGCTATGTTTATATTCCTCCTTGTTATATTTAAATCCTTTATGTATAGGACTTATTTTTCTTAAATTTTTTACAACTTCTTTCATATTTTTAATTGTATAATCAATTTCTTTTTCAGTTGTAAATCTTGATAGAGTAAATCTTATTGTTCCATGTGCTACTTCATGTGATAATCCTATAGCCATTAAAACATGACTTGGTTCTAATGATTGAGATGTACAAGCACTTCCAGTACTAACCGCAATTCCTTTAAAATCTAAATGCGTTAATAATGCTTCTCCTTCAATAAAATTAAATGAAACACTAACATTATTACATAATCTATTATCACCATTTAATTGTGTACTTGGAATTTTTAATAATCCCTTGGTTAATTTATCTCTTAATTTTATCATTTTTTTAATATGTTCTTCTTTCTGTAATTCAACGGCTTTTGCAAATCCAACAATTCCAGGAATATTTTCTGTTCCTGCTCTTAAATTATTTTCCTGATGACCTCCATGAATCAATTTTCCAATTTTAACACCTTTCTTAACAAATAAAACTCCTACACCTTTAGGACCATGAATTTTATGAGAAGATAAAGACATTAAACTAATATTATCTTTTTTAACATCAATTGGAACTTTTGTGAATGATTGTACTGCATCTGTATGAAACAATATTTTCTTTCTTTTGCAAATTTCTCCAATTTTTTTAATATTTTGTACTGTTCCAATCTCATTATTTGCATGGATTATTGAAACTAAAATTGTATTTGCCTTAATTGAATTTTCTAATTGTTTTAAATCAATAAAACCATTTTTATCAACATTTAAATATGTTATTTTAAAACCAATTTTCTCTAAAAATTTACATGTATCTAATACAGCAGGATGCTCTACTTTACTTGTTATAATATGTTTACCCATATTTTGAAATGCAATTTCTTTTATAGCTATATTATCTGCTTCACTTCCACTAGAAGTAAATACTATTTCTTCAGGCAATGCATTTATCTTTCTAGCAATTATTTCTCTTGATTTTTCTAAAGCTTCTTTTGCTTCTCTTCCAAATTGATGTAATGAAGAAGCATTTCCATACTTATCAACAAGATATTCATTAATTACTTTAACAACTTCTGGATCTACTTTTGTTGTTGCCCCATTATCTAAGTATATTTTCATTTTCTTTCACAAACATCACAATATTTCTTAACATGATTTTTAACTAATTTCATCAAAGGTATCATTGTTTTTTTATTTAATGAGTAAATTCTATTCTTACCTTTTTTTTTAACATCTAAAAAATGGCATTCAGTTAATTTCTTTAAGTTATGACTTATCTTGCTTTGTTCTTCTTTTAATGATTTACATATCTCATTGACAGACATACTTTTGTTATATAACAACTCTAAAATCTTTAATCTAGTCTTATTCCCTATTGTTTCAAAAAACATATTATATGATTTACATATCATATGAATTAGAAGTCATTTGTTATTTATATATCTTTCTTTTTAACAAAATCAAGTTTAATATGTGCTTCTTTTAATTGTTCAGGATCTAAATCACCTGGAGAATTATCCATTGGGTTTTGCGCTGATTTATTCTTTGGAAATGCAATTACCTCTCTGATATCATTTCCAGGAATATCTGCCAATATTGCAATTAATCTATCAAAACCAAAGCCAACACCTCCGTGTGGAGGCCCAGCATAACGATAAGCATTTAATAAAAATCCAAATTTCTTATACGCTTCTTCTTTACTCATTCCAATAACTTTCATAACTCTCTCTTGAATTTCTGGCCTAGTAATCCTTATACTTCCTGATAATAATTCAAGTCCATTTAATGTCAAATCATATAACCTTCCATAAACTTTTCCAGGGTCTGTTTCTAAATATTTTAAATGCTCTTCTTTAGGAGAAGTAAAGATATGATGCATTGGGTTCCATCTATTTTTTTCTTCATTCCATTCAAACATTGGAAAATCAGTTACCCAACAAAACTTATATATTTTTTTTTTTATTAAATCAGTATCTTTTGCTAATCTATCTCTTAATTTTGCTAATAATGGGTTAATTTCGTTTCCACCAGCCATAAAGAACAAAGTATATTCTTTTTTAGCTCCAACTGCTTTAATTAATTCTTTTTGCATTGATTCTGGAAAATATTTTGTGATAGATGATTCTAATTTATCAGTTACTCTTGCCCAAGCCAATCCTTTACCCCCTTGACTTATCATCCATCCAGTTAAATTATCTAATTCTTTTCTAGAAAAATCATGATCTATTGGAAGACATTTTACTAACTCACTTTTTTTAAATACTTGAAAATCAGATTTATGTGCTATTTTAGTTACATTAATTAATTCTAATTTAAATCTTAAATCTGGTTTATCTGTTCCGTATTTTTCCATTGATTCATCAAAAGTTAATCTTGGAAATGGTGTTTTTAAATTAATATTCATTACTTTTTTGAAAATATTTTTTAACATGCCTTCAATAACAACAAAAATGTCTTCTTCATCAACAAAAGACATTTCCATATCCATCTGTGTATGTTCTGGCTGTCTATCAGCCCTTAAATCTTCATCTCTTAAACAAATAGCTGGTAATTGATAATATTTATCCAAACCAGCAATCATCAAAATTTGCTTATATAATTGAGGTGATTGAGGAAGAGCATAAAACTTCCCAGGATTTACTCTGCTGGGAACAATATAATCTCTAGCACCTTCTGGTGTTGGTCTAACCAACATTGGTGTTTGAATTTCTATAAAACCTTGTTTATGTAAATATTCTCTTGCTGCCATCATTGCATCATATCTTAATTGTAATCTTTTTTGCATAATTGGTCTTCTTAAATCTAAATATCTATATTTTAGTCTTATTTCCTCTCCAGCCTCTATCCTATCATCTATTTCTATTGGAGGAACATCAGATTTATTTAAAATTTCAATCTCATAAATTATTACTTCAATTTGTCCTGTTTTAAGCTTTGGATTTTCCAATCCTTTTCCTCTAGCTCTTACCTTACCTTTTACAGCAATACAATATTCTCTTCCAAGTTTTTCAGCTACTTTATGAGAATCTTTATTATGTTTTGGATCAAAAACAACTTGAGTTAAACCATATCTATCTCTTAAATCAACAAAGATTATTCCACCATGATCTCTTCTAGATTGAACCCATCCATTAAGAATTACTTGTTTCTTAATATCTTTCTTTGTTAATTGGCCGCATGTTACTGTTCTCTTGAGTTTCATATTTGAAGAGGAGAATATATTGTTATTTAAAAGTTATTGTTTTAATAATTTTTTAAGTATTTCAACAACTTCTTTAGGACTAGCTTTTCCTTTTGTTTTCTGCATGACTTTACCCATAATAAAATGAAGTGCTTTTTCTAAACCTTTTTTATAATCATTTACAGCAGCTGGATTTTCTTTTATTGCTTCTTTACAATATCTTTCAAGTTCTCCTATTTCTTTAACTATTTCTAATCCTTCTCTTTTAACATATTCTTTAACATTAAATGGCTTTTCAATTAACTTTTCCATCAATCTTTGTCCTGTTGTCTCAGATATTTTTCCCCTTTCAATTAAGCTTAATAATTCAAGCAGATTTAATTCATCAATCGCAACTTCTTGTAATGATTTTTTATTATAATTTAATACTCTTGTTAATTCTCTTCTTAACCATTTTGCAGCTAACATTGGATCAATTTCTTTAGCAACCCTTTCAAATAACTCTCCAAGCAATTTTTCTTGAGCAAGTATTTTAGCATCAATTTCTTTAATTTTATAATCTTTAACGAATCTTAGTGATTTTTCCCTTGCTAGTTCTGGCATTTCTCTTTTTACATCTTCAATCCATTTTTTTATTATATTAATTCTAACTAAATCAGGATCTATGATATAACCATATTCTTCTTCTGTTTCCTTTTGCCTTAGAGAATATGAAACACCTTTATTTGAATCCCATCCTCGAGTTTCCTGGATAATCTTCCTTCCATCTTGTACTTCTGTTTTTTGTCTTGCAACTTCATAAAACAAAGCTCTTTCAATTTCCTTAAATCCTGTTATATTTTTAACTTCTACCCGATTATATCCTGATTCTTTTATTGAAATATTTGCATCTGCTTTTAATATACATGTATCAACATCAAATATTTCTAAATAATTTAATATTGTGATTAAATGATTCATAAATTCTCTTGCTTCTTCTGGTGAAATTAAATCTGGTTCTGTAACTACTTCCAATAAAGGTGTTCCACTCCTATTATAATCAATCAAAACATAATTTGATTTAGCAATTTTTCCTGGATGGATTAAAGCAGCAGGATCTTCTTCCATATGAACTCTATTTATTCTAATTTCTTTTCCAGAATTTAATAATAACTTACCATTTTTTCCAAGAGGAATCTCATACTGTGTTATTTGATAATTCTTAGCCATATCAGGATAAAAATAACTTTTTCTAGAAAATATTAATTGAGGAGAAATCTTACAATCCAAAGCTAAGCATAATTTTATTGCTTGCTCAACACATTTTTTATTTAAAACAGGCTTAGATCCAGGCATTCCTAAACATACTTCACAACATTGACTATTAGGAATCTCAGAAGGAATATTTTTACATCCGCAGAATAATTTTGTATTGCTATTAGTATTTACATGAATCTCTAAACCAATCACAACATTTGATGTAAATTTGTTTTTCATTCTAATTTACTCCCAACCTGCATTAACTTACCTTCTTCAAAATGATCTCCAATCAGCATCATTCCAACAGGTAATTTATTTTTCTTTCCAATAGGAATATTCATATGTGGAAGTCCAGCTAAATTTGGGCCAACTGTTAAAATATCAATCATATAATTCTGCAATAAACTTAATTTTTCAATTTCAGAAAATTTTGGTGGAAGTATAGGAACAGTAGGACTTATTAATAAATCAAATTTCTTAAAACTTTTTTTGTAATCTTCAATAATTTTAGTTCTAACTTTAGCTGCTTTTAGATAATAAGCATCTCTAAATCCACTCATACGAGCAAAAGTTCCTAAAATTATTCTTCTTTTTGCTTCTTCTCCTAAATTCTCACTTCTTACTTTTGTAAAGTATTCATTAAAATTTCCTTTTAACTCGTCATTTTTTCCATATCTTATCCCACAATATTTAGCAAGATTTGTTGAAGCTTCTGAAGTTGCAATTAAATAATAAACAGCTAATCCATGTTTTGATAAGGGTAAGGAAACTTCTTTAACTTTAGCTCCATTACTTTCTAACATTAAAACACCATCCATAAATCTATCTTTAACAGCTTTATCAACTCCCTCTCCAATACTTTCTTTAATCAAACCAATTTTCATTCCTTTGATATCTTTTCCGATATAATCAGAATAATCATCAACAGGAATATTTGCTGAAGTACTCTCATTATTATCAAAACCAGAAATAATTTCTAAAGCTAAAGCAACATCTTCTATTTTCTTTCCAATCGGCCCAATCTTATCTAATGAATTTGCATAATCCATTAATCCATATCTTGAAACTCTTCCGTAAGTAGGACATAATCCAATAACACCGCAAAAAGCAGCTGGATTTACTATCGAACCACCAGTAGATTCTCCTAATGAGATGTGATTATCTAATAATTGGCTTATTCCTGCTGAACCTCCAGAACTTCCACCACATGCATGAGCTTTATCAAAAGGATTTAAAGGAATCTTAAAGTCAACACCAACATTAACACTAAAACCACCAAAACCAAACTCATCTTGAGAAGTCTTGCCAATTATAATTCCCCCTTCATCAATAACTTTTTGAACAGCAGTTGCATTAAACACAGGATGGTATCCAGAAAGAACTTTGCTTCCTGCTCTTGATTCAACATTTTTAACACAAATACAATCTTTTACACTAACTGGAACTCCAGCTAACTTACCTTTTGGATTTTGTTTAACTTTTTTAGCTAATTCTAAAGCAAGATCTTCTGAAATTTCATTAAAATAATGATATTCCTTATTTATTTTCTTAATTTTAGAAATAATTTTATGAGTATGTTCAATTATATCAATTTCTTTGTTTTTAACTTTTTTAATAAATTCTTTAATCATATTACTTTTGGCCCTTTAAAATAACCATCTTTTTTATGTTTTGTATTTGATAATGCTTCTTCCTGAGATAATGATTTTTCTTCAATATCTTCTTTTATAAATTCCTTTAATTCAATTGGTTTGTTTGATTTTTTAGTTTTATCTGTATTAACCTTAGCTATTTTAGAAAATGCTTCTAAAATTTCTTTTAGTTGTGGTGTGAATTTTTCTATCTCTTTTTTAGTTAATTTTAACCTAGCAACTTCAGCAACATGCTCTATTAACTTTTTATCTACTTTCATAATATAAAAAAGAATATAAACTATTATAAATTTTTAGGTTTTTATGAATATTAAGTTCCATAAAGGATTTTCTGTATATGAATCAGGAGAAGATCCTGTATTTGTAACTCCTCATTCTGGCCCTGCATTTGAGGTTACAACATCAAGAGACGATTATTCAGAAACAAGTTCTTATTCAGTTCTGCAAGAATGCCTCTATGGCTTATAGATACGATTACGTTGATATGGATAAAAGCTCCCTCTACTATGATTA
>SDBV01003961.1_pt1 | contig 21475 bp, 35 predicted proteins | sample 2277081 | NCBI WGS metagenome assembly SDBV01 (sample SAMN10402039, study PRJNA504765) | marine sediment metagenome | isolation source: marine sediment core GS10_PC15, 223 cmbsf | place: Arctic Ocean: Southern Knipovich Ridge | collected 2010 | reverse complement strand
ACGTCTTGCCTCCTCCATCACAATTGGTGACTTCGAGCGCGCACAGAACAAGGGCGCTGTCATCGACCTTCTGAAGTCCAAGACAGAGCAGGCAATGTCTGGTCTTGAGGATCGTTTTGGTCGTTGGCTTCTTCAGGGTGAGGGTGCCGACGATGGTTCCTCCATCACGACCGCTCGCACCTCCGCAACCAACGGATCGGCCTTCGTTGAGCCCATCCCTCTAATGATCCACGGAACGCCTTCTACTTCGATTTCCATCGGATCCATCAACCAGAATACTGAGACGTGGTGGAAGAATCAGGCAACCTCCGGTTCGGCTAACGCAACGTACAGCGCTATCCTGAAGGAAGTTGACCATCTGATTAACCTCTGCTCTAAGCAGGCTGGACCGGGACCGGACCTCTTCGTTACTGACCTTCTTGGTTACGAGCAGATCTCCGCATCTCTTCGCGCACTACAGCGCTTCACCGACTACGAGGATGTGAACTTCCCTTGGAAGGCTATCCGACTTGCTGGTGCTCCGCTTTGTTTCGATCAGTTCATTCCTGACGTTTCCAACGGTGACACCACTGTTGCGGCTGGTGAGGAATCCACTCTGTATGCAGTCAACTCCAAGTACATGGGCGTATCCGTGTATGCAGGCGCTGACTTCACACCGGGTGAGTTCGTTCGCGCACCGAACGGAGCTGGTGAGACCTCCATCGTTCAGTGGTACGGTGCTCACTGGGTATCCCGCCGTGACAAGCAGGGTGTCCATAAGGGTATGACCAACGACTCGGTGGCATAAAGACCAACCTGAGGGGGGTAGGCAATTCTGCTGAGCCCCCCAAAGTAGCCTACTGGTGAAAGAGGCCAACATTTAAGTTGACTCGATTCACTGAAAAGGAGATAGGCAAATGATTTTCAATAGCTTCCAGCGCGAAGACGACGACGCGCTATTCACTGTCGTACGCAACGTTTCCGGTGCCGCTCGCGCTATCGGTGACAACGTTGTTTGGGACATCTCTGGGTCCGTTGACGGTGTTCGCGTAACAGCGAACGCATCCAACACCCTAAACCTTTTCCGTGGAATCCTCATTGAGGCTCTTGCGGACAGCGCATACGGTAAGGCGCAGATTCATGGCTATAACGCCGCTGCATACATCACGAACTCCACCAACGCCTCCATCACGGCTGGCGACGTCCTGATCGGCGTAGCATCTAAGGATGGTCTTGAGTACTCCGTTGCAGGAACCGGTATCACGGGTTTTGTCTATGCAGCCGAAGCATTTGTCACTTCCTCGACACCTGCCGAGGTTTTGAAGAAAGTGTTGATTAGGGCGGTTTGACTTAGTCAGTGCTGTGTAGTACAATACCTCTTAGTGGCTCAGGCTGCTAGGAGGTTTTTTTATGAATACGTGCTCGAAGTGCAAAGAAGAAAAGTCAATTTCGGAGTTTAGTCCTCACAAGGCATCACCGGGTGGGTTACTATCATGGTGTAAGCAATGTAACGCTAAAGCCAAGAAGTCTCGCTACTGGTTGATGTCTCCAGAAGAGCGTAAGGCTTACAATGCGAAAGGTCGAGCCAACAAGACCAAGGCTCAGATCAGGGCGGATAATCAACGTTTCTACGCGAAACATAAAAAGAAAATGCGTGCGGAGCAGGGCGCTCGATATCATGGCATCACCCCAGAGGAGTACGTAGAACGCCGTAAGCTTCCCTGTGAGATCTGTGGTAGATTCAGCGAGAGAACTGAGGGTCGTGGGAGCGGTCAGCACATCGACCACGACCACAAGACCAACAAGCTTCGAGGTACACTATGTGAGAAGTGTAATCGTGGGTTAGGTCATTACGATGACGATCCGAAGCAGCTCCGTGCCGCAGCCTTGTATTTAGAGAAGTATTTAGTGTAGAATGGGGGCCGATATGGGACTAAGCACAAGCACGGACGCACCTGTCAGCGGGGGCGTAACCAGCGTCCTTGGTGGGGTTGCTAAAACCCAGCTCAGTCCAATCGGTACCCCATGCCGTCAGTTGTCCATCCGCTCTCATGTTGGCAATACGGAGATGAGTATAGGCGGGAAGGATGTTGGCCCTGGTACCCGCTGGGCGTTCATTCTGGAGGGCGAGACGTGGTCTCTGGGGCCTTTCCAGCCGGGGGTCGGCATCCGCCCCTGCGACATTTACCTAATTGGCGGCACTCTTGAGGCTGTCACATGGGTAGGGATTCACTCATAAAGAACTAAGGAGAGTATGGAACACTCAGGCTCGAACAGACGTTGGCGTGGGACGTTGGACGTGCCGCTTACAACTCAAGGACTTCAGGATTCAATTTGGCTTGGTCTTGATTTCCCAGACGACTTCGACCTCATCATTCACGATGACCTGTCTCGATGTAGGGACACGGCTATGTCGATACCATCAAAAAGACGTATTCAGAACAGCCTAGGTCCACGTCCGTGGCATATGGGGCCTTTTTTTGAGGGCGAGCCGGTTGACTATCTCTCGATTTCAAATGCTCAACTTCTTATAGCAACAGACATGACTCCTACTGGCGGGGAGAAGTTTAGCGAGTGGCTTGAAGATTGGATGACTTTCATCCACGTCATGGACTATAGCTACCCGAACGACCGTGTTGCGGTAGTCACCCACAACAGAAACATTCAGACTCTGTACTCGATGCACAACGGGGAGTTTAACCAGAAGCTCTACGATGTTGAAGGCCCAGGTTTCCTTACCGTACACGCCTACAACCGTGGAAATATTGAGCCTTGGGGTGGGGTGGGCTTCCCTCCCGGCCTTTATTTGATAAGACACGCCGAAACGGCTTGGGGTACCTAGAATGATTCTTCCATTCAATGACGTTGGTGCGTATGTAGTGATGCGTAACTTGACTGGTCATACTATCGAGCCGGGTGAGTGGGTTTTCACCCAACATAAAAAGGTTATTCTTGATAAACATGATCAAGGAATCTTCCATCATGTTGATGCATCTGCTGATGAATACGTAGATCATGGTAAGTACGGAAGGTTTCGTCTTAAGAAAGCAACTTTTTTGTGATAGCTACAGAAAACATCTTTAACAACACATCGAGCATCATGCAGCTCGACGGAGTTCAGCTATTTCCATTTTCGATGATACTCGCTGGAGCTGAGATTGGTGATGGGGTTCGAATTCAGTCCTTTTCGATTGTTGAGGGTGGTGCGAAGATTGGTGTAAGGACAACCGTCCACGCCCACAACATCATTTGCGGATCAGTTGAGATTGGAGAAAACTGCTTCATCAGCAGCTTCGTTGGTTTCATTGATCGTACGTACCCACAAAACAGAAGTAAGGATCCGATTGAGAAAACGATCATCGGGAACAACGTTGTGATTGGTGTGAGTGCTGTCCTGTTTCCAATCTCGGTAGGTGATTACGCAATCATTGGTGCCAACTCTACGGTCCTTCGAGATGTTGAGGGTGGGGAGATCGTCAGTGGAGTAGTGAAGTGATCAGAGCAGTGATGCTGTGGTCTCACCGAAACGGTTATCTTCCCATCCTAGAGGAACAGCTTGAGAGAGGCGGGGTTGAGTACATCTCGGAGAAGGTCGAGAACTTCTCATGGCGCACTCAGCAGTTGTACTTCCTTGATGTAGCAAGGTACTACCCAGATGATCTCCTGATTAACCTAGGGGCATGGGACACGGTGTTTCTTGGTACGCTGGAAGAGATCGAAGCGCTGAATCTGAGAGGTCACATCACTCTTGGGGCTCAGAAGTATTGTTGGCCTGACTCTTCAAGGGCGTGGGGATACGAGAGGAAGAGCCCAAACGAGAAATCTCCTTGGCGTTACGTAAACACCGGTCCTACTGCAGGGCTAGGTAAGGACATCTCAGAAGCTATTGAGTGGGGTTGGGAACGGTTTCCGATTCTTGGCGACTCGATTCACGTAATGGCTGAAAGCGATATGCAGTTTTGGTCAAACTTGTACTTGAGCGACGAGTTTGACATCAGGCTAGATACAGAATGCAGGCTAGGTCAGATGGCTAACATGAGCAAGGTCGGGGAATTGTACGTTTCGGGGAGTCGTATTGTCAACTCTGTTCATAACACGGTTCCGATCTTTTTTCACGCAAACAACAAGTCTCCAATTCCAATAGAGCTGGCGCAGTAATGGAAGCCGAGGCACCAAAGCTTGGAATCTTAGAGCTTCAGCTTGAGACCACAAGCACCTGCAATGCAGACTGCTACTTCTGCCCCTACACTGCGATGGGTCGTGCTGGAAATTTGATGGATATGGACCTCTTTCGAAAGATCATCGATGAGGCCGTGACGATCCCAGTGGTCAAAAGGTACGTTCTAACTGGTCTCGGTGAGCCGTTACTTGATCCACACCTTGCTGAAAGAATCAGGTACACAAGGGATCGGACAGCCGCAACCATAAGGATTTACACTAACGGGGTCTACTTGACGCCAGAGAAATTCGAGGTCTTGAAGGAGTCGGGGATTAACTCGATCATGATCAGTCTCAACGCTGTAAATAAGTCACAGCACGAAGACATCATGGGTCTTAAGGGGAAGTTCGACATCGTTTGCTCGAACGCCGAATACGTTCTCGCTAACCAAGGTGAAGTAGATGTTTGCGTGAAGGCTGTTGCTGGAGAACGGTTCTCAGGCGATGACGCTATGGAGTTCATAGGTAGATGGGGTAGCATAGCGAAGGGTGGCGCTGGCTACTGTATGATTGAGAACAACTGGGCTGGAGACAATGATGTATCGTGGGCATGGGATCCAAACGAGTTATGTCGCTTTGCTCTGGCTCAGATCGCCGTTCTGTATAACGGGAAGGTTAAGACTTGCTGTATGGACGCCGAGGGAAAGATGATCTTCGGTGACCTCAACACACACACCTTACGGGAGATCTACAACGGAAACAAGTACCTTTCGTTCCGTATCGCCCACAGTGAGAATAAAGCAGCTCAATACGATATCTGCAATGGTTGTTCGCGTGCGCCCTAACATCTTAATCGATGCTGCACCAAAGTCTGGAAGCAGTCATATCAAGCTGACCCTACAGAGGCTCCTTGGTTACAGGGACATGTTTATCTCGAACGATAACGTCATCAATGCTTCAGCAGTGCAAATTCTAGTTGGCAGTTTTGGTGAACAGATTGCACATCATCACATCATCCCCAGTCCGTGCAACGCTTCCATAATGAAACGGTACTCAGACGAACTCAAAGTTGTTGTTACTCAGAGGAATCTTCTTGACTTGATCGTATCTCTCAAGAACTATTTAGAGGACGCAAACGTGAGAGATGCTTGGGACTCGCGGGGTGTTGAAGCTAGGAAGAAAACCATAAGTAACAGAAGGACTCATCAGGAAACCCCCTTCCACACCACAGGCGATGACTGGGCAGGCTTGGATGATGATGTGCAGTACAACTGGATCATCAGGAATTCAGTGCCGTGGTACTTGTCCTTTTTCGTATCTTGGGCAGCTAGTGAGGTTCCACATCTTGATGTTTGGTATGAGGAGTTTTTCAATGATAAAGTGGCAGGAGTCGAAGCCATCCTTGATTTCGTGGGAGTCGAGCCCGGGTTGTATTCAAAGGATAAAATCTCCGAAGTGGCTAGCCACAGGGACGGCAAATTCAATAAAGGTAGATCTGGACGCGGAAGGGAAGTTTTACCACAAGAAATGATTGACATCGTTTACGATCAGGCTGATTCGTGGGGGCCGTATTGGGGTCGAAGGATTAAGGAGGAGTTGCTTGACTAAAAGAATGCTTGCTGAGGCTAGGTCGAAAATAGCTGATCGTCCTAACATTTACCTGTCTGCGTTTTTTCGTAGCGGTAGTACTCACGTTAAAATCACTCTGTGTAGGCTATTAGGGTACAGGCCGGCGTCTGCCGTGATATCCGTTGGGGATTTCGGAAACGACTCACAGCAGATTAATCACACGGCAGCTCAGGTTCTGTTTCCTTTGCCAGCACAGGTGTTCCATTCTCATACACTTGGAACGTGTGGAACTCAGACATTATTGAATCTTTATAAGCTGAATCCAGTTATTATGACGAGAAACATACTTGATAGTATGGTGTCTTTGAGGGAGTTAATCTCTACTGGAGAGAGACAGCATCTTGGGATCTTCTATCCTCCGTGGTGGAGAACGATGTCTGAAGAGGAGCAGTTCGAGTGGATCGCCAGCAATGTCTCGAATTGGTATTTCGTATTTTACACTACATGGAATTTAACCCCAAACCTTAACGTTCACCATATTCGGTATGACGATTTCTACGCCGACCAAGTAAAGGGAATACGTGGAATTCTCGATCATATTGATATAGGAAAACAGGGTCATGTTTTGGACGAAACGATTAGGAAATTCACAGAACCACAAGTTGGCGGAAGACTTAAGTTTGGAATCAGCGGTCGCGGAAGGAAGTTGGTTCCGTTGAGTGCGATAAAGATTGTTAAGCAGCAGGCAATGTCGTGGGGTAAGGAGTGGGGTCCAAGAATGATTGAGCAACTGATCGAGAGATGAATAAGGGAAGAGAGAACTTTTTCATTACATCATTCGCAAGAACAAGTCACTGTCATATGTCGGTGTCTATTTGTAGGGCTCTTGGCTATAGGGAATCTACAGTTATTGGAATAGATGGTAATGGAAACGAAGAGCAGATCATTAACGTACATGCAGCGATGATTTTGTTTAGGCTTGGTGGTCAGGTATTCGATGTTCACGTTAAGGCTACAGGAAACAACATGGCTTTCCTTAAAGCATACGAGAAGAACATCAATATAGTTGTCGTTCTAAGGAACGTGATTGATTGCCTTATTCTTATGAAGAAGTACTTCGATAGGGGTGGGTTGGTTCCGGGGATTGTTCATCCTAAAGACTGGAATGAAGGTATGGAGGATCATCGAAAATATCACTGGTTGGCTATGAATGCTTTACCTTGGTATACATCGTTCTATGTTTCTTGGATGCAATACGACAATGCTCTTCTTGTGAAACATGAAGATTACGAGTCGGATAAGGTTGCCTCTATTAGGGGGATTCTTGAGTGGAGCGGACATTTAGATGATCCAGCATTAAGGAATCCGAGAATCAAAAGCTTACCAAAGGTGGTGGATCACGAAAACCCAATGTCGGGATTGACGCTAAGGGGGAAGATGTCGGATTACGTATCCGACACCTTCTTAGGACAAGTCATGGATCACTTCAAGTCTTGGGGTCCGTATTGGGAGAAAAGAATGATTGAGGATTTGAGATGAACGTGAAGGCTGTCTTGATTTACTCGCACATTGCTGGACATCAGAAGCAACTTGAGCATCAACTCATGATGCAGGGTATTCCTATTATCGACTTTGTGGATCCTGATTTTTCGTGGCGTCGTCGCATGATGATGAATATGGAGATCGCGGCCCAGAACCCAGAAGATCTTCTCCTGTTTCTTGATGCGTGGGATACTTTACTTCTTGGGACACGAGAGGAGATTTTGAATCTTCGGCTCGATAAGGGCGTAACGTTTGCTGCTCAGAAGTTGTGTTGGCCTGACTTTAGCCTTGAGGGAGCCTATAAGAAAAAGAATCCCAGAGAGGGTTCTCCTTGGCGTTACATCAATAGCAATCCAATGGCTGGGTTAGGGAAGAACGTTTATAGGGCTCTCGATTGGGGATGGAAGAGATTTCCTCTTAAAACAGACACTGTAATGATGCAGGCTGAAGATGTGTGTGAAAGGTTTCTGGCTAAGCTTTACTTGAGGGCTCCAAGAAGGTTTGGACTTAAGCTTGATACGGAATGCCGCATGTCTCAGGTCTACAGGAAATCCTTGCCGGGAGATTTGTATCTTGACGGAGACAGGATAATCAACATGATTCACAGGACAAAGCCGATCTTTCTTCATGCAAACGGAAGAACGATTGTTCCCGAAGAGTTACTAAGAGAGGAGCTGTTCCGTGGATGATACTGAATTCGATGAATTTGAAATCACTGACGGGAAGGAGATTCGTACCCTAACAATACTTAACGATCGTGGTCACTTTTCTCGTAGTAAGGAGTATGGATTTCCAGAATGCTGTGCCCTTGATTACATTTGTGATCTACAACACAACAGGCTTCCGGCGTGCGAGAGACCATCTAGAAACAACTCTCCGTATGTAGTTTGCCGTAAATGCGAAAAAAGGCTTGGGTCAGATGAGGTCCATGGCCCGCTCAACTCGGAAGACTACGTTTTATGAATCCCGATTTAATGCCTGATCTTCCTAATATCTTCATTACGGCAGGGTACAGGACTGGAAGTACTCACATAGCTAAATCACTGGCTAGGATTCTCCGTTACCGAAGGACCACTGTGATTGCTCCCGGCGGGTCTATAGGAGATGAGGGCCACAGGATAGACCCGCCAGCTTCTGACGTTTTGTTTCCAATGGGTGGGTTTATCTTTCAGTGTCACGCTAAGGGGTCTCCTGGGAATCTTCCGATCCTTCAAAAGCATGGGATTCGTCCAGTGATAGTCACTAGGAACATTCTAGATAGCCTTGTCTCTGTTCAGAGTAGGTTTAATCAGGCAACAGATACTGGATGGTTAGGGAATCCAATGTTGGGGTGGAATGCTCTTCCGGTTCGTCAGAAGTGGAGGTGGCTTGCGTACAACGTTTCCCCTTGGATGATTTCGTTCTATGTATCTTGGCTTAGGGCCGATATACCGAAGCTATTCGTTTCGTATGAGGAGCATTTTAGAGATCAGGTCGCCAGCATTCGAAGAATCCTAGATCATACTGGAGTTTCGAAGTTGGGAGAAGTTTCAGATGAGCACATCAAAATGTTCACTGATCGTCTTGATGGAAATTTCAGTGGTTCAGGGATATCGGGTCGAGGGAAGAGGGAAGTACCGAAGGAGTATCAGGATATGATCAAGGATCAGATGAAGGCGTGGGGGTCTAATCATTGGCCCGATTTGGTGAATCTGATATGAAGTGTCTTATGCTTGGGGCCGGCCACGCAGAGCCAGAACGTAAAGGCTGGCTCTCTGAGACCACGGAGACGATTGAGTGGACGACGTTGGATATTAACACAGACACCACCCCTGACGTTGTGTACGATCTTAATAAGATCGAGTATGAAGACAATGATGATGGGTCTATATATCTCATTCCATTCGATGATGAGAGTTTTTCGGAGATTCATGCTTACGAAATCCTAGAGCACTACGGTAGCATTGGAAACTACGAGGGATTCTTCCGTGGGTTCCGTGAGTTGTGGAGGATCCTGAAGCTGGGTGGGTTACTGATTGGTAGCACTCCGCTAGCAACCGCTTTATTCAGCGATCCCGGTCACACTCGCTGTGTCAGCTTTTCTATGCTTTCGTACCTCACGAAGGAGTACTACGAGAACCTTGGTAATCCTAAGTGTCGAGTTACAGACTATAGGAGATTTATCGATCCATGCTGGTGGGAGTGGGTGGATGCTACTCCAAAGAACAACACGCTTGGGTTTGCGTTGAGGAAAGCATGAAACAGAAGTGCTTAATGCTTGGGGCCGGCCACTTGGATCCATTCAGGCAAATTAAGGGTCCAGATTCAGCACCGGAGGAAAGTACTGAGTGGTGGACTCTAGATATGAACAAGGATTCTAACCCAAAGATCCACTTTAATCTAGATCGGATCGAGTCATGGATTCTGTGGTGGAATAGGATCCCCGTTAAGGCCGAGACGTTCGATGAGATTCATGCCTACCAAGTGATGGAGCATTACGGGAAACAGGGAAATTTCAAAGGTCTCTTTCGTGGAATGCGTGAGTTGTGGAGGATCCTGAAGCCGGGTGGTTGGCTTATTGGTTCAAGCCCCTACCATTCCGCAATGTGGGCTTGGGGTGATCCGGGTCATACTAGGGTAATCACAAGGGGTACGTTCATATATCTTGAGAGAAAGATGTACAAAAACCTTGGGCGTGGCCCGGAGTCTGATTATAGAAAGTACGTAGATCCCTGTTGGTGGGAGCTTAGGGAGAGTAGCGTGGATCCAAACACCAACGGTTACTTTTTTGGCTTACAGAAGAGTGAGTGAGGGCTTTCCATGCACTTCATGTGGGGCGTGTTGTGCGTTTATAGCTGGCCCACCTCAGGAGAAATGGAAGAAGATGGGGTGGCTTCTTCAGGATGGGTCCTGTAAGCACTATGATCCGATTACTAGGCATTGCAATATTTACGAAGACAGACCACTCGAATGTAGAGTTGACGAGAGGAAGCCGAAGGATCTTAGTGTCAAGAAGTGGCATGATCAAAACGAGAGATACTGCGACCTACTCCACAAGGCTGTTTATGGGGTATCAAGAGAACGAGGAGAGGACTGTACACATGAAGTCCCTAAAGGGAAGCAAGTGAATCTGAGGGTTATCAACAACAAAGACTCAACCTTCGCTTGCACCTCATGTGGGGCCTGCTGTGCTCAGATCGTTGGTCCTCCGGTTGAGAAGTGGAAGGCCAACAACTGGATTCTCTCTAACGGGGCCTGCACGTTCTACGACCCAGTGAACAAGAACTGCACTGTATATCAGGGCAGACCAACAGACTGTAGGGTTGACGATAAGAATCCGTTGGGTCCAAAGAACCTCAGTCGTTGGCACGACAAGATGAACAAGTATTGTGATACCGCTCATCAGAACGTCTACGGTGTTCCAAGGGAAAGGGATGAGGACTGCACTCATGAGGTTGTTGGTAAGTTAGAGCTTCAGCTTGAGACAACCAGTACCTGTAACGCCGCTTGTCATTTCTGTCCGTACACTGACCTAGGTCGTCATGGTGGTCTCATGAAGAGGGAGTTATTCGAGGGCATTATCGATGAGGCAATCACGATTCCGTCCATTCATAGGTATGTTCTTCACGGGTTGGGTGAGCCACTTCTGGATCCGTACCTCGTCTTGAGGGTGAAGTACATTCGTCAGAGGGATCCGAGGTCCACTATCGAGATCTACACCAATGGAGTCTACCTGACGCCGGACAAGTTTGACGCTCTAAAGAAGGCTGGAGTAACGTCTATCATCATCAGTTTGAATGCTGTTCGTCAGGATCAGCACACTCTAATCATGGGGCTCATTGGGAAGTTTGATTCTGTCTGTAAGAATATAGATTACGCAATAGCCAACAAGGATAGGGTCGCCATTCAGGTTCATGCGGTCTCAAATGGAGATCAGTTCACCGAAGAAGATGCCTTCACATTCTATTATCGATGGGGTTATAGTACACATGAGGGGTACGGGATCTGTATCAGGGAAACGAATTGGGCGGGCGACAACAGGACGACGCATCAGAATTGGAAGCCGAACGAGGCGTGTGGTAGAGCCTTAGAGCAGATTTATGTGATGTATGATGGACGTGTAAGCACTTGCTGCCTCGATCCGTCTGGAAAACAGATTTTCGGGGATCTCAGTAAGCAGACGATAAGAGAAGTCTATAATAGCGAGAAGTACTTAAAGTTCAGGGAAGCACATGCGTGCGATAAGGCAGATGAATATAGCATCTGTGCAAATTGTACTCGTACTTAAGGAGAAAATGTGATGATGTATAGAGTTTGCGGGAAGTATCCTGCATTTTACGAAGATGATCCGAAAATCTACAACCTAAAACAATGGCTAGTTGATGCTGAAAGTCCTGCCGAGGCTGTTGATGAGGTAATGAAATCTTGTTGGGATGAGCAATGTGGATTTATTGAAATGAAGGCTGAGCCTTATGAGTGGGATTGATTGGGAGAACAAGCCGTTAGCTGGATGGAGCGCGATGCTTGCCATTCCCTCGTATGGTCCAGTAGATCCATCGTGTCAGAAGGGTGTTCGGGTGGCGATGATGCTCGCGTCCAAGTATGGACTTACTTGGGAGGCTGATGCGTCACCAGACAAGGTTGGTTGGGGTCATGGCAGGAACATGGTCGCACAGTCGATCCTATCGTTTCCAGAGTGTACTGGAATCATGTGGATTGATTCGGATATGGTGATCGAGCCAAATTCTATTGCTCGCCTCCTATCCACGGCTAAGCGCAACAATGCTGAGTTTGTGACTGGTGTGTACCATCAGCGTGGTGGTTACTTTACTCCCGTGTTCTATCACTGGAGTAAGGAGAAGAAGGCTTACCAGCCGTACAAGGATTATCCGTCGGACTCGTTCTATCCGATTGAGGGATGCGGGTTCGGTTTCGTTTGGACGAGTAGAAAGTTGATTCACGACATCGCAGTTCATCCAGACTTCAACGAGAAGCGCGGGTGGTTCCCAGACGATAGGGATACAGGAGGGTTCGGTGAGGATATGAGCTTCTGCTTTCAGGCATCGAAGACTGACAATCAGCTCTACGTAGACACAGGCATTCAGCTTGGTCACATGGGAGAGCCTAGAATCATCCATCAGGCAGACTACCTTGAGAAGAGGAAGGAAACCGAGTGGACTATTGAGCAGGAGATGGAAAGTAAAAAGGCTGGAACATGGGGAGTAAAAGATGAGTAAGAGTCTAATAGAGTACCCCGCGCTTAAGGCGTGGGCTGATGATCTAGGTCCGGGTCTTTATGATTTTTACCGCTGCTACAAATGCAGCAGGATCATCACTCGTGAGGAAGAGAAGTTATGGCTTGCCGAAGCAGAGCTGATCTTGGACGATCAGACGATGTTCTGTCCGTGCGGAAGTTTGAGGCTTTCTCCGTCTAGGGGGCCAATCAGGTTAGAGTGGCTGTCTTACCACGTACTGAGATATACTGTGAAGGTGATCTTGGCTCGCGGTCTGGCACCGTGGTGTGACAAGCATTTCCGCTTGTTGCTGCCGTTTATTGAATATGCCGTGGGGTCTTAAGGAGAGAATCATGGGTAACTACGCAACGAAGGACGCTCGCTACACCGCTATCTACAGGCGTGAGACGCGAGTCGAGAAGGGTGGCAAGAGGGAAGTCTTCTTCCTCGTGCCTTTTGAGCTGGTTCGTTTTAACGTAGACGAGGCTGGCGAGCAGGAGCAGGTTATTGTTCCTGTAGCTCAGCGTGTGAACGTTGCTGGAGCAAAGACCGAAGAGAAGATCTACGAGAAGATCTGGGTTGTGGATGTCGTTCCGTTCCATGTTGGACGCGAAGGCAAGCATGACTTTGCTCACAAGCTTGAAGGCGTAACGACCGCTCAGGGCGATTAACTTGACGATTGATAAGCCTTCTCGTTCTGAAGCAAAATCTCTTGGCCTTAAGTCTTATTGGACAGGGAAGGCGTGTTCTAAAGGACACGTTTCCATGAGATGGTTAAGTTCTAGTACTTGTTCGTCTTGTACTAGAGCTTCCTCTGATAAGTGGTCTAAAGAAAATAAGGATAGATCAACAAAGAGGAAGAGGGAGTGGTATCGAAGAAATTCAGATAAGCAATTAGATACATTTCTCATTAGAGAGTATGGAATTACCATAGATGATTATCGTGATTTACTTGATTCTCAAAATGGTTCTTGTGCTATTTGTCACAAAACGAACGATGACGGTGTTCGTTTGAGCGTAGATCATGACCATAAAACCGGAAGGGTTCGTGGTCTTCTTTGTAGAACGTGTAATTGGGCGGTTGGATTTCTTTACGATGACAAAGGGTTAGCTCTCAGCGTTGCTAGATATCTTGGTGATAAATGACGATAGAGGAATTACTTCTTAAAGAGGAAGGGTTTTCTTCTCATGTATACACCGATCATCTTGGTTATCTAACTATTGGTGTCGGTCGTTTGGTAGATGAGAGAAAGGGTGGAGGCATTACTAGAGCTGAAGCCCTACGACTTCTAAGGAATGACATCAAGGAGTTTCGTGCTGAACTCGACGTGAAGATTCCTTGGTGGAGAACTCTAAGTAAGACTAGGCAGACAATACTGCTTGCAATGTCTTTTCAAATGGGAGTTGCTGGACTTCTTTCGTTCAAGAACACTCTAAGATCTGTTCGTAGTGGTGATTGGAAGAAAGCAGCTAACGGTATGCGTTCGTCACGCTGGGCTAGACAAACTCCCGGCAGGGCGGAACGTATGTCGAAAGCTATGGAGAGTGGAGCGTTTTAGTTATGTCGAGGTTCAATGGTGTGCCGCCCGGTCATCCATTCGGACAGCCGGGCGATGTCTTTTTTGCGAGGGGGCTTAGTGCTCTCTCTCGTAGTATTCGTTGGGCAGAGCGTTCGAAGGATGAGGCTGAGTCGTGGAGTAATCATACTGGCGGTGTGTCCATGGCTGGCTTTTTCGTTCCACCCAACGACTACAAGCATCATTCTCTGGCTTGGGTGTCTGAGTCTTTATGGACAATCAAGCATCATCAGTGGTGGGGTCATCACAAGGGCGAACAGGGATACGCCATCGCTGTCTTTAGGCCGAAGCAGGTCAACAACCAGCAAGTAACGAATATCGTGAATAACTGGCGTTCCCGCACCGGAAACAAGTACGGGTATTGGAGACTGTTTACGTTTCTTGGTGAGAAGCTGACTAATGGAAAGATTCCATTTACGAAGTTGCACAGAAAGGACGATGTTCGTCAGGTTTGTTCGAATCACATGGCTGAGGGGATGGAGCACGGTGGCGTGTATTTCGGTGAGCGTCCTGCTGAGTTAGATCCGGACGATGCCATGGACTATTGTATGGATCATCCTGAGGAGTTCAAGTTCGTCGGCTGGTGCGTGGTCCCCGGTAGGAGTCCAGCGTGAAGCTTATCTTGTCCATGGCTCTCGTGGCCTTGATAGCCCTACCCTCCTGCGGTGGGATAAACCTCCCGTGCGAGGTCACGCAGACGTGTCCTGATCCTGTACCGACTCCCACACCGGTTCCAGTTCCTACGCCTGAGCCCACCCCTACACCTATACCATCCTGCCCGGCCATCTTGTCGCCCGGTCAGAACGCCGCCCTTGAGGAGGTTGATCAGGTCAATGTGTTTGGCGGGATCTTGAATGGGGTGATGAGGGATCTCTCCGGGTGCTCTGGCGGGAGATGCGTTATTGATATGACCCGTCAGAAGTGGCACGCTCAGGTTACGGCTGCAATTCGCATGCGTGGAATGTGCGGAACGCAGCATGAACCTAATACTGACGAGATCGCCATAGGGGCCTCCGTCACGAGTATCCTTGAGGGCTACCATATCTACTCTGAGCGTCCGAATCGACCCGGGACAGGGACCATAGTATTCGCTCCACAGGCCAACAGGCCCTCGTGGAGGATATTTGGCGTGGATCCTGACCCAGAACCCACCCCTGAGCCCACACCGCCTCCTGGGGTCTCCTGTGGCCTTCCAGACCCCTCCAAGGAGCCTGCGGAGTTCAAGCTAAAGAAGCACAACCTGGACTGGGACTCTACCTTCAGAATCACCTCTCGTCAGTACTGCGATCAGGTCTGTTCTCCGCTGGATCCAGACAATTGTTTCACTGGTCGCTTACGTTGTCCTGTCCGCTTCGAAGGAGATCCTTCCCGCGAGGCGTGTGAGAGGCTTGTGATTGGAGATCAGAAGTGGTGGTGTAACGGGCAAAAGATTGCCCATAACGAAAACCCAGCTCAGGCTCGTTGTCGCGGTCTTGTGAGGACGTGTACCTCAGACGAGAAGACGTGTGCTGAGGCAGATTGGTGAAGAAGGCTATGACTCAGATCGCAGTCGGTGTCGCTGTGGTTGTTGTGTCAGGGATGCTGATGGGAATGGGAGCATTCCTGTGGGAGCATTTTAAGGACACAGCAGGGGTAAGGTCAGACCTTGACGCACTCTACGGTCTGGTAAATGACGTAGCTCAAGACGAGTGATAATCTAAGAAAGCACAAGGAGGTAGTTATGTTTGGATTTATCGCAAAAGCAGTAGGATGGGGAATCGCCCACAAGGACGCCCTGTACGCAGGCTTCAAGGTGTTCAAGGGTCTGCGTGGCCGTCGTAAGGAGACTCAGGAAACAGGCGAAAGCTTTAAGGACTTCTACGTCCGTAAGGGTAAGGACGCCATTCTAAGCTCCGCTAAGGAAGTATCCGAAGAGCAGTAATCCGTTAACGCCATCAAGGAGAGATGACATGCTGGATCCAGTTTCTATCACAACTACAGTCGTTGGCATTAGCGCCATCGGTATCATGGTCCGAAGGGTACTCACTAAGCAGGATGAGCACACGATCAACATCAATAGCTTAACCACAAAGGTTGCGGTCATCGAATCAAAGATGCCTAACGGTGATTGGGCTCAGATCCAGAATGATCTCGGAATCATGCGGAAAGCTATAGAGGAGACTCGTGGGGAGAAGTAAAGCGCGCAGGGAACGGGATCGTAAGGAGCAGAAGGCTAAGAACGTAATCGCCTCTGAGGCTCTCAAGAGGATGGAGAAGAAGGATGGATACAGCTAAGATCGCATGGTTAGCAGGGCTACTTGAGGGAGAGGGGTGTTTTTATTCCTCAAAGAGCAACAGAAACAGTCCAATGATCAAGCTTTCTATGACTGACGAGGATGTTGTTAATTTAGCTTCCGATCTTCTTGATGTTCCGTATCGTAAGTTGAAGAAAATACCGAATCGTAAGCAGGTTTTTGCTTGTGTTGTTTCAGGTCGCAAGGCTCGGGGATGGATGATGACTTTGTACTCTTTCATGGGAAAGAGGCGTAGAGGAAAAATCAAGGATTTCCTGACCTATTGGTTTAATTCTCCTACAAATCGTGGAACATCTGAATTTTGCAAAAGAGGACACGAGAGAACTCCTGAAGATTCGTATCATTTCAAAGGTAAGTCTCAGTGTAAGCCATGCAGGTTGATGGTTAACAGAGAGTACGCTAAGAACAAAAGAGTACAGGCAAGGGCGTAATGGATACCGCTCAACAAATAATCGATAAGGTAAGGGTTAGGATTGAAGATCCAGATTCTCGCTTTTTTTCAACCGCTGATCATGTTCTGGCGTACAACGATGCGCTAGACGAAATCTCTGAGGGTAGCGAGGTCTACGAGCGCAATATGACGGTAAAGCGTCGTAAGAACGCTGCGTACATTGACCTTCGTGCTTATCTTCCTGAAGACTCTCTTAGGATCACATCCGTCTGGAACATTGAAACCAACAAGTGGATGGCTCCGATTACTGTCGAGGAGCTGGACAACGCCATCGGTCGTCAGTGGGAGAACAGGCCGGATAAATCCCGTTTCTGGTGGATGCGAGGTATTTACTTTCTAGGTACATATCCAGTTGTCACCTCAGATACTGACTCAATCAGGATTCACTACGCCTCCCTAATGCCTCACGTTGAGGAGAACGGTGGGCTCATGACAGGGCTTGGTACTTCTGCTCCTCTCCCTCCAGACTTCAGCGAAACGATTCAGAACTACATGCTGTACACGCTCTTCGGACAGAAGAAGGAAACCAAGAAGAGCCTGATGCATTACGCTCGCTACGCAGAGGATGAGGCTGAGTTGAGGGATATGGCTCATAATCGTATGCAGAGGGATCGCGTACCAAGGATGGGAGCAAGAAGGACCATAGCTGGGATGGGGGTTCGCAGATGAGTACCACGTTACAAACAGCATCGGGTCGTGTCATGAGGCAGTTGGACGACGAAGATGGAGATGTGTGGACTCGATCTCAGGTAGATAGCTTCATTCAGGATGGCTACGAAAAGCTGTGTCGAGAGACTGATTGCTTGTACGACATGCACATGTTCGATTCTCAGCCACAGGCTGGAAACTACACCAGAGCATTCGAAGTTGAGTACATGACTGGGATGCCTATCTTTGGACAGTTTACCTTTACGAAGGAGTCTGATCGTCAATACGCTGGTCCCGGCGCTATTGGTCCAGCGAATCACACAAAGCATTCAGATCCAACGTACATGACTGATCCAAATGAGCCACCTTCTTCTCGTACTATTGGATTTCTTCCTAAGGGATTCACTTCAGTAGAACGAGTAACACACGATTGGCTACGTTTGATGCCTGAGTCTGCAAACTACCTTCGAAGGAGTAGGAATATCTATACGACTGAGCAGGGTGGTGTTTTCTCCTACAGCATGGATCAAGACGGATTGTTTGTCTTTCGTACGGTAGGTGTTCCCGTCACTCACTTACAGACGACCACGCACACAGTTAGCGGTACGTTTGGACCGATTCGAGCCTTCACATCTACGGATGGTGGGCAGGATCTAGATCCAGACAATGAGGATGTTGTAGCTCCAGATGGTGGTTACGGAATCATTAGGCAGATTCCACGCCACTTCGTCATGAAGTCTCATCAGTATGGAGCTATACGTCAGGTGATCGTTGACACGAACAACACTCGTGTTGAGTTCTTCAGATTGGGTGCTGATCTTACTAAGTCCGACTTTGAGATCCCTGATCGTTTCGTGAAGTATGTTGAGTGGTGGGCTCTACATCGTGCGTACACGACTCCGGGTGAGGGTGAGGATCCAGCTATGGCGTCTCACTATGAGATGCGGTTCAAGATGGGTGTGGGTAGGATGAAGAAGCGCGTAGAGGCACAGATGGACGAACGTGCAATGGCAATGGGACACAAGAGACATGGTTCTTTGGACTCATATCTTCAGAGATTTCCCAGTGATTATGGTTATAAAACTGGGTTCCATCGTGGTGGAAGATAATGAAAAACTGTACGAGATGTCTCAAGAACTTCGCGATGCTGCGAAGTATGTAGAGGAGAATTAGCTATGGCTGTAATAGTAGAACGTTTGATGTCAGAGGACATTGAGCGAGGCGTAGGATCAACATCCAAGACTCACCCTAGCGGTGGGACACTCAACGGGTATAAGGTGAACTTGGGAAGTTTTTCTACCAAGGAAAGCGATGCTGCAGTAACAGCAACATGGGATCCTGGGTCGGTTGCTAACGGTGCAAAGGTCTCTACAACCGTGACGGTTACCGGTGCAGCTCTTGGGGACTTTGTTATGGTGTCCTTCAGCTTGGACCTACAGGAGATGGCTCTTAGTGGATCTGTTTCTGCGACAGACACGGTTGAAGTTGTTTTAGGAAACCTAACCGGTGCAGCGTTGGATCTTGGAAGTGGGACACTCAAGGCAAGTGTGTTTAAGGTTCGATAATGAAGAGAGTATTACTAGCTAGACCAACGTATGGTGGTATAGATCCTATCGCAGCGAGAGCTTTGAACGTCTCTATGATGACAGCCGCGCAGCATCACGTTGCATGGGTTGGTGACATCTCATACGACAGGGAGGGTTGGTCGAAGACTCGTAACATGAGTCACTCCGCTGCGATCATGCAATCAGCAGATGGTGTTCTATGGACAGATAACGATATGGTCCCATCTCTCATTGCTATTTCTCAACTCATTACAGCAGACAAGGACTTCGTGTCTGCTCTGTGCTTTGAGCGTCGTCCACCCTTCAAGCCCACTTTTGCGGTAGGTAGTCAAGCTAAGGGTTACAATCGTGGTCAGGAGTGGCCTTCGGACTCCCTGATGCCCGTAGACGCCTTTGGGTTCGCCTTTGTGTATACAAGCATGGCTTTACTTCGTGCTGTAGGGCCGAATCCATTCAAGGGAGCCCTTGGTGAGGACTATCGATTCTGTGAGTTGGCGAAGACGAAGGGGTTCCTACCATGGGTAGATACCGGTTGTCAGGTTGGTCATTTAGGCGATCCCCAGATAGTAGACAATGCCACATTTGAGCGTCATAGGGGAACCTACCGTGCCTCTGATAAGCTACCTGTAGACGTTGATCCACCTAAGCCAAGGAAGGTTGAATCGCAGCCACCTAGGCCGATTGGATCGAGTTCTGAACTGGTGAACTAATGCTACAAGAGTACATTCCACGATCTCGTGAAATTTCTCCACATGAAGCCATCTTCGATAACGAGTTGGTGTGGTGGTGTACTGCGCCTGATGATTCTGATCCACCAGAACCGGATCCAGGAGAACAGGATCCACCTCCTACCGATCCCGGTCCTGATGGTGGTGGTGATACTGGTGCTCCGTACTGCACGACAGGAGCACGACATTTTATTCAGATGGTTGGATCCGGATCGTCAGCTACTGCTGAGTATCATGGTCATGCGTCCCACGCCAATAACACTGGTGGGGATAACTTAAGGAGAAGGATTTGGTGGTACTTGGACGGTGTTCGTACTATTACCAGTAGTAATGGAACAACTACCAACACTTCCTCTTCTTGGTCTTCAACATCAAATGGTCAGTCTAACGCTCAGTGCAGGTCTGATGACAACACTTGGTCCTGGCGTGGAAGATTCGCCAACCTAACTCAAGGTGGTGAAGAGAACGGGGCTACCCCCTACTTCAAGTCTCATGCGCTAGCAATGACGGCTAGTACTCCAACTTCTTCGGACGTAGAGGCTACAACGTCTGGAATCTCCTGCAACTTCGTTCCGAACGCAAGGCATTCTACGGTTACAGCCAAGCTTGAATACAAGAAGACAGTTGATTCTACTTGGACTCAGGCTGGTTCTACTGCTGATACAAACGGATTCACTCAGGTTGGTATCACTCGTGGAATCACCGGTCTAACAGCAGAGACACAGTACGATTTTAGGCTTGTTCTTACGAGGAATAGCACCAACAATACGACACACATAAGTGCAACAGCAAGCTTTACGACAATTGCTGACTTGGCAACAGTTACTACTGATGCAGCTTCCTCTGTTGGTCATGGAACTGCTACGCTGAATGCGACTGTTGATCACAACACTGAAAATGGGGCTTTATCGTGGCGCTACATTCTTACTGGATCTTACTCTGCTCCACCTGACGATGCTCAGGGTACAGAGGTAGTATTCGCCTCGAACCCTATTACCGGAGACGATTCTGGATCATACGGCATCAGCGGCTTGACCGCTGGTACTGGCTATACATTTTGGGCTATTTACGAACCTACCGTATCTGGTACGGAAGTCTTCGGAAGCGCGCTAACTTTCACAACCTCTGCTAATCCCATTGCGGAGGCAGCACTGGAGGATAATATGATTACGCAATACGTGGATGCTGTCTATGGGGCTACGCAGGTCATCTACTTCACACTACGTCAGCCTTCTGCTACATCATCCAACGACTTCTACACTGGAACTGCTCCAGTAGTTGCGACAGACAGTGAAGTCTGGCTTGACGGAACTTCTGACGGACAGCTTGACAACGCAATTACACGACAGGCCGGTTCAATCGTTGGTAACATGGTCTACAAGTTTACGCTTTCTGCCGCGCAAGCGACAGCAAGTGTAACTGACATCATCATCAAGGATGCGACAGCAACAGAGGTATGGAGAGACCATCACATTCAGGTCCGCACGGTACAGAACCTCGGTCAGTTAAATGTAAACGCATCCAATAAGGGCACCAACAACACAGCCGTTACATTCACTGGTAATGGCACAGGCCCAGCAATTGACTATGTTGGTGGTGACGGAGCCAGCATGGACATTAGAGGCATCATGGGAGAGATGGTTCTCCTTCAGGGTACCAACGACAATACCGGAACAGATAGTACTCACGTCGAGTTTTCTAACATGACAGGAGTTAATACAACTGCTGATTACTATAACGGTTCCATTGTG
>SDBV01003960.1_pt1 | contig 21479 bp, 14 predicted proteins | sample 2277081 | NCBI WGS metagenome assembly SDBV01 (sample SAMN10402039, study PRJNA504765) | marine sediment metagenome | isolation source: marine sediment core GS10_PC15, 223 cmbsf | place: Arctic Ocean: Southern Knipovich Ridge | collected 2010 | reverse complement strand
GCCTAATCTCCTAATAACCTAACCCCAGAGCCGGCGAGCGCTTCAAGATCACCGGAGCATTCAACGCATGCGAGAGAATGACGCGGTTCGAGATCCGGCACGACGGCCAGTGGCACACCTGTCGCGTAGACATTAAACTGGCGAACAGGAAAGGGCGAGCACATGACGTGTCGCATCGCGATGAAGCTGGTTGTCTTGTGGTTGATTGCCGTTGGTACGGCCAGTGCCCAGGACGCGGCGCGACGGGCGGCCGAGGAGATTCGGCGCGAGGCGCTGCTGCCGCCGGGTGGCCCCGACGGCCGTCCGCTGCCGCTGGTCAGCCACTGGAACATGGGCAGCCAAGGACGGGGCTGGACGCCGCAGTACCAGGTCGAACTGCTCGACCGGGGTCATCACATCCTGCCATGGATGGGCTGGCCACGCGGAAACCCCGACGCCGATGACAAGGCGGCGCAGCGACTGGAGGACTACTACGGCGAGTTGCTCCGCTATTGCCGCCGGCTGCGACTGCCGATTTCGTTTCGGGGGACCCAATGGGAAGCGATGCTGGTGGACCAGCCGTACCGCGAGCGGCCGCCGCGGGCCTGCCCGGCCGTGATCACGCCGGAAGGTAAGGCGATCCGGAAGCTGAGCCCCTTCGGGCCGGTCGATCCGTGGCGCGATCCGGCGGCGGAGTACGTCGACACGCCGGCGATGAAGAAGCTCCAGCAGATGTATCCGAACCCGCCGCTGGTGTTGTTCGTTTCCAACAACGAGGCCCCGGACCTCCGCTGGCATCAGGTCGAGGAGCTGTCGCAGCGTTACCTGGACAAGTACGGCAAGGACCGCTCCGACGATTTCAAACGGGAGGTGGTCGCCCGGGGCTGGATCGAGCGCTATCCGGTGATGTTCGACGCCATGCGCCGGGCGCTGGTCAACGAGGCTTGGCGAAAGAACGTGCGTTTTGTCGGCTACGGGGCGTTCGGCCCGTCGCACTTCGGCCGCTGGTCGCAGTGGAAGGACTATTCGCTGATCACCGACGCGTGGACCAGTCCCGACTGGCACATCTGGGACGGCGGCAGCCCGTCGTACTACACGCACAACTGGTGCCCCAACCGCGACCACTGGGTCTGGTCGACGCAGGTGCAGTCGATGAACTGGATCTTTCAACTCGAGGAGGCCTGGAAGGTCAATCCGGATTTCTGGTGGGAGTTCTCCCTGTGGGACGGCAACGCCGGCAACTGGACGCCGCAAACCGAGAGCACGCCGGAGACGCTCAAGAAGTCGAAGGCCTGCCAGTATCAGAAGGACGGCCAGACGTATACGCCCGACCGCTACGAAGGCTGGGCCCAGTTCGGCCTGTGGCTGTTACGTCCCCGGGCGGTCCGCGAGTTCCGCAGCAGCACCACGCCGCTGACGCCTTGGCGACCGTTTTTCGACCGGCTGCTGGCGGCGGTCGATCGCGTCTACGCCAGCAAGACCCTCGAGGAGTTCTGGCGTCACGGCCGACTGGTACACAACCGGGCCCACCGTCATCCCTACCAGGAAGACGTGCCCGAGAAGTACCGCGACGTCCACCGCTGGTTCCTGCTGGATACGGACCTGGATGCCCCGCGGCCTTGGCAACCGACGACCAACATCCCGGTCTTCAGCATGGCGTTGGTGCTTGGCGAGGGAGGCTCTCGGCGATGGCTGCTCTGTGCCCATTCGCCGCTGGAAGACCGCCGCCGCGTGGAGATCAGCGTACCGGACTTCGGCAAAGCCAAGGTGGACGTACCGCGACGTGGAGCATTCTACGTATTGGAGGAGCAGGGTGGGCGGTTGACGCCGCTGGGCGTCGCCCCGTGATCGTCGTGCAGCGGCACTTTCCGGCAACAGCAACCACTCTGCTTGCGGCAGCGGGGCCGCCGCCGCATAATAAGGTAGGGGTGGTCGGCGGTGCTTCGTCGATCCGGAAGGTAGAACCGAGGGCGACGCAGACCATGGCCGAATCGTTCGACCCCTATCTGCAATGGCTTGGAATTCGCGACCCCGAGCGTCCGCCCAACCACTACCGGCTCCTGGGAGTCGATCCGCTGGAGAGCGATCCGCAGGTGCTGACCCACGCCGCCGACCGGCAAATGGCGCATCTGCGGACGTTTCAGATGGGCAAACACTCGGCCGAGTCGCAAAAGTTGCTCAACGAGGTGGCCGCCGCCAAGCTCTGTCTGCTCAATCCGGCCAAGAAGGCCGAGTATGACGCACAGCTCACGGCTAAAACAAAGGGGTCCTTGCGGGGTAACGAAGATAAATCTCCTCCGATCGATGGGCATTCCGGCGAGGCGGAAGCCGACGCGTCGAATCGCGACACGCCGCCGAAGACGCCTGTTGACCAGCCGCCGCCTTTGCCGCCCGCGGCTGCGGAACCCTTGCGGACCGATACGGTTGCGATAACTCGCGAGCCCGCAGCCCGGAGCGTTTCAGCCAGCGAGGGTTCACCGGTCGTCTCGTGCGCGATCACGGTGCTGGGGGCGACGGCGGTCGCGTTGATCGGGCTGATCGTTCTGTTCAGCATGGGCAGGTGGTGGGACGAGCCGCCCGATCCGACCGCAACCGGCTCCACGACGACGGAGCCCGTGCAGCCGCCGCAAGACCCCGGGACCTCCCAGCCGGAGCACCCCGAACCCGGTCCGCCGCGGCCCGACGCGCCGGGGCCGAACCCTCCACAGCCCGACGTCCCCGGCCCCGAGGCCCCCCAACCTGATGCGCCCGAGCCCGACGCTCCCCAACGCGACACCCCGAGCCCGGATCCGCCCCAGCCCGACACCCCGGGCCCCGATACACCGAAGCCGCCCGTAGACCACCGAATGGCTATTCCCACACCCGCCGATCGGGTGCGGGTCACCGAAGAAGTCCGCGATCTTTTCGAGGAGGAATACGCCGAGGCGAAAGCGCGGGCGCAGATCCGTGGGCTGGCCCAGATGCTCTCACAGAAGGCGTTGGAGACCACCGACAATCCGGTGGCGCGATACGTCCTGTTGACCGAGGCCTGCAACCGGTCGATCGCGGCAGGCGATTCGCAGTTGTTCCGCAGCACGGTTCAGCGCATCGGCCGGGAATACGCCGAGGACTGGCTGGAGACGGCCGCCGACACGTTGTACGGCGAAGCCCAAAAAACTCACGATGCCGAGGCCGGCAAGGCGATGGCCAAAACCGCCATGGAGTTGACCCGGACGGCCATTGTCCGAGGCGACCTCGAGCTGGCCACCCGCCTGGCCAAGGCGGGCCGGGACATGGCGCGCAGTCCCAAGATAATGGAGCGGGATCTCGACTTGATCAAGCAAGCCGCCGCCAGGATGAACGAAGTGGCGGTGCTGAGGCAACGGCACGCAGATTTCCTGGCGGCCGAAAAGGTGCTGGCCGAGCGGCCGGACGATCCCCAGGCCAACCTGACGGTGGGTCGATACTTGTGCCTCGTCGAGGGCAATTTCGACCGTGGTCTGCCGAGCTTGCTCAAGAGCGGCGATCCGCTGCTGGCGGCGTTGGCCGAAGCCGAGACGGCCCGGCCCAAGATTGCTGAGGAACTTGGGCCGGCCGAGATGGCAGCCCTGGGGCACGGCTGGTGGGAGGCGTCGGCGAAGATTGAGGAAATTCACCGGCGATCCGCGCGAAGCCGGGCCGTCCATTGGTATCAGAAGGCGTTGCCGGGCCTGAGCGGGCTGACCCGAACCAAGATCGAACGGCGGCTGGCGGAGTTCCGCGGCGGGTAACCGCACCACCGGTTGTTGGCCGTTGGTCCGGCTACCACTTGGCTAAAGTGCTACGTATTTGAGGGTGTCCGAGAATTCAAAACGCTGGAAACCGCTGTAGGGAACGGCCTCCGTGCCGTTCCGCGGAGCCACCGATCGCGCCGGAACGGCACGGAGGCCGTTCCCTACAGCCTTGAATTCCCGGACACCCTCACGTGTTTTGGAAAGCAGCCCACTGCCTATGCCCCACCTCCCAGCCGTCAAGCGATTTGTCGCCAGCAACGGAGTGCGAATCTATCGGATTCCCTGCCAGGTTTTCAAGGAACTTACCGCCCGGGTCTACTTGCTGCTCGGGGCGGGACCGCCGACGCTGGTCGACACGGGCAGCGGACAGGGGGAATCTACCCGCGACGTCCTGGCCGGGCTGGACGCCGTGCGGACCGAGTTCGGCGAATCGGTTCGGCCGACCGACCTGAAACGGATCCTGATCACCCACGGCCACGTGGACCACGTCGGCGGATTGTGGGACCTGCTTAAGATAACCGACGCCGAGGTGGGCATCCATCCGTTGGATCGTCGCGCCGTCACGGCACCCCAAGAGCGGGCCGTGGTGGGCAAGCGGCGCCTGAAGAACTTCCTGCAAGAAGCCGGCGTGGAGCCAGAACGCTGGGAGACGCTGATCGGAAAGACCCGTTATGGCAGAGACCGACGTGGCAGCATCCCCGTGGGCATTTCGCTGGACGACGGCAAGCAACTCGACGGCATGCAGTTCATCCACGTGCCCGGCCATGCCCCGGGACACGTCTGCACGGTCGTCGGCGACGTGCTCTTGTCCGCCGACCACGTCCTCGCCCGCACCGTCCCGCAACCATGGCCCGAGAGCATGATCCGCTACACCGGGTTGGGCCATTATCTCGATTCGCTCGATAAAGTCCGCCGCTGCGGGGGATTCGACCTGGCGCTGGCGGGACATGAGCCGGTGATCCGAGACGTATACAAACGGATCGACGCCATCCGGGCAACGCACTTCCGAAGGCTGCAACGGATGGTCGGAGTCCTCCAAGACGCGGGGTGCCCGCTTTCGATCGACGAGATTGCCACCAGCATGTACTCCCCCAAGCCGGGTTTCCACGCCGTCCTGGCCCTGACGGACGTGGGAGCCAGGGTCGAATATCTCCATCAACGCGGACAACTGACGGTGGCCAATCTGGAGGAGGTTCAGCAGGAGGAAAACCCGGTGTATCGGTACCGTGTCGCTTGAGGCTGGGTCGTTTGAGGCTGGGTCGTTTGAGGCTGGGTCGTCTGAGGCTGGGTCGTTTGAGGCTGGACTACCGGAATGTGGCCACCTCGCTGGAGCGAGACGGCTACTATTTGCTTTTTTTCCGCTGCGTTGATACGATGAGTGGAGAATTGGGGCTCGTCTATGCGGTTGGAGTGCCCCCACCGGGTGGGCCGGGGTATGGCCATGGCCACGACGACGGCGGAAGATTTCTTCGCGCTGCTCGAGAAGAGCAATTTGCTGGCCCCCCAGCAGCTCGATGATGCCCGGGCCGCGGCGAGGGCGAGCGACGATCCGGCGGCAGTGGCCAAGACCCTCGTGCGGGATCAACTGCTCACCCGCTGGCAGGCCGGCCAGTTGCTCGCCGGGCGAAGCTCCTTCTTCCTGGGTAAGTATAAGCTGATCGAGCCGCTCGGCCGGGATCGGATCGGCAACGTGCTGCTCGGCCAGCACGTCACGATGAACCGCCTCGTGGCGCTGAAGATCGTCTCCAAGCAGATCGCTTGCGACCCCGCCTCGCTCGAGCGGTTCCTGGCCGAGGCCCGCGCGGTCGCCGCCCTGGACCATCCCAACGTGGTCCACGCCTACAGCTTCGACAACGAAGGCGATCGCTATTACATCGTGATGGAGCACGTCGAAGGCCGCGATCTGCAGCAGATCGTCGAGGCCGAGGGGCCCCCGGACTTCGCCACCATTGCCGACTACGTTCGGCAGGCGGCCGACGGCCTTCAACACGGACACCAGCATCAGATGGTCCATGGCGACGTCAAACCGACCAACTTGCTGGTCAACGGCCGGGGCGTGCTGAAGATCGTCGGCATGGGATTCTCCCGGCTGGCCGAACCGGGCGAGATGGAAACCGAGGGGAAGAACGGTCGGCAACAGTCTTTGCAGTCGGTCGACTACCTCTCCCCCGAGCAGACCTTGGAACGTCCCGAGTGCGATCATCGTTCGGACGTCTACTCGCTGGGCTGTACGTTCTACTTCCTGCTGACCGGGCGGCCGCCGTTGCCGGACGGCCTGTTGCACGAGCGGCTGATGCAGCATCAGACGCAGCAGCCTCCCAGCATCCGCCGGCAACGGCCCGACGCGCCGAAGGAACTGGTCGACCTCTGCCTGAAGATGATGGCCAAGAGGGCTCAAGACCGTCCCCAATCGGCCGCCGAGGTCAGCCGGACGCTGGCCGAATGGCATCCGCCCGAGCAAAAACCGAGACGGGTAGCTCCGTTTCCATTAAAGGTGGCCCAATCGCTGCCGCAGCCTGCCGCAGCGACGCTGCCGGCGATCGACGTGGACGCGGCCGGCCGGCCGACCACTCGGGACGATGCCAAGGCCAAGGGCCCTACGCCATGGCCCGGATTCCTGCAGACGCGACGACGGAGGACCATCGCCGCCGGAATCGCCGCGTCGGCGCTCGTGCGCGTGTCGGCCGGGGCGACTGGTTGGCTTCTCGGCCAGCCGGCGCCGGATTTCCCTCGGGCCAACCGACGGCAAGCTGCATCGACCCCGCAACAGACGGCCGATAATCGTGCCGACGACGAGAGGCCGACCACAAACGACAAACCGAAGCCAACGGAAACTCAACGCCCGACCGAAGAATCCCCGCCGACCGTGCCGACCGCCGTTGAGCCCGGGCCGCAGAGCCCAGAGCCGGAGAGTCCAGAGCCGGAGAGCCCAGAGCCGGAGAAACCAGAGCCGGAGAAACCAGAGCCGGAGAAACCAGAGCCGGAGAAACCAGAGCCGCCGGAGCCCGAGAAAAAGGATCCCTTTGGCGAGTTGGTCGAGGCCGTCGATTTGCCGTTGCTCGATCAGAAGACGGTTGCGCAGCGGCTAGCAAGCGTGCCCTTTCCTCTGGGAACGCTGCACGTCGGGTCGGACGACTCCTGGGATATCGAACTGGTGGGGGGCCAGGATACCGGAATGAGGAATCTCGCGTTTCACCTGCAGCGCGAAGAGCCCGGCACTGGTTGGCTGATCCAACTTCGGCCGGGTCCCAGTGCGAGCGAGGAAACTCAGAAGAGCAACGTGGCGCGGATTTGGATTGACGAGCAGACGCTGATGTTTCAGTGGCTATCGGAAGTGCGGGCGGATTGGGCGAATCAGTTGAAGCAATGCGGGCTGACCATCCATGCCCTCGGCAAGACCCGCTTCCTGCCGCTGGTCGAGCCGAAGGTCGTCAATCCGCTCGTGCTGAGCCTTGAAGACGGTGCGGGCCGGAGGTTGCTGCCGAAGGCCGATTGGATGCCCAGGGCCGCCGCCATGCGGTTTGAGATCACTCGGATTCAAACCCTGCTTTCGAACCGCGAGTTCAAGCCGGCCGATGGCGTTGCGGACCAAGGCAAGATCGACGTACTGTTCCGCAAAGAGAAGTTGCCGAGCGTGGGATTGCACGTTACCTTCCCCAGCAGTTCGTCGAAGACGGAGGCCATCGCCACCGCACATTACCAGTTGCCCGACCAGAACTGGTACCGGCTGGCCCGTCGCGAAGCCGAACAACAGGCGTTTTCCATGGCGGCCCAATACGAGCAAATCAAGAGAATCACGGACCGTCGCGATGGCAAGAATCCTAGGCGAGAACTGTTGAAACAGCAGCGCGACGCGCTGAAAACCGGGAAGGACCAGATCCTGGCACTCGGCGAGGTCCTGCGGGACGCCCCCGAAATTGCCACGATTCATTTCCGTGTGTTCATCAACGTGGGCGAACACAAGGTGGTGCTGTTCACTACGGAACCGGCCGAGCCCGCCACCGATCGAAAACCCGCAACCGATCGAAAACCCGAATGAAGCGACCGATAATCCCGTGGTTCTACCTGCTGCTGCCGGCGATCGTTCTCGGCCAACAAGAGCCAGGTTGGCAAGGCCAAACGGTACGACAGTGGGCCGATCGGCTGGCCGACGAAGACGTGCGGGTCCGGTGGCACGCCGCCTACGCCTTGGGACAGATCGGCCCGGAGGCGGCTCGTGCCGTTGAGCCGCTGAAGAAGGTCCTCCAAGAGCGGCCCGAAAACGAATACGTCCGCGGCGCGGCCGCCTGGGCACTGGGACGCATCGCCGTCCGCCGCGACACGATCGTCCCCTTGCTGGGAGAAACCCTCGGATCGGGACACCTCTCGGTCCGCAGAAACTCGTCCCGGGCGTTGGGGAGTCTCGGCTCGGCGGCCAAGCCGGCCACGGTCGGGCTGATCGGATTGCTCGACGACGACGACGCTACGGTCCGCGTCCATGCGGCCGAGGCACTTTGGCGGATCGACCGACATGCCCGGGCAATCCCTGCGCTGGTTCAGATGACGCGGTGGCCCAGGGGGCCCGGCCCGTATCAGGCCGTGGCGGCCCTGGGCCGGATCGGTTCGCCAACCGACGCGGCGATCTCGGCGCTGGTCGCGGCGTTGCGGCACGCCGACGCGGACGTTCGTCGGGCGGCGGTTCGGGCCTTGGGCCAGCTCGGTCCTGCGGCCATCTCTGCGCTGGAGCAAACCTTGGCCGGCCCGGACCACGAAGTCCGCCGCCGTGCGGTCGAGGCCCTCGGCCAAATCGGCCCCGAGGCGCTGCCGTCGCTGATCGAATCGCTGAGAAACGAAAGTCCCCCGGCCCGCCGCGCCGCCGCGAGGGCGTTGGGGCGTTTAGGGGCCAAGGCCAAGGCCGCCGAGCCGGCGCTGATCGTGGCCGTCAACGACGCCGACCCCCATGTCCAAGAGGCCGCCGCCCGAGCACTCGGTAGGATCAGAAAGCAGTAAGAACCTGTCCGAGAACCTTGGCAGAAGTGTTTGAGGGTGTCCGGGAATTCAAGGCTGTAGGGAACGGCCTCCGTGCCGTTCCGGTGCGATCGGTGGCTCCACGGAACGGCACAGAGGCCGTTCCCTACAGCGGTTTCCAGCGTTTTGAATTCCCGGACACCCTCAAATATTTGGGTGGCTGGGGGTTGATCCTTCAGCCGAAGTTGATAATAATCGACCTTGGCAACGAATCCACCACCACAACCGCGGGCAACTTCACAGGAGAATTCGAGCATGTCACAACAACCTGTTACGCGTCGCCAGTTCGTGCGCGACACGGCCGTGGGGACCGCCGCGCTGGCCGTCGGCATGTCGACGGCGGGCATTGTCCAGGTCGGCAATGCGGCCAACTTCGACACCTCCAAGATCGTCAACTACAATCCCGACATGGAGTATCGCCGCTGCGGCAAGACCGACTTGATGATCTCGGCCTGCTGCATGGGCGGACACTGGAAGCGGATGAACGAGGTCATCCCGGGACTGTTCGAGGGCAAGGGCTGGCTCAGCGCCAAGCTCGACAGCAAGGACTTCGAGCAGAACCGTTACGATGTGGTCACCCGGCTGATCGAGCGCGGCATCAACTACATCGACGCCTGCACCTGCGAGGAGATCCAGATGTATTCCAAGGCCCTCAAGGGCCGCCGCGACAAGATGCACCTGGGCTTCTCCGCCTACCAGAACGAGGTCCGCCGCGCGGAGTGGCGGCCGGTCAAGAAGCTTCAGGAAAGCTTGGATAAGTGGATGAAGACCTGCGGCCAGGAGTACGTCGACGTCTGGCGGATCACCATGCTCTCGGGCAGCAGCCGCCACACCGAGGCCGAGGTCGACGATACGATGAAGGCGCTGGATTGGGCCAAGAAGACCGGCCGGGCACGGTTCACGGGCATCTCCTCCCACGATCGGCCGCACATCAAGACGATGATCGAGAAGTATCCCGATCAGCTCGACGTGATCGTCACGCCCTACACGTCCAAGACCAAGGTAGTCGGCGACAAGGACGGCCTGTGGACGGCGATGAAGAAGTGCGACGTCGGCTGGTTCGGCATCAAGCCTTACGCCAGCGGCTCGCTGTTCAAGGGCAAGGGCCTGCCCGACGATCCCCATTGGGAAGAGGACTGCCGCATTTCGCGATTGACGATCCGCTACATCCTTTGCAACCCGGCGATCACCGCGCCGATCCCCGGCATGATCGTTCCCGAGCAGGTCGACAACGTGGCCTTGGCGGTCAAGGAACGCCGCGAGTTGGACGTCGAGGAGAAGGCCGAGTTGGATCGCGCCACCGAGCGGGCCTTCGCCAACCTGCCCTATCACTACCGCTGGCTGAAAGACTGGGAGTACGTCTAAAAGGCTTCCTGCGGGAGGCGACTCCGTCGGCGATATTCCTTCCTGTCCTCGTTCCCAAGCTCCAGCTTGGGAACGACGGAACGGGAAGTCCCGTTCAAGGTTCCCAAGCTGGAGCTTGGGAACCAGTAATCACACCGCGTGGCCGCGGCGGCTAAACGTTCTTCCTTCCGAAATCACGCAATCCTGTTGAGCTTCGGAGAAGACCATGACACGATTCGTGACTCTCGCCGTTTGCTGTACGGCCACCCACATCGTCTGCGCGGCCGAGCCGTTTGAAGACGTTACGCAACAAGTCGCCCTGGACGGCCTTTCCGGTGGCGTCGCCGCCTGGGCGGATTTCGACCGCGACGGCTGGTGCGATCTGTACGTGGCCGGTCAACTCTGGCGGAATGAACAGGGCAAGCGGTTTCGTCGCGTGGAAGACGTACCGCTCTCGGGCCCGGGTATTTGGGGAGATTTCGACAACGACGGCTGGCCCGACCTTTTCAGTTGGGCGGGGGGCGGCAGATTGTTTCGCAACGTGAAGGGAAAGGCATTTGAAGACGTCGGCCGAAGGTTGCCGAAATCGCCGGCCCAAGTCGGCCAGGGTGCAGTCAGCCAAGGAGCAACGTGGGGCGACTTCGACGGCGACGGCTATCTGGATCTGTACGTCGGCGGCTACGAAGTCTGGCCCGCCAAAGAGTTTCCCGACCTGATCTACCTCAACCAAAAGGGCGAACGCTTCGTCGAGCATTGGCGTCAGGACCGGATCCTGCGCGCCCGGGGGATCACGGCCGCCGATTTCGACGAAGACGGCGACTTGGACGTCTACGTGTCGAACTATCGGCTCCAGCCGAACTTGCTGTGGCAGAACGACGGCGGAGGCAAGTTTGCCGATGTTTCGGCGGAGTTCAAAACGGCCGGCGACGGCGACCTCGGCGCCTGGGGACACTCGATCGGCTCCGCATGGGGTGATTTGGACAACGACGGACACCTCGACCTGTTCGTCGGCAATTTCAGCCATCCGCCCGGCTACCAGGACCGGCCCAAGTTCCTCAGGAATCGGGGGCCGGAAGAAGCGTTTCATTTCGAGGACAAATCCAGCGCGGCAGGACTGCGGTGGCAGGAGTCGTACGCCTCGCCCGCGCTGGCGGATTTCGACAACGACGGTCTGCTGGACCTCTTCTTTACGACCGTCTATCCCGGCGACAAGAGCGTGCTTTACCGAAATCGGGGGAACTGGAAGTTCGAGGACGTTTCGCAGGCGGCGGGAGTCGACGTGCCGACGACTTATCAAGCGGCGTGGGGAGACTTCGACAACGACGGCGATCTCGATCTAGTCGCCGGCGGCCGGTTGTGGCGGAATCCCGCCGGGCAAAACCATTGGCTGAAGGTGCGACTCGTGGGCGGCGGCAAGGTGAACGCCAGCGCGATCGGCGCCCAGGTTCGCGTTCGCCTTGGCGACCAGACCCTCACCCGCCAGGTTGAAGGCGCTACCGGTCAAGGAAACCAAAACGACCTCACTTTGCACTTCGGACTCGCAGCGCACACGGATCGAGTGCGGCTGCAGATCCGTTGGCCGGATGGATCGCGGCAAGAGGTGGATTCGCAGGTCGATCGAACGATCACCGTCAAACACCGAGTAGAGGACTGAAAGTGGTCACAGTAGCCATCTCGCTCCACGAGATGTGGCCATCGAAGACCCAGACTGTTGCGGGCAACATCTCGCGGAGCGAGATGGCTACTGTACGGAAGTGATTCCCATACGAGTTCTTAGTCGAGGAACCCAACCAGTTCCTGGCTGCGGGCGGGTTGCTGGAGCTTGCGGACCGCCTTGGCCTCGATCTGGCGGATTCGCTCGCGGGTGACCTTGAAAATGTGGCCGACCTCTTCCAGCGTGTAGCTGTAGCCGTCGCCCAGGCCGTAGCGGAGCTTGATGATCTCGCGTTCGCGGTAGCTGAGCGTCTTGAGCACCTTGGCGATGCGGGTGCGGAGCATACCCTGGGCGGCGCCGATCGAAGGGGCCCGGGCGGCGCCGTCGGGCAACAGGTCGCCGAAGTGGCTGTCCTCGCTGTTGCCCACCGGACGGTCCAGGCTGATCGGATAGCGGCTCATCGCCAGCACCCGACGCGTCTCGTCGATACAGGTGTCGCTGGCGCGGGCCGTTTCCTCGATGGTCGGCTCGCGGCCCAGCTTTTGCAACAGTTTCCGCGACACGTTTCGCACCCGCGACATGGTCTCGACCATGTGCACGGGGATGCGGATGGTGCGGCTCTGGTCGGCCACGGCGCGGGTAATCGCCTGTCGGATCCACCAGGTGGCGTAGGTGCAGAACTTGAAGCCGCGACGGTACTCGAACTTGTCCACCGCCCGCATCAAACCGGCGTTGCCCTCCTGGATCAAGTCCAGGAAGCTCAGGCCCCGGTTGCGATACTTCTTGGCGATGGAGACGACCAGCCGCAAGTTGCCTTCGGAAAGCCCCCGTTTGGCCTGCTGATATTGGGCGTAGATCATCTTCAGGTAGCGGACCCGGTTGCGCAGACTGGTGGGGGTCTCCTGGGTCGCCCGAAGGATGTTGCGGTACTCGGTCAACCAGGGTTCCCGCTGGCGTGGGCGACCCCGGGTCTTGCGATGCTCGTCGATGCGGGCCTTCAATTCGTCGATCCGGCGGCTGAACTCCTCCAGGGTCTTGATCATCGGCTCGATGCGCTGGGTCCGCAGTCCCAACTCTTCGATCAATTGGACCGCGCGGCGGCGGCGGCGGCCCAAACGCCGCCAGGCGAGTCGGCGGCGAGACGCGCTGCGCGACTTGCTGGTGGCGATGCCGTAGTCGCGGCGGTTGCGCTTCAGCAAGGTTTGAAGGGTGCGAAGATTGTGCGGCAGGCGGCCGAGAATCTGATGCTTCTCGAGTTGATCGGTTACCGAAACCTGCACGGTGCGATCGAACGGCAAGTCGCCGTCGTTAACTCGACGGAGAACCTTGACCGCGGTCTGCATTACGTAGTCACATTCCAACACCTTGCGACGGAACTTGGCTCGGGTGGTCTCGATTTGCTTGGCCAAGGCGATTTCCTCTTGGCGGGTCAGCAAGGGAATCTCGCCCATTTGGGTCAAGTACATCCGAACCGGATCGTCGGACCAGGAGTCGGCCTCTTCGTCGGCCGCCGCGCGCTCGGCGCCTGCATCGGCATCCGACACGGTCTCCGACCGGCTAGCAAGCGCCGCAGCGGTTCCGGTCCCGTCGTCGTCCTCGGCATCGACCGTCGCGGCCGACTTCTCGGCCAGCTCGACCGTTTCATCAGGGTTGGAAGCAGCATCGTCTTCCAAGTCGTCCAACAGTGCATTGTACAATTCTGTACTCCTTAGGTGAATCAGGCACGCTCAACGGCTGCCGGCCAAGGAACTCCCGTAACGGGTCGGTGTTCCACGAACGGTTCCGCAGAGCCACGAAATTCTACCACCGATTCTTCGTGCCGCCGGCGTTGTCTGGCCATTTGGCAAAGGATTACGTTTGCGGCGAGAGTACACTCACCTCTCAAAAAACCTAGATATCCCAAAGCCCCACCAAGCCATCACGCGACCAAAACGCCATATCGCATCCAACCGTTTGCCTCTGGCACCATCGCGACGTTGACGGAAACTGAACTATGTGGAACTCGAGGATCTGACACGTCGACAGCGCATCAATACTACCGGACTTTGACATCCCCTCAATCCGGCAGGAGGCTGGGTGATTTTGTATTTGTGACCCGCGGGCCTTCTGATGCGAAAACTGTCCTACAAGATGCCATGGCATACAATTGTAATCAGTGAATTTCGCGAGTCCAGCGTTTCGTGGTGAAATCCGTGGAAATGTCCGGGGCGAGCAAAAACCACGGAAACTCTGCGTAAAATAGTTAAAATACGCGGTTTGGAAAGCACCCCACTCTGTGGCGTGAAATGAACCCCCGAACGTCCCAGGGCTCGAGCGCTGCCAAGGTCTCCCGTCGCACCGGTAGCCCGACTCGCCAGAAAACGCCGGCAACGCTAAACTTCCATTAGGCTTTGCCTCAAAACGCGCCGCGGGCGGATAGTAGCCGTCTCGCTCCGCGAGACGAAGCTTCATCTCGCGGAGCGAGATGGCTACATTGGGCAAGAACAAGAGCGGATCACCCCCGGAGGAGACCAGTGACGAACCGATACTTGCTTCCTTGCACGTGCGGGCAGGTGATTGCCGTTGAGCCTCGGCATGCCGGGCAGGAGATCGGGTGTGGTTGCGGCGCGCGGGTGAAAGTGCCGACGATGCTTCAGATGGCCCGACTGCCACGGGCCGAGCCGCCGGCCGGCGCCGAGCGAGCAGCCGCGCCCTGGGGGGTTCGCCAAAGTATCGTTCTGCTGGGAATCGCGGTCGCGCTGGGCGCGTTGGTGGTGGCCGTCAGGCTGCTGCAGACCCGGCCGATCCCTCCGCACGACTTTGCCAACGAGATTCGCCAGGCCTCCGAGAACCTTACGCCGGTTCAGGCCTGGCGACGCTGGCAGTTGATGCGGACCCATGGCCTCGACCGCAGCGCCTCGGAGTCCGACAATGCGTACCGCGAAGCGAATCTCCGGTGGTGGTCGAAGGTCGGCGTGGTGCTGCTGATCGCCTTGGCCGGCATCGCCCTGATCGCCACGCCGCTGTTGATGAAGCGGCGCTGGCCGAGGGGCAACTACTCTCGCAGCACGTAATCGTACCGGGAGGGTTCCACGAGGTTCCATCCGGCCGAGAACCGGTTGCCGGTGGCGACGACTTTCAGTTCCAGCGAATCCTTATCCGCCACGACCAACAACCGATTGAACCACCCGGTTGCCGCGAGAATGTAGACCGTAGACGTCTCGGAGATTTTCCAACTCCGCCATCGGTCCAAGGGCGGGTGTTCGTCCAACAACCGGGCCATTCGCGGATCGGCCTTGGCGACCGGCCGCAGCGCCCGGCAAGCCGCACATTGGCCCTGCCGGATCGCGTTGGGTGAGACCGCTTGCTGACACGTAACGCAGGCGACCATTACCTTCTTCAGCACGCGTTGGCCGGTGACCGGACAGGTGTGGATCAACTCGGGCAACGCGCGGCAGCCGGTCGCCGAACAGGTCTGAAGGTCGGTGGTGAGCACGCGGCGGCCGGTTTCCTCGCAGACCTCGATCCGCTGAGCGGCCACCATGCGTCCGTCGTCGGTGGCGGCCAAATGGAACGTGCTCAGCGAGGTGTGCGGACAGTGAAACGGCGGCGGCCGCAACGTTCGCGACCAGTCGGCAAACGGCAGATCGACCGAACACGGGCCCACCTCGAAGCGCAACTTGCCTTCGGCAAACTTGCACCAGAGGGCTGCCGCAGCCAGGAGTTGAGGCGGGCCGCCCGGCGAGCATTGTTGGGCCGCCAGCCGGCTGGCGGCCCGGATAAGTCGCTCGACGTCCGGCTCAAACGGCCCGGGAGGCCGAGGCAGTTCGCACAGTTCGGTCATCCCCAGCGCCTCGACCAACTCGCTGGGGACCGGCGCTGCGTCGGCATCGACGTAGACCTGCAGCGGTTGCCCGGCGTGGCGAAACTCCAGCCGTATGAACAGCCGGTCCTCCAACGTGCATCCCGCCAGGTGCACGCAGCCGTTGTCGACGGTATACGCCGGGAACAGCCGGTCGGCGATCTGGTGTACGCTGTGGGGTTGATCGGCTGGAGCCAGGTGGGTCAGTTGACTGGTCGAGTCCACGGCAGTGCGCCCTCATCCAGACTGGCAGTTTGTCCCCGGATATTGTAACAAATCGAAAGGGCTTGGGAAACAAGAACAAGGGGAGTGGGGACGAAGAAAATGGGGCGGGGGGCTTTTTCCGGTTGAGATCTTCGCGTCTGGGATCCACGTTGCGGAAAAAGCGCCCCGTCCCCTTTTTCTGGACCTTGCACCCGCGCATGAAAAAGGGGACGGGGCGCTTTTTCGGTCAAGCGTCATTCGTGCCTCGGTCGTTGGTGATCGAAAAAGCCCCCCGTCCCCTTTTTCACGTTCCCTTTTTCACGCGATCCCTACGTCTTGCGCAACACGTACACTACGTCCTCGGTTGCCCCGTCGACTGGGACCGGCCGATCCGCATCATAGCTGAAGTCGTACGTTTCGGCCAACTCCAACCGGACAATTCGTTTCAGCAGGCGGCGGAACTGCCCCGCCGTGTAGGTCCGGAAGGTCATCTCCTCGGCCAGGCAGAACTGCTTGGTGGGGGTGTACACGTCGATCGTCATGCCCACCCGTTCCCGGCGGCGACGTCGATCGAGCCGGATCGACCACATGTGCGAGTTGACGGCAAGGTGCCCCCGCCGGGCCGACCACGACTCCTCGTCGCCCACGGGATTGCCGGTGGGCGTAAGATGGAATCCCAGCACGTACACCCCTCCCTTGGCCAGGGCGGCGGCCACGCATTGCAGATGATCCTCGGCCGCCCGCTGGCTGGCCAGGTGCCGGAAACTGTTGATCGTGTTGAAGGCGGCATCGACTTTGCGCCGCAGGCGGAAATCGGCCATGTCGGCCACGGTCGCCGAAGGCGGCAAGCCGTGGCGGACCAGCCGTGCGTTGCAGAACGCCACGGCCTTTTCATTCAGGTCATTGCCCGCCACCTCGTACCCGGCCGCGGCAAATCTCGCCATCAACCGACCGGTGCCACAGGCCGGCTCGAACAACCGCCGCACCGGCCGCCGAGCGTGTTTTTGAAAGCAGGCCTGTAGGAAATCAAACTCAGCCTTCCAGTCGGACCCGAACAGCAGGTCGTAATACTTTGGATAATCGTAAAGAGCAGCGTGAATCAGTTCCATGACGACAGACTGAGAAAGGGGTGCAAACCGCTTGTCTGAGGGAGACCGGAAAGCCCCCGCCAACGAGCTTCGAGTCTACGGCAGCAGCTTGGACCGAGCAAGTGCGTCTGGCGGCAAAGAGCTTGCGACACGAGCCCGACGACCGGCCATGCCAGTTTTTCTTGCCACGTTCTATTTTTTTCGACGGGGCAGATTCCATGTAGATCCGAAGGCGGGAGCTCGGAAATGAACGGGAAGTAGCGAATGTACCGGCCAAAACCGGCGTCTTTCGGGGCTTCAACGTGCCTCGGTACCACCAGCATGGTACAATCGGCCCGGAATTGGTGGCGGCGCCTCCTCCACCGTTCCACCCCGGTTTCGCGGCAAGACGGCTTGTCATCAAGACGTCAACTGTATAATTTAGTAATTTGGTAACTATCGTGCCCGAGTTTCCAAGCCCAACAGCGCTTCGAGCAAAAAGCCACCCCCCCCCATATTAGTTCAGGAAGAGACCTTATGAAAGCCGCCTACATTGAAAAAACCGGCGCCCCAAAAGTAATCGTTTACGGGGACCTGCCGAAACCTGAGCCGGCCGGTGCCCAAGCGTTGGTCAAGGTTGCCGCGGTGTCGGTCAACCCGGTGGATACTTATCTCCGTGCCGGGACGATCGAAATGGACTTGCCCATGCCGTACGTGATAGGGTGCGATTTGGCGGGCGTGGTCGAAGAGGTCGGCCCGGACGTCAAGCGGCTGAAGGTGGGTGATCGGGTTTGGGGCAGCAACCAAGGGCTGTTGGGACGCCAGGGAACCTTCGCCGAGTACGCCGCCGTCGAGGAGCACTGGCTCTATCCCACTCCCGAAGACGTCACCCACGAACAGGCGGCGTCCTTGGCCCTGGTCGGCATCACGGCCCATCTGGGGCTGTTCCGCGAGGCCGGGCTGAAGATGGGCGAGACCCTGTTCGTCAACGGCGGGACCGGTGGGGTCGGCTCCTGCGTGATCCAGATGGCCAAAGCGATCGGCGCCCGGGTGTTGGCCACCGCCGGCAGCAAGGAGAAGGTCAAAGCCTGTCGCGACCTGGGGGCCGCGATGGCGGTCAACTACAAGACCGCCGACGTGGACGCCGCACTGCAAAAGTTCGCTCCCGACGGCGTGGACGTCTGGTACGAGACCCTGCGCGAACCCGATCTGGAGAATACCGTGGAGCATCTGGCGCTGGGCGGCCGGCTGATCCTGATGGCCGGCCGCGAGTCGTCTCCCCGGTTGCCCGTGGGACCCTTCTACACCAAAGACTGCAAGATCTGCGGCTTCGCCCTGTTCAACTCCCCGCCGCAGCAGCAGCGCAAGTCCGCCGCAGAGATCAATCGGTGGATGGCCCGGGGCAAGCTGAAGGCAAACATCGGCCGCGAGATGCCGCTGGCCGAGGCCGCCTCCGCACACCGCCTGCAGGAAAACAATACCCTGAAAAAGGCCGGAACGCTGACGGGAAAGATCGTGCTGAAGCCGTAGGGCGGCAGGGTTGCGGGAGGTGGCAGCAATTGACGTTTACATGGCCAATCGACGAGGGCGAAACCCGGTTTCTCCGCCAAGACCGCCTTGAACCGCGCATTGACTATGCGGGAATCAATAAACCAGCAGGAGCGACGAACCATGACCTGGAGCGTAGTATCGGATGACGGCGGGGTGTTGCGGCTGAAAGCGGCCGGCCCGATCACGTCTAACGACGCCTCGCCGCCGTCCGATCCGCTGGGCGACTTGTTGGGTTCGGCCGGCTACACTCAGAAAGTCGTGCTGAGTCTGGCGGAAGTCGATTTCATCGACTCCAGCGGAGTCAGTTGGCTGCTGGTCCGCCACAAACGCTTCCGCGAGGCCGGCGGAGAATTGGTGATCCACTCGGTGCAGCCGATGGTGTTGCAGGTGCTTCAGGTGTTGCGTCTGAACCTCGTGTTGAACCTCGCCGAGAACGAATCCGCGGCGCTGACCCTGGCCGAGGGAGACCACGCATGAGCCAAGGCCCCGGCCCCGCCCCGCTGGAAGACGTCAACTTCGGCGAATCTAAACTCCAGCAGGCCGTTAGCCGGCTGATCCGCTACGCCGTCGAACTGCCGGCCAGCGATCTGTTCGTCAACGGCAACGCCGCCGACGTTTCGATCTCCGTGCGTCACTTGGGCATCCCCAGGCAACTGCTCAGCGTCAAACGGGACGACGGCCGACGCGTGATCAACTTCGTCAAGGCCCTGGCCGGCATGGACCTTGTCCAGAGGATGCACCCCCAGGACGGCCGGCTGCTGCTCGAACTGGAAGACGGCAAGCGGGTCGACTTGCGCGTCAGCACCCTGCCCACCATGTACGGTGAGGACATGGCCCTGCGCTTGCTCAGCCGCGACGCGGGTCTGATTCAGATCGAGAACCTGGGACTGCACCGCGCGGAGTTGGGGATTCTTCGCAGCCTGTTGGCCAGTCCGGGCGGCCTGATTCTGGTGACCGGGCCCACCGGTTCCGGGAAAACGACCACCTTGTACGCCTGCCTGCACCAGCTCAACGACGGCAGCCGCAAGATCAACACCATCGAAGACCCCATCGAGTACGCGATTGCGGGGATTCACCAGTCGGCGATCCACGCCAAGATCAATCTCGACTTCCCGGAGTTGCTCCGCGGCGTCTTGCGGCAGGCGCCCGACGTGATCATGCTGGGCGAGATCCGCGACCCGGTCACGGCGGAGACGGCCGTTCGGGCGGCCAACAGCGGCCACCTGGTACTGGCCACGTTGCACGCCCCGATCGCCGCCGGGGCCATCGACAGCATGCTCGCCCTGGGCGTACACCCGCATTTCCTCGCCGGCGGCCTGCTGGGCATCCTCACCCAGCGGCTGGTCCGCACCTTGTGTCCGCACTGCAAGGTCGCCCACGACATCAGCGAATCGCCCCACACCTTCGACGACGTCAAGGTGTGGCTGAGGCCGGACCAGGGCGGGGAGATCTTTTCCGCGCCCGGCTGTGGCGAGTGCAACCAGGAAGGCTACGCCGGACGGTCGGGCGTGTTCGAGGTGCTCCGCGCCACCAAGGGGATTCGCGGTCTGATCGCCGAGCGGCGGCCGGTGCGAGAGATCCGCGACAAGGCGGTCGAGCAGGGCATGATCGACATCCGCCGTTCGGCCCTGCTGAAAGTCGCCGACGGCGTGACCAGCACCGAAGAGGTCATTCGCGTGATCCCCGCCGAGCATCTCTTGCCGGACGACTAGACTTTGGAGTGCGGCGACTTGTCGCCGCTTTCTTTTTCCTTTCTGTGTCGTTTCGCGAGAGACTCTGCGATCTCGGCTCCCATTTTCAGATGAAACAGAACCAACCCACGGCTTTTCCGAAAACGCGGGAAAAACAGGGAGAAAGAAAGCGGCGACAAGTCGCCGCACTCCAAAGTTCGCTTGTTCAAGGAGCTAAACGGTGGGAAAGTTGCGGCGGCGACGCCAGCCGCAAACGCCCAGCCCCAACAGACCCATGGCGGCCATGGCCAGGGTGCTCGGCTCGGGGATCGGGGCGAAGTTCAGGTGCAAATCGTTGCCGCTGTGGCTGATCCAAAACGTGCCGCCGCCGAAGTCGTTCTGTAGCGAACCGGCGTCCAGGAAAAACGCGTTCGCATCAAACCCCAGGATGCCGTCGGTGGTGACAACAAACGGCAGCGAGTAGCCCTGCATGGCGTCGAAGTTTTCGGCCGGCCCGGGCGTCTGCGCCGCGGTGAGCGAAAGCAGGTCGATCACTAAGGGGTTGTCGGCCGTGGCGGTGAGGCTCAGCGTGCCGGTGACGCTCAACAAGTCCCAACCCAGCGACGCGTCGCCGGCCGTGCCGGCGAAATCGTTGATCTGAAGCTCGAACAACCCGCCCGGGCCGAAGGTGGTATCGTCGGCCCCAAGCGTGCCGGTGCCGTCGCCGGGCGCCAGTGTGCCGCCGTCGCCCAAGTTGATGGTCCCCACGGTTCCGGAACCCATAAGCACCCCGTTGACGTTGATCGCCGGGCAGACGATCGTGGCGCTGGGGGAGTTTTGCAACGTCCCGCCGTCGAGCACCTCGATGCGGGCGATATCGATCGTGCCCGAGTTGACCGGATGATTGGCCGCCGGGCCGATCCGCATCACGTCGCGTCCGGCCGGCGCCCGGTCGGGCGTAGCCGTGGTGTTCATCAGTCGCCAGTTGGCCGCCTCGCCGGGGTCGCTGCTGGCGCCCTGCCAATCGTACACCCCGTTGACTGTGACCACCCGCGCGCTGCCGGAGCGGTGGCCGTTGTTGTCGTCGTAAAACGCTCCGACGATCAGGTCGGCGAAGCCGTCGCCGTTGACGTCGCCCGCGCCGCTGACCGACCCGCCGAAATGGTCACCCGCGCTGTCGCCGTTGAAAGTGTAGAGCGCGGAACCGTCGATGCCCGAGAGGACCCTCGCGCTGCCGGAGTCGGGGCCGTTGTTGTCGTCCCAATACGCTCCGACGATCAGGTCGGGCCGGCCGTCGCCGTTGACGTCGCCCGCGCCGCTGACCGAGCAGCCGAAAAGGTCACCCTCGCTGTCCCCGTTGAACGTGTAGAGTGTGGAACCATCCATGCCCGAGAGGACCCTCGCGCTGCC
>SDBV01003959.1_pt1 | contig 21488 bp, 20 predicted proteins | sample 2277081 | NCBI WGS metagenome assembly SDBV01 (sample SAMN10402039, study PRJNA504765) | marine sediment metagenome | isolation source: marine sediment core GS10_PC15, 223 cmbsf | place: Arctic Ocean: Southern Knipovich Ridge | collected 2010 | reverse complement strand
TTTAAGATAAATTCTTAAACCGCCTCCGGCAAGAAATGACAGCATGGTTGCTTCTTCATACTCACCATCTATATATGAAAGAGTTTTACCGGTGCCTAGAAAAAAGAATCCGTCATAGTAAAATTTAGATGCAAAACCTCCGGAAATCCCTGCTCCCATGTATTGAGTATTCATTACACCACCGGTACTGGAATCTTCTACTGTTTCTCCGGCAGATAAAAGATTGTCATTTCTTAAGTCCTGCTGAAACCAGAAAGAGAGATTAAGGCTCTGCTTTAAAAAAAGCTGCGGAAAATAAAACTCAGCACCTTCAATAATTCTTCTGGTAGAGCCAATAATTGTATCCTCGTCAGCTTTATCTGTATCATCACTCTTTGTCATAGAAATATTATTACTGTGGTTGAATAATAAACCGGAATATCCTGCTGATAAAGTAACATTCATAATTGGAAATTCAAGGCTAAAGCTAAGGCCGTCTAATTTATGATTAATAACATTATCAGTAAAATCAGAGAACTGAAATCGTCCCGCAGAAAATCTTAATAATGAAGAACCAAAATTATATAATGGATATTCTCCTTCTAAATATAGCCTGTCAAGATCTCCGGTATGATTTGTACCTTCTTTCGAAAAAGTATAATTTCCTTTAGTAAAAAAATTAAGATTTTCATTAAATTGAGAAGTGAACCACATCGATAATTTGATTTTCTCTCCAACAGTCAGATCGTCCTCCCAGTTAAGTGAGGTTTTATTATCCAATGTTCCGCCAAAATCTATACTGGACACATTGGTAAAATTTAAAGTAAATACTATGATAAGTATAATTAGTTTTATTTTATTAATTTCCAAAACATTCCTTCCTTTTTTAAGATTTTAAATGCCCGGTTTTTTAAATTGTTTTAGCTCTGGTTCTGTTTCCACGCAATAACACGGCTGATAAACATAAGTGCTTCTTCTCCGGAAAGTGTTCGGTAAGGACTATTATTTCCAATGACAAGGCCAAGATATGAAAGTTCGCGGCACGCATAACGCGCATTTGAAGTAATTTTATACATTATCCCGCCGTTTATTTCCAGAGACTTCATTAACATAAGAGATAATTCACCCAGTTTAATAGGTTCATTATTTCCTCTTGTTTCGATTTTCCATCCCTGTTCCTGTACTTCCGAAACAGCATTATCTATTGTTGCGTCTTCTGAAATCAAATTAGAAGCGATTAGCACCAGGTAGGCGGTTTTCCCAAAACTCGCTTCTTCTTCCAGAAGTAATTCGTCGACAATATCATTTGACTGGGCAAATAATTTTCCTGAAAGCAGAACAAGAACAAAAATGATTATTAAAATATATGCAGTTTTACCTTTAATGATATTCACATCCTTCTCCTATTTTTTTTTACTTTAGTTGTATAAAAATATATCACACTATATAATAATATCCAAGCAGAATATTTTAATGAATATCAGGAGTCTTTTTATGAAAAAAAATATTGGCCTTATCGGCTTATTAATTCCTTTAATTGTAGCACTGATTTTCAGTTTATTAAATTTTGTAGATTTTTATACAATGATAGAGAATAAAATATTTGACCTGTTCCTGAATATAAAACCTGCTGTGCCAGAACATGAATCCATCCTTCTTATGAATATTGATGATACTGCAATAGAAAACCTTGGAATATATCCGTGGCCACGCGATATTTTAGCGGACGGCCTTATTTTGATGAAAGAATTTAATGCGGAATATGCAATATTCGATATTGAGTATACGGAAAACAGCCCTCTTGGAGTAAATACTTCTTTTGAAGAAACAACTAATGTGATTGAAGAGAATACAACAAATCTTATTAATGCGATTGTAGCAGGCCAGCTAACATTAGACGATGCGTTAGACTTTATTCCACAGTTATCTGAGGTTGTTATTGACGGTATTGTTAAAAATAATGACGATTACTTTGGAAATGCCGCAAGATACTTTGAGAAAGCATATTTTACTGTTAATGTAACGGAACGGATAGAGGAGAAAATATCAGATGAGCTAAAAATTCTTGCTCTGGAAAAAATACCTGTAAAATCTATAGATGTTCAGACAGATTCACATCCGTCTAAAGTAGATATCCGTCCTGCGATAATGCAAATAATTGACAATTGCGAAGGTGCGGGTTTCCCTCTAATAACTGTAGACACAGATGGTGTATTAAGAAAAATTGACTTATTATTTGAGTTTAAAGGAAAATATTTTCCGCAGCTCGCTTTTTCACCATTAATAGACTTGTTGGGAAATCCTGAAATTGAACTTTATGATGATAAAATAGTATTAAAAGATGCAGAAGTCCCTGTTGGCAGGACTGGTGAAACAGAATTAAAGGATATAGTTATTCCATTATCAGAAGATAAGAGAATAATTATCAACTGGCCTAAGAACCTATTTGAAGATAGTTTCCGGCAGCTTACTTTTTATGAACTTGTTTTTAATAAAGATCTGGAAGAAAAGCTAATAGAAAAACTCAGGGCTATGCAAGAAGCAGGATTCTTAAATTTTTACTCAGGTGATGCATCATTATTCGATAGTTATGATTATACGCTCAATATAAAAAATGAAGTCCTTGCAGGAGCGGACCCGCAGAACTTAACTGATTTTCAATACAGTGAAACCAGAGAATACTTTTTTAATGAAGTAGGACTCTTTTTAACCGGAAATGCTGAAGCAGACCTCTTAAATTATATAGACAGCGCGTTACAGTCACCGGATATACCGGAAGAAACAAAAGCAAGCTACATAGAAATAAAAGAGGAAATTCCTCCATTATTCCAGAATACAAGAGATATTTATGATAACTTAATGATTTCCAGAAACATCTTAAAAGAGGAACTGCTGGGTTCATTCGTTATGATAGGATGGACAGGAACGTCCACCACGGATATCGGAGTAAGCCCGTTTGAAGAAAATTATATGAACGTTGGTGTGCATGCGTCACTTGCAAATACAATACTATCCGGTGAGTTTTTAGATGAACTGCCCTGGTGGTATTCTGCGGTATTGGCGCTTATCCTCTGCTTTGTAATAACACTTATAATTAGAAACCTTAATCCGCTTCCTTCAATAATAATAGGAAGCAGTTTTATGGTTCTTTTATTAGCAGGCGCAATACTAATGTTTATTTTTACAGGCCTCTTTATTAAGCCTTTAACACCAATGCTCTCTGTATTTTTCACATTTATTTCTTTCAGCCTTTTTAAGTTTTTACAATTAGAAAAAGAAAAGAGTTATATAAAAAATGCATTTTCCCACTATCTATCCGCAGATGTTATTAATGAACTTATTACAGATCCGGACAAACTCGTACTCGGAGGTGAAGAAAAATATCTCTCTGCAATATTTACAGACATAAGAGGCTTTTCCAGTATCTCGGAAGTACTCGAAGCAACAGACCTTGTAAAGCTTTTAAACCATTACCTGACAGAAATGAGTAATATAATCATGGATCAGCGCGGTACTATTGATAAATACGAGGGTGATGCTATTATTTCTTTCTTCGGAGCGCCTGTTTCATTTGAGGACCATGCAAAACGTGCATGTCTTTCTGCAGTGCGCATGAAAAAGATGGAAATGATATTAAATAAACACTTTTTAGAAAGCAAGATAAGCCCTGCTCCACTGTTAACAAGAATAGGCGTTAATACAGGGAATATGGTCGTAGGGAATATGGGCACAACAAAAAAAATGGACTATACAATAATGGGTAATGCTGTAAACCTTGCAGCAAGGCTTGAGGGAGTAAATAAACAGTATGGCACATGGGTGCTTATAAGCGAACAAACCTACAAAGAGGGCGGAGCAGACTTCGCAGTAAAGAAACTCGACAGAGTAAGAGTAGTAGGTATAAAGGAACCTGTAAGACTATACGAGCTGGTAGATGAAAAAGCCCTTGTAGACGATAAAACCAAAGAAGTTATTTCTACTTTTCATAGCAGCTTAGATCTATTCGAAAATAAAGAATGGAAAGGCGCGTTAGAAGGATTCGAGAAGGTTTCAAAATTATCACCGGATGACGGCCCTACTAAAATATATTTAAACCGGTGTAAGAAAAACATTAAAGATCCCCCGCGAGGATCGTGGGATGGTGTATTCAACCTGACAACAAAATAATGAAAATCCTAAAACCGATTTTACTATTAATATGCTTCTCTTTTACCGCAATAAACTGCTCTAATTCAGTATCAAAGGCATTATTTGTTGCAATAGAAAATTATAATTTAAGTGAAATAAAAGAACTCATAGAATCCGGAGCAGATATAAACTATCAGGATAAAAACGGACAAACTCCGCTTATGCATACTCTTTTAAATTATTTTTATAAAGATAGTTCATATGATATTGTCGAGTATCTAATAAAAGCGGGTGCGGACATAAATAAAACTGACAACAGCAACAGAACGGCGCTTTGTATTGCCCTTAACTTAGAGGATAAAAACGGATTTGTTATTTTAAATAATGATGAAATACTATTTAAAATAGTTGAGCTGTTAATCTCTAAAGGTGCAAATATAGAAGACAGGTATTTTTTTAATCCCGATGTTCTTCATTATTCAATATGCAGCGGTAAAATTGAAATAACTGCAATGCTGCTTTTTGCAGGAATGAAAATTGAGCAGATAGATAGCACATTCGGAAGGACTCCTGTAATCTGGGCAGCAGACTGCGGTCAAAAAGAAATTCTGGATCTTCTTATAGGGAATAATGCAGATATAAATATACAAAGTGTTATAGGAGAAACAGCTCTAATACTCGCTTCCGGTTCCGGGCATTATGAGATTGTCCAGACGCTATTAGAGAACAATGTAGAAGTAAATGCTACTAATTTTCATGGTGAAACAGCTTTAATGAGTGCTTCCAGAATAGAAATAACAGATATAGCACTCCTTCTGTTAGATTCCGGAATAGATGTAAATGCCGCAGATAATAATATGCAGACAGCACTAATGAATGCCGTGATTACAGGAAGAAGAGAAATTACAGCTCTGCTTTTAGAACGAGGCGCGGATATACAGATGAAAGACATAGATGAAAAAACAGCTTTAGAACATGCTATTTCCAATAACCAGCCAGAATGTATAGAATTACTTATCTCTTATGGAGCCAGGTTAAAATCACAAAGAGACTTACTAATTTATGCAATTTATCAGAATGACGCAAGGACTGTTAAGCAGATTATTAATTCCGGATTTGATGTAAATAAGAATGAGGTATCAGAAGAATCTATACTTATTATTGCTGCCTCTTACGGTAATAAAGAAATTGCTACAAGTATTCTCGATGCCGGAGCAGATGTACATTTTCAGAATCTATCCGGAATAAACGCATTATTAAAGGCAATTGAATCCGGACATAAAGAAATAGTAGAGACGTTAATAGAATACGGTGCAGAATTAACATTGCAAGACGATGCAAATCAGGCAGGCCAGCCGCTTTCTCTTGCAGTATGGAAAAACAGGCAGGATATTGTTGAGCTTTTAATAAATAATGGAGCAGATGTAGACTCACGCAGTTTTCATTTCTGGACTCCGTTAATGGTTGGAGCAAAAAACGGCCATACGGTTATTACAGGTATCCTGATAGAAAGAGGAGCAGATATAAATGCAGTGGAATACTCCGGATGGACACCTCTTATGATTGCCGTATCAGAGGGGCATTATAAAACAGTTGAACTTCTATTAGACAGAGGTGCTGATATTACTTTGAAGAATTCACAAGACCAGACAGCACTGCAGATAGCATTAGAAAAGGACAGGATGGACATTGCGCAGCTTTTTCAGGAATAAATCAGATAAATTATCCAGTTGTTTAATTTTAAATTTGATAATATATATATCAATATGAAATGCTTTAATATTAAATTTTTAAAATTATTTTTTAAAACATTTATCTTAACTATAGCTTTTCAGCTCTTGTTATCAGGCTGCAGTGAATTTAACAGCGGCAAAGGTATTCTGATTGTCTACTTCTCGAATTTAATTCCTCAAAATCAAGAAGTCAAAATTACAAAAGCATCAATTACAATATCATCTTTTAAAATAATTCCGGAAAACTATTCAAATATATTTCAAAAAAATTATTCTATCAATTCCGGACAACATACGATAGAACTGGTATTTGAGGACAGCAAAAGAGTCTTTATCGGAAATATAGAATTAGACGCGGGGAATAACTATTCAATATATTTTCACATCGATGAAATAAATCTTATGATTGGGAATAAGAAAATATCACCAGTAATTCTGTTTGATGATATACAAATAAATGACCAAATAAATTTAAATATTAATCAGATAAATTTCATAACTATAGAATTAGATCTTTATAATTCGATAATACCTGTAAATGATGATTACTATTTATTGCCTGTTATTAATCTAAACCAGCATGGAATAAAGCTGTAATTAATATGTATATAAGAATAACGGCCCTTTAACATCAAATAGATTATTAAGATTTGAAAAGGGAGTTATATTTTCTTTTTGAGTTAAGCCTATCATATCAAAAAAACCTTTCTTCTCGTTATACATCACTACCAGACAGTTTGCTGCCCCTGAAAGTTCTTCTGCTGCTACAATTGCGTCTTCCATGTATCCTATTGCATCTATTAAATCATATTCTAAAGCAGTTAAAGCAGAAAAAACACTTCCATCTGCGATGTTTTTAACTTCTTCTATACTCATTCCCCTTCCTGCAGATACAGATTCTATAAACCTAAAAAATATCTCATCTACTGCTGTCTGCAGCATTTCGAGTTCATAACTGTCCGGGCTTCTGTACGGGCTTAGCATATCTTTATGAGGCCCGCTTTTTATTGTAAGCATTTCTATTCCAATATTTTCGAGCAGACCTGATATTTCCGGGAACTGAATAATTACACCTATGGATCCTGTTAGAGTAGTAGGATGGGCTATTATTTCATCACAACCTGCAGCAACATAATATCCTCCGGAAGCAGCAATATTTCCCAGTAGTGCAATCTTTGGAACATTTAGATTCTTTAGACGATTGTATATAATATCACTTTCTGTTGCGCTTCCACCTGGTGAGTCTATCAAAATTATTACAGCTTTTAATGCTTTTTCGTAATCTAAGATATCGAGTTTGGCTAAAAATTGATTTCCCGTACTGCTGCCCAGGTAATTTGATGCACCAATAACACCGCTTAAAGGAATTACTACAATAACAGAATCCGGTGAGCCGTCTCTTATTACCGTTCTTGTAAACCCTTTATTGTCAAGCGCAGTTTCCAGGGGCCCTTTTAAAGCAATAAGTATTATTCCAAGTATTATATTAAAAAGAAATATAATACCAAAAAACATCAGTATTCTTTTTACCCACTTTGCTGCCTTCTTTTTATTAGAAGTCTTACTATAATCCGGTGTTGCAGCCTGTGTTTTTTGTTCCATATCTATATTGTTATTTTTCATATTTATCCGTCTTAAAGAATTAAATCTTTCGTTATATGCCTACAAACCCGCAGCATCAACTCATAAGTCATGCTTTCTAAAACATTGGAGTTTCTTTATTTTGCGCCTAATATTTCCTTTTCTAAAGCCATTCTCTTTAATTCATTCTGAAAAAGTATTTTATCCTTTTCTTCGGAAGCAAGCTCCTTTTCTACTTCTTTTACATCCTTTGCTTCGCTGTTATATCTTTTTCTTGCTTTTGCAAGCAGGAATTCTTTAGAAAGATAAATTTTAGGCTTATCTTTATTATCAAAATCACGTGCAAATTCTTCTATAGAAATACCGGATATTTTACTTTTATCATCTTCTGTTAATTCACCTTTTTCTACCTTTAACACAAGCAGTAATTCATCTACCATTTCATCATATTCTTTTTTAAAAAGTTCCTGAAGCTGTTCTACCTCTGCTTTAGAAAACTTCATTTCGGCATTTATTCTTTTTTCAAGATCGTCTATCATCTTTAAAACAGTTGTTTTATTTGTCTGTATTTTTTTAGAATACCGTTTAATATTATCTATGCAGCGTTTTTTTATCCTGTTATTGTTTTCATTTTTAGACCTGACAGCCCACTTTATTACCAGGGCAATATCTTTTTGGAGCTTTTTTCTTAACGTGTTTTTTAATATTAGATCTGATTTAATTTTTCGTTCTATCGGGTTGTGTTCTTTTATTTCTTTCATTAATTTTCCTCCGGAATATATCTTAAATTTTAAATAATGATTAATTTAAGGAAATTCACTATATTATTTTTACTTATCTTTTGTCAACAATGGCTGCAATAGAGCAATTTGCGATGTTAATGCTTTTGTATATAATCAGGCGGGAAAACACATACCTTATGCCGGCGGCATGTGTTTTTCCGCCTGATAGTATAATAACTATTTTAACACCGTAAAATGCTTGGTTTTCGGGGGACGGAGCTCTGAAAGTATAGATTTGTTCTGTAAGTTATTAGTGTTTTAGTAATTTCGTGCAGATTTTTTACTATTTATTTAATAAGCGATATTTAAGAAATAAAAGCCCGGTAAAGTGTTTTACCGGATAGAAAATATACCAAATCAAAATTACAGCCCCATATCATTCTGCCATAGTATAAAATCTTCTTCTTCTTTTAAAATATTTAATGCTTCATATTTATCAAGCTCTGTAATAAGCTCTATGTCCCAGTAATACTGTAAATCTAACTCCTCTGTAGACTTTACGGAATATATAAATTTTATAGGAAAAAATGATATGTAACCGGGTTTAAGTTCAAAAGGCACTTCTATGGTTTTCGGCTCCTCCATGATTTCTCCATTCCTTTCAAAAACATCAGTTACATAATCCTTTTCCAAAATTGTTAAATTAAGATATTCACCCGGAGGCAGGTTCGTAGTAATACAGATTGGCTTATTCGGTGTAATGAAGATTGACTTTTTTGATTTATCTGTTTTTATTTCAAAATAACTTAATACTTCATCGATTTCTCCCTCTACATTCTTTTCTGTAATAACAATAAGGAGGGTATCTTCCTCGGAATCCGGTGCGGGAAATTCTCCGGCACATGCAGAAAATATTATAATAATAAGCAGAATATTTAGAAGTTTTATATTTTTATTTGATTTTTTCATTTTCATAATAGCTCCTTAGGCTCTGTATTAAATTGTACCACAAAACTATTTAAAAATAAAGATATTTCTGCAATAAGCAATTTGTGATGTTTAATTATATTGTGATACCTCTGGCGTAAAAACACGCTACCGAAGCAAAACAGAACGAGATATAGGGGTATTTTTAGGTATTGCCATTCATGTTCTGATGCATCGGTAGCGTATTTTTCCACCAGAGTAGGATGATTTCACCAACACCGCAAAATGCTTATTTTCGTGGAGGAGGGTATTATAAGTGTAGATTTATTCTTTGAGTTATTAATAATTTTCTTATTTCGTGTGAATTTACAGGACTGCTTATAAGCTTTTTTGATACTATCAGTTCTCCAAAGAATTCGTTACAATTTCTTTTATTTGATTCACCGTATATGGTTTTGGAATAAAACCTGCCACATTATTTTTGATTGCTGTTTCTACATCGTTATTTATCTTAAATCCTGATGAGAAAAAAGCTTTGATATCAGGATTTATATTATGCATAATATTGAATGTTTCATAGCCGTCTATTCCAGGCAAAACTATATCTATAATAACAAGGTCAATTTTACTCCACATATCTTTGTAAAGTTTTACTGCATCTTCACCGCTTTTACTTAGTATAACATTGCACCCTATATCCCGCAAAGTATCCGCAGCTGTACTGCATACAACATCTTCATCATCAATAAACAATATTGTAGTATCCTGCTTCAGCACATTCTATAATATTACGGAACCGTGCTTCACTTTCTTTTAGTTTATGCAAAAGAACTATTTTCTCTGTTATATCCGAAATAATTGTTACCAGGTATCCCTTCTTAAATGAGAATGCTGTCATTGCAAGATATTTTTTAATTTCCGGAAAAAAGTCTTCGAGCTGTACAGTCTTATGTTTCTGCATTACTTCGTTATATACAGCTATCCATCTATTTCCAATTTCTGATGGAATATCACTGATATTTTTGTTTATCACCTCATTTCTTTTTAAACCAGTTATTCTCTCAAAAGCAGGATTAACATCTGTAAAGCAGTAATATATTTTCTCATCCTCTTCATTATAAGTAATTTTATGAAAAACAAACCCATCGAGCATCTGATTAAATAAAAGTGTAAATTTTGTAATACTTTCTAAAAGATTATCTTCTATTTTCTTCCAACTTGTAACATCCTGTATAATTCCAATCAACCTGCCGGGTTTTAATAGCTTCGCTTTTATTCTGTGTACTCTTTCCTTATGATCTTCCGCATGAATAATAGTATATTCCGTATCAAAAATTGATTTTTCATTAAATAAGGACTTATTCAAATAATTATTGAACCTAATTCTATCTTCAGGAATAATTAAATTTCCGTAAGCATCTATATTTAATTCTGTTTTTTCAGGATCAAGGCCGGATAAAAGATATACTTCCTTTGATATTTCTATCTTATTTTCTTTTAAATTAAATTCCCAGGTTCCTGTTTTTACAAGGCTGCAGGCTAAATCCATGTTTTGCTTTTCTAAAATATTAATAAAAGTTCCAACAGCAGCTCTATAAAAAATATAAAAGAATACAATACCGGAGATATATGAGAGTACTTTAAAAATACCTATAAACCGAAAAGAGTATGTTAATTCCGAAATTACAAAAAAAATCAATCCTGATATTATTAATCTGTACATAAAATTCTTCTTTTTTACAAAGAAAATTACAGAAAGAAAGATTAATATTGATTTAATACTCAATTCAAATGTAAAATTATCTAATAGCCCAATAACTGCAGGATTAAATAGATCTAATACAGTTAATACTAAAAATACACTGTTAACTAAAATGAGTAATAAGAACGATTTTTTATAAAAAACAGATAAAATGAAAAAATTGATAGTTAAGAGATAATGACTAATATTATCAATAGTACCCGAATATATGAGTGCAGATTTATCAATTCAAATATAAGTGAATCAATGTAAAAACAGAAAAAAATACAAGAATGATTCCCAGGTTTATATCTGCCGGACTTTTCTTAGAATTCCATAAAATCAAAAAAATACAAATACCGGTTATTACTTTATATAAATCTGCAAGATTGTAAAAAAGGACAGAATTATAAATACTGATAATTAAGCTGCTTATAATAAGTAAAAGCAGAAATAATATAAATGGAAAATCCTTTTTTTTAAAAACCTGCAAAAGTTTCATTACAGTTTATTCCTATTTAATTCATGTTTAACTCTTAATAATGCGCTACATCTTGAATAGCAAATAAAAAACGGCATTCATATTATTTCTATATAAAAATATTAGGTAAATAGATATAAAAGTCAAGTTAAATGAAAATTTTTATAACATAAAGTAACAATTATCTAAATTATGAGTGTTTAATGTATATAAACACCAATTTATGTGAGGAGTAAGAATATGAAGAAAATACAGGTATTAATTATTTTTGTATTACTAATATCCACTGTGAATATATATTCAGATGATTTTAGAATAGGTGGCGTAGCTGGAATAGGTTTTGCAAGCAAACCTTCAACAGAAGACATTATAGAAGCATATGACAAACGCCTCGATTTTTTTCCGGGTTTTTTCTGGGAAGTACTAATGGACAGGTTCGGTTTTGGAATGACTAATATGTTTAAGTTTGACAAAGTAGACTCTGACCTTCCGGGCATAGATAATAAATGGTACATTAACTGGATGGGTTCATTCGACTTCCGTTTTCATATTTTAGACAGGGAGCATCTTGATCCTTTTATAGAAGCTGGATTTGGCTGTGCAGGCAGTGTTGATATTACTAATTACGGCAGTGAAGGATACGATAGAGATATTTTTGCTGATGACATGCTTCTCTCTCTATTCGCAAAGATTGGAGGCGGGTTAAATGTTAAATTTGATAATATTCTGATTGGAGGACAACTAACATACATTTTTTATAATGATGTTCCTCCTGCAACAAATTTTGATCCATACCCTTTGAAGAATTTTGAATTTACACTTATGCTTGGTGTAATTCTGGGTAATGAATATGAAGATTATGATCATAGTGAAGATAATGATTAACATTTATAATTATTACAGGACCTGCAGTTAAGATATCTATATTGCTTAACTGCAGAGCCGATAATATAAATCAATAAAAAGAATTCAGCTGTATCTTTTCTTTGTAATAAGCAGGTATATGAATCCGAATAGTCCTACAATTGTTGTGAATATTGTTACCCAATTAGGCCAGAAAAGAAGGTCAAAAGAATCAGGAACTGTAATCCATGTAATAATTGAAGTAATTCCTATAATGGTCATTATACTTAATATTACAAGGCTCATGCCCCATCCGGATTCTTCTTCTTTAAACAATAAAACTCCGGCTACAAGACTCCAAAAACCGAGAGTCGCGGATATGATCCCCTGCGATCCGAGAAAAGACAGGGCACTTGCCGCTTCTTCGCCCTTTAATGAATCATATACAGCTTGAAGCCATGCCGGGAATGGTACAACTTCCAGCCATAATAATAAATCAAATACACCCTTTAAAACAAAAACAGCTCCCATTAAGATCATTATTACATTAAGCAGGGTATTGGATTCTTTTTTTACAGCATTAGTATCTGTATTTTCCATGTCACTCATTTTAATTCTTATCCTTTTTTAATTTAGTTATATAAATTTTATAGTCTTATTGGAACACTAAGTCAAGTTAAAAATATAATTTAGCTTTGATTTATTATTAAATATTGTTAATAATTTATAGTATATGGCTAATAATAATTATATAAACAAAAGAAAGTCTAAACGTGTTAAATTGTCAATTGAACTAAATTGCATTGATTTTATTGCCTCAGAAAAATTAGCAGCTAAGTCCACGAATTTAAGTGAAGGTGGTATTTGTATTGAAACTAATAAACCGCTTTCCATTGGGAGACATATAAATCTTGTTTTTTTATACCCGACATAGAGAATCTAAAAATTATTGCTCATGTAAAATGGAATAAGAAAATTGAGGACAAATTGTATGAGAATGGATTGGAATTTACTGATGTTTCTAAAATAAATAAAGACCGGATTATAGACTATATTAAACAAAATGATTTTAATAATGAGGATAGACGGGACTCAAAAAGAATAATATTGGGTATTGTTGTTAATTTTATAAACGCTGAAGCAGAAATAAAAAATATCAGTAATACCGGTATGTGTATTACTTCCAATGAAATTTTACCCAAAGGCAGAACTGCCGAGATAATGATCTTTTTACCCAATAATAGGTATGTAAAAGCAGATGGAACAATTCTATGGAAGGAAAAAGTATCTGAAAACATATATGAATAATCAATTGTAATCAACACCACAAATAGCTTTTTGCAGAAACACCTTTTCATTTCTACACATTATTTATATAATTGCACGCAGTAAAGAATCCCCGCCGCTCTGTGTACCTCGTGGGTGCAGAACATCGGCGCATTACAGGTTCATAACAAAAGCAGATTAGAGGAGTATGATATGCCCATACCATTAAGAAGTTCAATAACTACAAGCGGCAGGAAAATGGCAGGCGCAAGAAGCCTCTGGAGAGCCAATGGATTAAAAGAGGAGCAGTTCGGAAAACCTATTATTGCAGTTGTAAATTCATTTACACAGTTTGTTCCAGGCCATGTTCACCTCCATGATATAGGCCAGCATATAAAATCAATTATAGAAAAACTGGGCTGTTTTGCAGCTGAATTTAATACAATAGCTATAGACGACGGAATAGCAATGGGCCATGACGGAATGCTTTATTCTCTTCCTTCACGTGAATTAATAGCAGATAGTGTGGAATATATGTGCAATGCACATAAAGTGGATGCCATGATCTGCATCAGCAACTGCGACAAAATTACCCCCGGCATGTTAATGGCAGCTATGAGGCTAAATATACCTGCTATTTTTGTTTCCGGCGGTCCTATGGAAGCAGGAGAAATGAACGGAAAAAAATATGACCTCGTAGATGCTATGGTAATGGCAGCTGATAAATCAATCTCCGATGATGAAATATCAAAACTCGAAATGTGTGCCTGTCCTACCTGCGGCTCATGCTCCGGTATGTTTACTGCTAATTCTATGAACTGTTTAAACGAAGCTCTGGGCCTGGCGCTTCCAGGAAACGGAACTATACTTGCTACGCATAAAAACAGAAAAGGCTTATTTGAAAAAGCTGCTACTTTAATCGTAGAAATAGCAGAGGCTTATTATGAAAACGGGGATACTTCTGTCCTCCCCCGTTCTATTGCAACAAAAGCAGCTTTTATGAATGCCATGGCTCTCGATATCGCTATGGGCGGATCTACAAATACAATACTTCATTTACTTGCAATAGCAAGTGAAGCAGATGTTAACTTTTCTATGAATGACATAGACAGCCTGTCAAAAAAAATACCATGTCTTTGTAAGGTTGCTCCAAGTTCACATTTTCATATGGAGGATGTGAGTAAAGCTGGCGGTATCCCTGCAATATTAGGCGAGCTGGACAGGGCAGGATTAATAGATACTTCTGTAAAAAGAGTAGGCTCCGACAGTTTGAAGGAAACTTTAAACACATACGATATAATGAGGAGCACTGCTTCAAAGCAGGCACTTGATTATGCAGCCTCTGCACCTGCCGGGATAACGGGAAATCTTGAACTTGGCACATCAGTATCCGTGTATAAGGAAATCGATAAAGATAGAGCAAACGGATGCATAAGAGATCTTAAGCATTGCTACTATCCGGACGGCGGCCTGGCAGTACTTTTTGGAAATATTGCTTCCAAAGGAAGTATTGTAAAAACTGCGGGAGTTGATCCTTCTATATTTAAATTTAAAGGCCCTGCAAAATGTTACTTTTCGCAAGAGAAGGCATGCGAAGCAATACTTAATGGAGATGTTAAATCCGGTGATGTTGTAATTATCAGGTATGAAGGCCCAAAAGGCGGCCCGGGAATGCAGGAGATGCTGTACCCTACATCTTATCTTAAGTCCATACACCTTGGAAAAGAATGTGCGCTAATTACAGACGGAAGGTTTTCCGGCGGAACATCCGGCCTATCTATATGTCATGTGTCTCCGGAAGCAGCATCCGAAGGGGAAATAGGCCTTATAAATAATGGTGATATAATTAGTATTGATATTCCCGGCAGAACTATAAAAGTTGAATTATCAGATGATGAACTGGAAAAGAGGAGACAGGCTGAACTCTCCAAGGGCAAAGAAGCTTTTAAACCTTCCGGACGTAACAGAAAGGTATCTAAAGCACTGCAGTCTTATGCTCTTTTTGCGGCATCCGCGGATAAAGGTGCTGTAAGAGTATTACCTGAATAGTACGGAATAACAGCTGTTTAAACAAATAAGTATATTTTTATTTAACGCTTTTAAACTTGAATTATAGGGTAGAAAATAAACCGCCATGACGATTTTAAAGACTTCCATCTAAGTCCGCGGCTTTTTTAAAATATTACTATAAGCTACAATAATAAATCAGCAAGACTGCTTATTATTAAACCTCTCTTAACATTAGTATCATTTGCCATAACAGCGATACCAAGCATTTTATCGCGATACAATCTTATCATTGACCCAAAACTCGCCCCGGCTCCTCCATGAAAAATATATGGATTTTTATTATTATTCATAATATTCCAGCCCGGCCCATAAACCATACCTTTATATCTTTTTGCATTGGTTCCATTGGCAATTATCTGCTCTTCTGTTTTCATAAAAGTTACTGATTCCTCTTTTAATATACGCTTATTCTTATAAATCCCATTATTTAGAATCATAGTCATGAAATTCTTTAGATCTGTAACAGGCCCGATTAATCCGGAAGGAGGAGTGCTGTCAGGATAAAAATGATTAAACCAGAATCTTTTATTTTTTATTTTATTCACAAACCTTTTAAAAAATCTTTTATATAAAAAAGGGAGCAGTAAAGTTTCATAGCTAAAAATAGGATGCGAACCAAGCGCAATATTCTCCTCCTGATTTAAATTATAAACAAAATCGGTATTTCTCATTTCCAGGGGCAGAAGCAGATTTTCCCTGATATAGTCCTCATATTTTTTACCTGTCACCTTTTCTATTACAGCTCCAAGCACCATATGCCCCACATTACTGTAAATACCTTTTGCGCATGTTTTGAATTTCAGTCTGGAAAATTTCTTAAATATGCTTTTTAAGTAATCTGTCTGATTATAAGACGGTTCATTTATAAGATGCATCCAGCCTATAACTGCAGGCATATTATTCCTGAGACCGGAACTATGATTAAGAAGGTTTATGATTTTGAGCTTATCCGAATAATCTTTGTTCTTATAAGTCACTTTAAAAAAATCAAGGTATTTTGAAACAGGATCATAAACACTTAATAATCCCTTTTCATGCAGTTGCATAACAGCAGCAGCTGTAAACAGCTTTGTAAGAGACCACCATTTATAAACAGTTTCCGGTTTTGCTTTAATACTAAGAGGCCCATTTGAATATCCGAATGCTTTATTATATACAACTTTATTGTTCCGGACAGCCAAAACAGATATTCCCGGTATTAAACCAGAGTCTACATAACTTTGCAGAAACCTGTCAAAATCATCAAATGAATTAATATTTTCCGGTATCTTAAATGATTTATTTTTTAACAATAGAAATAAAACTATTATAATTATACATAAAATGATTAGGATCAAAATGTGAAATATTCCTTATAGTTTTAAAAAGCTTTTAATCCCAGCTAAGCCTGCTGTCTCCTATAATCGGAATCGGAGCTCCAAGATACCTGGGACTTCTTTTAATTAACACATCAAAAAAAGCCTTAACATTGGCTAATTTTTCCCTCTGCATATATTTATCAATATCAACATAACTCCGCCTGTCTGAAATATATCCATGAGCATCTAAACCAAGGCTTCTTGCTATATAAACTGCGCGGGGAAGATGATACTCCTGAGAAACAATAATCAGCTCTGTTGCCTGAAAAATTGCTTTCGCCCTGTAAACAGAATCGTAAGTAGAAAAGCCTGCATGGTCGAGAAATATATCTTCCGGAGGAACATCTCTGATTAGCAGATACTCTTTCATACTGTTTACTTCATCATAATCCTCCTGCCCATGATCTCCGCTCAGAATAAACTTTTCTACTATACCAAGTTTATATAATTCCAGAGCCTTTAGTATCCTGTCTTCTAAAATGTGGGAAAGTATTCCATTTTTATATACATACGCGCCTGGAACAAGAACAGTCTTCATATGCGGCAAATCTTCCGCTTCAATTTTTATATACTTTTCTGAAGTATTATTTATATGAAAATTGATAAGCATCATTAATAATATACCTGATAATAATAACAAAAGTAATATGAATAAAATAATTAATGCCTTTTTTCTTCTAATATGAAAGCTCCTTAAAATCAATTATCTAGTATATTTTTTAACTTATTTGCAATACAGAATCCAGTTTTTTTTCCGGATACCTTCTGAATATACCAAGACAGAACTTATGAATTCTATAATTACTTTCAATTTCCATTATTTTACCTGATATAAAATCTCTATTATTAGCTTTACATACTTTAAGAATATTTTTAAAAGCAGATACAGGAATAATATTTAAAAGATTTTTTTTTAATATCCCCTCATTATAGAATATTGGATTTAATAGTGATACACAATTATTTTTATATATGGAAAATGCTATCTGTTTTTTCTGATATTTTTCTTCAATGGAATTAAAGTACTCCTCATAATATAATTTATTATTTTCACTTACATCATTTATCCTGATAAAATATACTAATGTACGCTTTTTTTCCGATTTTCCATAAAGATTTACAAACCTGTAAGTACTTGATACCCTGTTCTTATCTACCCATCGAACCTTCTCCTCATGCAGCCAGTTGTAAACAGGCATTTTTGATACAATAAAATTGCTTTTTAGCATTTTTGGATTAAAGATCTGATATACAGTTTCATTAATAGATACAGCTAAATGCCCGCTATAAAAATGAGTCTTATACGAGACCGGATAAAACGGCATGGAAAAATAAATCGTCATCAACTAGAAATATAACAATATTTGTTATCTATCATACAGCTTTTTTAAAAGGAAGTTGTAAAGAAGATATAAAACTATTAAATTATTATTAATCTAAAACTACAGGATAATTTATGAAAAAATGTAATGGCGTACTTTTAATAGGCCCCACAGGATCCGGAAAGACACCCTTGGGAGAATTTATAAATAACAAAAAGCTTTTTCATAAGAATTGTATTCATTTTGATTTTGGAGCGAATTTACGAAGAATTGAGCAGTTATCCAAAAAAAATAAATTTGAACAATTAAAAATTGAATTTTCTTTATTAGAAAATCAGGATATAGACATTATTATAAATTCCCTTAAAAATAGTGCATTGCTTAAAAATGAACAGTTTTATATAGCAGAAAATATTTTACTATCATTTATAAAAGAAAAGCAAATATCAGAAAATGATATAATTATTCTAAACGGTATGCCAAGACACACGGGACAGGCTTTTAATATTGATAAGATAATTAATGTAAAATGTATTATTTACCTGAATTGCAGAGATGATGTTGTCTATAAAAGAATTAATACCAACTCCGGAGGGGACAGAGTAAAACGTATAGATGACTCTTTAGATTATATAAATAAAAAACTTAAGATCTTTAACGATAGAACAATTCCATTAATTAATTATTACAAAGAAAAAAACATTATAACCTATGATATTAATATTTCTGTAAATACAACACCGGAACAAATATATGATTTAATTCTTAATAAATAATGAAACAAAATTAAAAGGTCATATAAATGAAAATATAAATTCGGAAATGCGTTTATCTTTTACATTCAATCACGCCGGTTTTATAATATATGCACAGAAATTTATTCGGCAGGAATAGATCCGAATAAAATAAAATTCAAGAGAGCCGGATTTTTTAATATTGATTTAAAATGTGGTGATGTTGGATATGTTGTATGTGAATTAAGTTCCATTAAAACAGGAGATTAAATATTTATCAATGTTGACTTAAAAATATTATACTTGTAATATATCACTATTATTTAGATAAATATAATTTTTTTGTTTTCGATAATAATTGTAAAATTTTAAAAATCAAATATAATATTAGAAAATAATTATTAATGAAAAACTAATAATGGTAATAAGTATGGAATCAAAACTTGTTATCATAATTAAATAACAAACTTTAATAAAAAGGACGAATAAATGAGTAAAAATTCTCAAAGTATTTTAAAAAATCACGGCTGGCGTGTCACATTTTCCGGTATGGGTATTAATTTAATGCTCGGTATTCTTTATACATGGAGTGTGATAAGTAAAGGTGTTCCGGAAAGCTGGAATTGGAGCCAATTAGATAAATCCCTGCCATATGCAATTGCTTGCTTAATATTTTCAATTGTTATGGTACCGGCCGGCCGAATGCAGGATAAGCTTAGTCCAAGATTAACAGCTACAATTGGCGGATTATTAGTTGGTATAGGAATGATCATAGCCAGCTTTTTTACAACGTCATTAGGATTTATAATTGGTTTTGGTATACTTGCAGGTGCTGGAATAGGCTTTGGTTATGCTTCTGCAACACCTCCGGCAGTTAAATGGTTTCCCGCAGCTAAAACAGGGCTAATAGCTGGTATCGTTGTTTCCGGATTTGGTCTTGCATCCGTATATGCAGCCCCTCTGGCAAGAGAATTAACTAAAAATTTTGGCCTCCAAAATATGGTATTATACTTTGGTATTGGATTTCTTATAGTTGTAGTTGGACTTGCTCAGCTTCTTAAACCACCTTCAAAAGAGTATATCGACCAATTGAATAAAGAAAAAAAATCCGAAGATACAGCAACGGTAGAAAAAAAAGAGGATTATAAACCAAAAGAAATGCTAAAAACAGTTCAATTCTGGATGCTGTGGTTTATGTATGTATGTGGTGCTGGTGCCGGACTTATGATTATTGGAAAATTAGCTGCAATAATTGATATCCAGGTAAATATCGAACTTGGATTTCTATTTGTTGCTGTACTTGCTATTGGTAATGGCGGTGGCAGAATTTTAGCAGGAATGCTTAGTGACAAAATCGGACGTAAAAAAACATTGTTTATCAGTTTTGTTTTACAGGCTGGTATGATATTGCTGCTCTCAACTATAAATGCTGGTAGTGCTTTTGCATCCATTCCCGTATTAGCAATTATCTGCGCAATTATTGGTGCAAATTATGGTGCAAATCTGTCACTATTTCCATCAACAACAAAAGACTATTATGGGTTAAAGAATTTCGGAGTAAATTACGGACTCGTATTTACAGCATGGGGCGTTGGAGGCTTTATGCTCGCAACTCTTGCTGGTTATTTATATGATACATATCAAACTTTTGAAGTTGCATATTACTTTGCTTCCGCATTATTGGTGCTCGCAGCTATTTTATCCCTTTTTCTAAAAGCACCTCATCATAAAAAATAATAATTTTTAATTGTTGTTAATGCTCTGCACATCCTAAACGATTTACAGAGCAGATTTTTTAAAGAGTATTTAATATTTTTCTATAATGTTTTTTAATATATTTTTTATTTTTTTCCTCATATATTCCGGCTCCAATACTTCTACATCATCTCCATAACCCAATATCATTTTATAGATCAATGTGTTGCCTTTAGGAACCTGCATTGTCACAATCAAATCACCATTATCAAGATCTTGAATACTATTTTCATCAAAATAATCTTCTATAGTTACTCTCTGCCTCTTTTTAAATTTAAGCTTGATTATTTCTGTTTCAATACTACCCTTATTTTCATTTTCCAATACATCGAGATACGACTTTTTTCTTCTGATAAATTCCTTATCAAGAACTGCTAATAATTTGATTCTGGAAATACGAAACATTCTATAATCATTTTTTAAACTGCAGAAAGCAAATAAATACCACGAATATCCCTTAAAAAGCAGAGTCATAGGTTCTATAATTCTTGAACTTTTTTCACCCTCTGTATTTAGATAATCAATATTTAAAAGTGTGCTTCGGATAATAGAATTATTTATTATTTTCAGCATGTCTTTTCTGCTTTTCCTGTGCCCCCATGGAGGAATATTAAAAACAATATGTCCGGATTGGAGTTCTAAATATTCTGTTTTATCCTTTGGAATAAGACTTGTAATTTTATTTATTGCAGAATCGAGTTCTTTATCTTCTAATGCCGTATTTATGCCTTTTAAAGCAGTAATTATAGAGACCATGTCTTTCAGGGTTAAAACCTGACGGTTTATTTTATAGTTCTCCATTATCCCAAAACCGCCTGCATTACCCGGATAAGAAATAATTGGTATAC
>SDBV01003958.1_pt1 | contig 21489 bp, 22 predicted proteins | sample 2277081 | NCBI WGS metagenome assembly SDBV01 (sample SAMN10402039, study PRJNA504765) | marine sediment metagenome | isolation source: marine sediment core GS10_PC15, 223 cmbsf | place: Arctic Ocean: Southern Knipovich Ridge | collected 2010 | reverse complement strand
TTCCGTTGACCGTAAGATCTTCCTCTGGATAATCATTTGCTTCAGCGACACCAATGATCGCCGCTGACACCGCGTCCTCTGCGCTTACCGAAGGTGTGCCGGAAAACGAACTGGAATCCAGCGCGGCGGAGTTTCGCATAATGTCGCTCATGACGAACTCGATGCCGCCTTCTGCATTTACCTGCACCGATACACCTGAACCAAGCACTGGAAGCCCAGCGTAAGTTTGTCTTAAGTGTACGTTGTTGTGCTCTTGGCCGGGCTTGACGCCGATAACTTCTAGGTCGCCCTTGGAACTTTTCATTCCAAAAGCACCTGAATGCTCTGTCATGAATGCCTTGGCGATGCTGTCCGCGCTGCCGCTTTTTGAGGAAAGGCTGCTTTTGAAGGTGGTGCCCTTTGGCGCTTTGAGAGAGCGCAAGTAACCTTCCTCGCTCAGCATAGTGCGCGGAGCTTCCATGGAACTTATGCCGTCCCAGGTCTTAAACACCGCGGTTATGTCGCTTGGGTTTGCCGCCTGCGGCTCCTCCGCAATAGCGGCAATAGAAAGTAAACAGAGGACTATCAAGCTTGAAGAAACTACCTTAGCTCGCATTAATATATCTCCCACAAAGAGCCCGCACTTTGAACTGTAGTTTTGCAATACCAGCGTTACATCCCCCAACCACAAATCAACTGCGGCCGCTTCGCTGCAATCACACTCCAACCTCTTCCCCTCGCGCTTTTTCGACAGCAACACATATAGTCACAAAATTCGCGAGCGGTGAAGGCACAACAACGCCAGTCTATCCTTAATACCCTTGTTAATCTTTGTACACCAATGGGATACATTAAGTCAAGGAAAACCTTCGACGCATTGGGTTAAAAACGATAATTATTACAAAAATTTCAAATTGTGCCCGTTTTGGCCGCTGTTTCCAATAGAAAATAGTTCTTCTGCAGCCTGCGTTTGGGGCCTGTGTCAGATTCTGGGGCTTTGCTCATCCTCCAGCGCGTTGTTCCCAGAAATCTTCGTGGCGTCCTGAGAGCTTGGCGCATCTGAGTGCGAGTGTGTAGTTGCCGGCTCAGCAAAGCGCAAGCGACGCCGCTCTATGCCATCCCGTTTTTCGATTTGTCCGCCAACGCGTTCGGAAACGCGTTCAGCATCCTTGGCACTGACTTGTATCCCTGATGCCAGTTTAAGATCTTGCGCGACTTCCTTAAACGGTCCATTTGCCCCGAAATGCGACATGATGCGCTGAGGGCCTGGGCTGCGGGAGGTGTTAGTAACTCCCAATTTCTCATCTCCAGGATATCGAAGTGCGCCGCAACTGCTCAGGAACTTCCTCTTGTTGTTTATTAAGCTGCTCAATACGATTCATAATTTCCCTCCTATTTTCAGTTGACCCTGTGGCATCTTTACTGGACTAGTGGTGTGATTTACAGTTGAAAACCATTATGACTATTAACGTTTTGTAAGCATTCGATAACCCGTAGCGCTTTTGGACAAGGCCCGCAAGAAAGGGGACAGACACGTCTTCGCTCGAAGACTCGCTACACTTGCGTCAGTCCCCTTTTTGCTCAGTTTTGTGTGCTTTTGTTACACGAACTTAATGATCCATCAGCCTAAATCACACCACTAGAATAACCAAGAAGATAAAGAGGATTTCAAAATCCCCAATTCATGACGCAGGCCCCTGGTTTGGGTTGGTTTGGACACAGCTTATGGTTTTTTGATAGACTTTTCGGACGCGATAATTCGTGTGCGTTATTGATTTTATACTGCGTTGGTGTTTTCCTCCTGGGTTCACGTTCTCCCGATTGTAATCTTGTTGGACCGCAAAGGGGTTGTATATTGGTAAAGTTAGAGAATTGTCATAGAAAACTTGGTCCTGGCGTGGAATTCTTATGCGAGAGTTTCCATGCCCCTTCTGGCGTGAAAATGGCGCTTTGGGGACCGAGCGGTTGCGGCAAAAGCACTATGCTTAACCTCATTTCTGGTTTGCTGCGTCCTGATTCGGGAACAATCGAGATTGATGGTGAGCAGATTCAGAATCTTAGGGAAGGCCAGCTTGACCGTTTCAGGGGCGAGCGTTTTGGTTTCATCTTCCAGACATTCAACCTCCTGACGCCGTTTACTGCCCTTCAGAACGTTATGCTTGGTATGCGTTTCAGCGATACTGTGCCGCATTCGGAGTGGAAGAAGCGGTCGACGGGATTGCTGGAGCGTGTTGGGCTTGGACATCGTCTTCACAGTAAGCCGGCGACGATGAGCGTTGGCGAGCGGCAACGTGTCTCGATTGCTCGCGCTCTGGCGAACAAGCAGAAGATTGTGGTGGCCGATGAGCCTACTGGGAGCCTCGATCCTAAGAGCGCTAAGGGCGTTATGGACCTGCTGCTGGAGATGTGCGATGAGGAACATGTGACCTTGCTTCTTGTGACCCATGACAAGGAGATAGCGGATAGGTTGCCGGAGCGTTTTGACTGTTCGCGGCTTGTTGTGGAGGTAGAGCAATGAGTTTGTGGCATATAGCTTGGAGCTATCTCTGGAACCGTAAGCTGACAACTTGCTTGACGATCCTTTCGGTTGCGTTGGCGGTCGCGCTTATCTCGTCGGTGTTAACGATCCGCGATGAGACGCGAAAGCGCTTTGAGGAGGAAGGGCAGGCCTGGGACCTTGTCGTAGGTTCGACTAAAGGAAGCCCTCTTCAGTTGGTCCTCAGTGCGGTGTATTTTATGGAGGCTCCCTTTGGGAACATCTTGTATTCGGATTACGAGGCCCTGCGCGACCACGACTATGTTGAGGGCGCTTTCCCGATCAGCATAGGCGACTCTTATCGCGGATACCGTTTGATCGGCACGGTGAGGGAGATTTTCGACCATAAATGGGTGAACCCTTTTAGTGGCAAGGAACGCAGCCCTTTCGAGCTGGCCGATGGAAGTTTCTTTGATAGTCGGGAAGGCGTTGTTCTGGGTAGTGAAGTTGCCAGGCATTCGGGACTTAAGATGGGCGAATCGTTCCTTGGAAGCCACGGCCTGATAGAAATGCCCGAAGGGCTTGGCGCTATTCATGACGAGTTCTCGTACAAGGTTGTGGGAATTCTCAAGCCATCAGGAACTCCAAACGACCGTGTAATCTTCTGTGATTTGCGGTCAGTCTGGTCTGTGCATGGCCACGAAGAGGAGGATGATGACGCCGAGCATGTTGAGGATCAACTTGAAATTACGGCAGTCCTGTTAGACCTGGAAAGCTCGGGATTACGGTTTCAGTTCGAGGAATACATTGAAGACAACTTCAATGCCATGGCCACAAACCCCATAGGGCAGGTAGCGAATTTGTTCGATCAGATTCTTGCTCCAGCCAAGGCGATCCTGTTAGCGGTTGGCTATCTGGTGGTTGTAATATCTGCCTTGTCGATACTCATCGGGCTTTACTTGTCGATCATACAGCGTAAACGTGACTTGGCTATAATGAGGGCCTTGGGAGCGTCGGCCCCGGAAATATTCGGCGCGGTGTTGATAGAGGCTTTTTGGGTAACGGTGCTCGGCATTGCGGCGGGCTGGCTTTTGGGCAACTTTGTCGTTATCGGTTTGGGCGTTTATTTGCGGCAGCGATACGGACTGGTTGTTGGCGCCTGGACGCTCAGCACTGAGGAGCTTGGCGCTTTTGGCACAGTTGCCTTTGTAGGTATGCTGGCAGGGCTTGCACCCGCGTGGCAAGCTTACCGAACGGACGTTGCGCGTGACCTGTCGGATTTGTAGTATAATAAAATATAGTTGAACTTATTTGAACTTGTTTAAGGAGTATGGGTTTTGAGACAGCGTGTAAAAAGAGAACTTGGGACCTTGGTGGGAATCCTCGTCTTGGTTGGTATGTTGGCCTTTGCCAATGGTTATTGGCGCAGAAGCGGCCTGCGAGAGCAAATGGAGGCTTGGCGAAACACGGTTGAGGCTTCCAGGGAAGAAAGCGGACTTGAGCTTCTCAAGTGGAATACGCTTCAGAAAACGCGGGGTGGTTTGCGCTCAGGTCCTACATTTCACGAAGACCTGAAAAATGTAAACGGTGATCGTGTGGACATTATTGGATTCATGGTCCCTCTTGAAAAATTCCGAGGCATGACCGAATTCATGCTTCTACCATTCCCAATCGAATGCTACTTCTGTGAAGCGCCGCCGATGAAGGACGTGGTGCTTGTGCAGATGAAAGATGGCGAAACGACGGATCTCGTTAAGGAACCGGTTATCATTAACGGGCAAATCCAACTCAACGAAGGTCCTGGCACAAAGTTCTTCTACGTGATCAAAGGAGCTGAGTCGGGCCCAGGTAAAGAGGGCAGCGAGCTTACACCTGTGACACCCACAAGAGACGCTATCGAGCATTTGGCACCGATGAAGGAAGAAGAGCTTATTGATCCGAACGAACCGGCCGATGCTTCTTCATAGAGGAAACCGTCAGGAGACTTGACTCGACAGGCCCTTGACTGACTGTAAGGGAGCTTCGTCCGGTGAGGGTGTGTTCGCCTCCAATGATTTGAGCAATTCCATGTTGGCAACAAGCGGGCTTTGAGATCCGGAGTCGCCGACAGTGTCCTTTATCTTGAGGAACTCCTCTTCGCTGCTCAAAAAAGCGTCAACTATAACCGGGTCGAAATGAGAGCCTCGTCCTTCCACAATGATCTTCTTAGCTTTCTCGTGAGAAAAAGGTTCTTTGTATGGGCGCTTGGACGTTAAAGCATCATAAACGTCCACCAAAGCAGTGACCCTTGCCGACAAAGGAATTTGGTTTTTTGCCAAACCCAATGGGTATCCGCTTCCATCCCATTTCTCGTGGTGGTAGTATGCGATGTTGCACCCCATGGAAAGCAGCGAATCGTTTCCCGCTTCGGCCTGAGCGGCAAGAAGCGTGTCTCCGCCTATTCGCGAGTGGCCCTTCATGATCTCGAATTCTTCCTTGCTGAGCTTTCCAGGCTTCAGCAGAATCTGGTCGGGAATACCAACCTTGCCAATGTCGTGTAAGGGGCTTGCGTGATAGACCTGTGTCGGGAATTGCCGCGTCAGGTCCGCGTGGTATGCTGGGGAGTCCACGACCATGCGTGCCAGAGTCTTTGCATAGCTACGCATCCTTTCGAGGTGCTCTCCCGTTTCCACGTCACGCGATTCAGCAAGTTTTGCCAGTGAAAATACCGTTACCTGGCGCGTTCGTTCCAATCTTGCAGTTCGTTCCTTTACGCAGCCATCAAGACGTTCATTGGATTCTTCGAGCTGCTCCTTGTAGTGAACGAGCTCTTCATGCAGTTCTTTGCTTCTAAGACAGTTTCGCATCCTGGCCTCAAGAACATTTGGGTCGAAAGGCTTGTTTATGAAGTCGTCGGCGCCCAGATCCAGCGCCATGATGTTTGCTTCCCTACCCGCCGCCCCAGTTATCACTATAATTGGTATGTCGCGTTTTGTAGGGTCGCTTTTCAAGGTACGGCAAACTTCGTAACCGCTCACTTTTGGCATAATTAGGTCGAGGAGGATAATGTCGGGACGCTTTCGGTTCACCGCCTCAAGGGCTTGGTCGCCGTCAAAGGCCGCATCAACTTTGTAGCCTCGGGGCTCAAGCAGCGTTGATAGCAGGCGAGTGTTTTCCTCGAGATCGTCCACGACTAAGACGGAAGGATGTTTTTTCCTCTGCTTGTTCATAATTCTCGGCAACTCATAGGCTGCGATACCGCTCATCAAAGCCAGGGTTCGTGAGCCCACGGGGTTCAATACGTGCAAACTACGAACAGCGCGTTTTTCTAGCTATTTATTCGCGGCATTCTCTGTTTGCCGTGCATACACTGTTCTTAAAACTATAGTAACACATATCATGAAATTTAGCAACCTTTTTCCCGAGATGGCTTCAGTGCGTTAAGTCCTTTTTTATGAGCAGGTTAAGTACACATGGATGTGCAATGCCAGATGGTTTTCTCCTGGGAGATGATTCGGACCCCATCGGACAGTGTTTATTCGCCCATAACCTTTATAATTACACGTTTTTTTCTGAGTCCGTCGAATTCTGCGTAATAGACCTGCTGCCATGGTCCCAAGTCCAGTCTGCCATCCGTAATTGGCAGTATTACCTCATGATGCATCATGAGACTTTTGAGGTGTGCATCGCCATTGGTCTCTCCAGTCCTGTGGTGGTTGTAATTTGGATTGAATGGGGCCAGCCTTTCGAGCCATTCGTCAATGTCCTGAATGATTCCGCTTTCAGCGTCGTTAACATAGACCCCGGCTGTAATGTGCATTGCGCTTACGAGTACCATTCCTTCTTCAACGCCACTTTTTCTGACAATTCCCTCGACCTGGTCGGTGATGTTTATGTATTCTCTCTTGCTTTTTGTTTCAAACCAAAGGTATTCAGTTGCAAATTTCATTGTTCATCTCCTATCAAGAAAGCGGTCCATTCAGCACGGCAAAGGTAGTGCGCCGAGAAAAAGATTAGCACTTCATGTTTCCGACGTCAATGTCGAGGTAGCATCTCGCGCATTGTTACTTGGGCCTTAACCGAAGTGGAACCGTTGCGCTCAAGCCGTGTTAAAGTACTTGAGATATGACAAACCCATTTCCGATGAAGGGAGTATAACCATGAGAAAAAAGGCGATTCTTGTTGCCGCGGTAGTGGTCTTGCTTGTAGCGGTCTCCGCTGATGCCCAGCGGGAACAAAACCGACGTGACAATCCCCGCAGAGAACAGGGACAGCAGAGGGGAGGCCAATTGCTGGAGCGCATGCTTGAGCAGGCCGACTCTAACGGCGATGGGAAAGTTACTTATAAGGAAGCGGCAGTTTTGATTCCCAGGCTCAACGAAGAGTTGTTCGACCGGATAGATGCGAATGGGGACGGCTTCTTGTCAAGAGAAGACATATCCCGGCGCACGCCGGAAGGTCAAAGACGTGGCCCTGGAGGGCGCGGCCCAGAATCGGGTCCCGGCGCTGCGCGTCCGGGCCCGATGTTTCTTGAGATGCTCAAGCGCGCCGACGCAGACCGGGACGGTGAAGTTACTTACAACGAGTTGGCATCGCTTCTCCCAAACGTTACGGAAGAGATGTTCAAGAACATGGATCGCACTGGTGATGGCGTGCTGACGAGCGATGATGCGCCCGAACAGGATGTTGGCGTCGATCCTGAAGGCCAGCGTGCCGAAGGCAAATTATTTGAATTGATGAGAGAGGCGGATGCGGACGGGAACGGTAAGGTCACATATGAAGAGTTGAAAGTGGTTGCGGAGAATTTCCCTAGAGATATGTTTGACAGGCTGGACACGAACGGCGACGGCGTTTTGTCCAAAGAGGATCGAGCAGGGCAGAGCGGCCCCGGTGGCCGGCCTGGACAAAGGCTTTTCGATTTGCTCAAGAGGGCTGACAAAAACCAGGACGGCAAGGTTACGTATGAGGAGATTAAGACCGTTGCGCCTCGAATGACAAAGGATGTGTTTGACCAATTGGATGTAAACGGTGACGGAGTGTTGACTAAAGGGGATGTTCCTAAGCCTCCTGAGGGTGGCCGTGCGCCTCGTGGTCGCGAACCGCAGGGGCGACCCAAGGACGGGGCCGAACCCGGCCGGCGTAGCCAGCAGAGTGGGCGCGGCGAATTACTTGGCCAGGCGGATGTTGATGGTGACGGCACAATTACCTTCGAGGAGCTGCAGTCACTTCGTCCTGGTATTACCGAGGAGATGTTTCGGCGTATGGATGTGAACGGTGACGGTTATCTCAGCAAAGAGGACAGGAGAGGCTAAGGTTACGCGGTGGCATCATCATTTTTTGGACGGAAATGCTTTTTTGAATAGGTCCACCAGGCCAAGTTTTTCGCGTACTAGACAGTATATTCCTGTTGCGGCAACAGCGATTATGTTTGACAGATGCAGCACGATTGCAATTGCCAGCATGTCGGTGTAATTCATGTCCGGGTATAGCACGCACAGGGGGGCCACGATTGCGAAATGAAACTGTCCCATAAGCGTTGGCGCTACGGGAATGCTAATGAGGACTACCAGGAAAAACTGAATAACAAATGGGCTGTACCAATAGCATTCGACGCCGAAGGCGTTCAGATAAAACCATATTGCGACTAAACAGCATGCCCATGTCAGAAAGTTGTAGAACATTGACTTCGCCATGTCCGCTGCTGAGCGGAAGACATGAAGTCCGTCAGCAAAATGCACAACTTGTTCGCTGACTTTGCCCGCGAGACGTCTTGAGAACAGCCCGACCGCTTTGGATGCCAATTTTGCCACAAGATCTTTTTTAAGGTACAGAAAAAGAAGCACAACCACAAGAATTGCCGGCGCAACGACGCCTGTTAAAAGCATGGTCTTTCGTATAACGCTGGCAGACACCGTGAATTCCTGGCCGTTGGGTGACAATTCCGCCGGTATTGGAATGTCCTGAGTCAGCCGAAAGCCCATACCTGCCACGAGCATTACGGCAATCATTCCGACCACGTCCATGACCCTGTCCACCACGACCAAAGCCATGCTTTTGGAAAACTGAATGTTTGAGAGGCGGCCTAATACAAATGCCCTCAAAAACTCACCTGCGCGGCCAGGAACCGTGAAGTTTGCTAGAAAGCCTATCTGCGTTGCACTGAACATGCTCCTGTATGTGGCATCAGGCTTGACCGCGCGGACTATATAAGCCCAGCGTTGAACACGAACGAAAAAGCTTAGTGCTACCGGAATTTGTGCCAGAAGAAACCAAGTTACGTTAACATTTCGCAGTGATTCGGAGAGTTCGCGCCAACTTGTCCCTCTTAGAAGAAACCACAACAGCAGAATGCCTATGAGCAAACCGACACACAATTGGATTATTTTTTTCATATACAGCAAATCCTCTGGGATCAGTAAGAACGGGATTATAGCATATTGTGGCGGGGTTATTTTACGCGGGGCATACGCGTTGCCATTATTCGACCAGCTCTGGCCCTGCCTCGCTTCTCAGCTAACGAATCTCGAAATCCGGTAATGTTGCCTTTTGGGAAAGACGGCGGCTCAAGCGGCTCTAGATGCGCAAAAAGCATGTCGGCCGCATCGCCAAATGAGTTGTAGAGTTCCAGGCGGCATCTAAAGCAGAAATCCGACCCGGCTTGGGCGGCGCGCTTGCTGCACTTTGAACACGACTTGTTCTTGTCTAATGCGTGCCTTGTGCTCGGAGAACGCCGCAAAACGCGTTCTATTCGTGCCCGGCTGAAGCCAGTAGCGCGCATCACATCATTTATAGTCGAGCAGTCTTCATCTAAAAGGGCTCGCGCAACAGCTTCGACATCGCTGTCGCTTGTCCTGCCGCAAACGGCACAAAGGTCTCTGCCGGGGGTTGTACCGAAGATCTTTCCACAACCTCTGCAAATTGACAGTTCATTAGCCATGTCTTGTCAACTCCCTGGCAAGCGCGTCGACTTGCGTGCGCAACTCGAATTCCGTTCCGTTGTTTTCCACTATCCAGTTGGCCAAATGAAGTTTGGCCTCCGGCGAAACTTGAGCATCAATTCTCTGTTTTGCCTGTTCTCTCGATAGGTTTCTGGCTGTCATAAGCCTTTGCAGCCGTTCTTCTGATGATGCCAGTACCAGAATCAGGCCGTCCATTTTAATCTCAATCTTGCCGCTGTCTCCTATTATGGCGGCATCTATAATGACCTTGTCCGCACCCTCACTCGCCAGTTCACGGCATCTGCTTTCAATTCTATGCCTGATAACGGGATGCATTATCTCATTCAGCCGCGTAAGTTCACTTGCGTCGGCGAAGACTATTCTTCCAAGCAAATCTCTACTAATTTTACCATCAATGACGATTTTTTGCCCGAAGGCAGCAATTACTTTATCTACTGCCTCGCCGCCGGGCGCTATTAGCTCATGGCCAATTCGATCTGCGTCAATGATTGTGAAACACAACTCGCTCAAGCGGGCGCTGACTTCAGATTTTCCGCTTGCGATTCCACCTGTTAATCCGTAAATGTGCATATTCTTGCAGCTATTGTTGCCCATTCTTCCTGTCGCAATATATTTTTATGACTTCATCAAGTTTGTCCTTTGCTTCTAAAATGCAGTGGACTAGTTCTCTCAACGCGCCCTTTCCTCCCGGAGATTTCGTTATCATGTGGGCCGATTCCTTGGCTTCGGGGGCCGCATCGCTTACGGCAACACTTAGGCCGACGACCTGCATGGCGCGAACATCAATTATGTCGTCTCCGATAAAGGCCATTTGATCCATTGTAATGCCGTGCCTGGCCGCTATCTGGCGACAAATGGACTCCTTGTCCTTTATCCATTGATGGCATTCGCAACATTTCCACATATCGGCAATTGATTCGACAGCCTTGCTTCCAAGTCCGGACACAAGGGCGGATTTGCCGCCAGCCAAATGCCAGAGTGTCAGGGCCGTTGCATCGCGAGCATGAAACGAGCGCCATGACCTTCCGTCCGCGTCAAAAGCAATCGTACCATCGGTGAGAACGCCATCGACATCGCAGACTATAAATCGAATTCTATTCAGTCTTTCTTCAAGTTCTGGCAAAATACATCTCCTTTTAGTCGACTGACAAAAGCGTAACATGCGGCGTCTCACGAAACAATGTCATCTTGCGGTAGGCCCAGGGCTTACGCATCCAATTACACCAGAACCAAAGAATGATTGATTCACCATGAAGAGCTTTACCACGGAGGTCACGGAGACACGGAGAAGAATACGAAGAAGATTTTCTTACCACGGATTACACTGATATTCTTTTGGCCATTATCCGCGTCATTCGTGCTACTATCCGTCAAAATCTTTTCTTTTTAGCAACATTTATCACACAACTCTCACCATCACAACGCCTTACTCACAGAGTTCCAATACTTCAAATCCTTCTCTGCGTCTCTGCGTTAAAGTCTTAATGTCTCTTTTCTCGCAGAGGCGCTGAGAACGCAGAGGAAGAATCAGTAAGTTCTATTTTGTGAACTCCTTCATGCTCTTCTCCGTGTCTCCGTGAACTCCGTGGTAAAAACCTTCACGTTCTTCATGGTGAACAATTCTTTTTGGTTGCGGCTGCGCCGCGCTAAGATCTCTGCGGTTCAAATGATTCTTCCAGGATGATACTTTCGTTGCATGCCATATTCGCGTATACTTGGTTTTGTTGAGTAGGCTGGGCGGTCGCGGCATTTTGCGTTTTGCGCATTGGTGTCGAGGAAAGTCCGAGCTCCACAGGGCATGGTGCTTCGTAACGCGAAGGCGGGGTGACCCGACGGAAAGTGGCACAGAAACTACACAGCCGATGTCGCTGCCTTTCGAGGCGGTTTGAACAGGCAATGGTGAAATGGTGCGGTAAGAGCGCACCGGCGGTTTGGAGACAGACCGGCCGGCTAAACCCCACCTGGAGCAATTCCAAATAGGGGAGCTATGGAGTGGCCCGCTCTGCTCCCGGGTTGGAAGCTTGAGGCGTACGGCGACGTGCGTCCCAGATGAATGGCCGTCTCTGGGCCTTTATTGGTCCTAGACAGAACTCGGCTTACAGGCCTACTCAACATTTTGGCTCATCCGCTTTTAGCGTACTTTTGACTGTTGGAGCATAACTGGAACGGCAAAAGAAGAATGTTTTTTGACAGGATTTACAAGATTTACAAGATTTCAGTTTTTACGCGGAGGATATATTGCCGTGTTAGTCATAAGTCTTCCAAGTTGTGATTTATTGAGCTGCAACTGCTTAGATTTGGGCCAGCGCAGGGAGACGAGACAATGGACTTTCTTTTTATTGGGGAAATGCGTTTTCAAATATAAGCATAAGGCGATTCACCAAGAAGTGTTCTGGGCGAATTGAGCCAATTCTTATGCCAGAATGGTGTTAATATGCAGCCCACAGAGAGGAGTTGGCGTGATGGCGGTTTGTTTTATTTGAAGGAATTGGATATTCAGGATTGTTAATTGATTGACGGGATAGTTTGCACTCATGCTAAAACTTAAGAATCTTGTTGTCATGTCAAATCAAAGAAAAGTCTTTTTGAAAAAGTACGCTAAAGTCGGATGAACCAACGTTTTTTTGTGGCAAATACTTGTTAGACCCGAAGCACTTTTGGACAAGGCCCGAATCAACGATGGTTACGGCGCCGTTTTGGGGTCTATTACTTCTTCTATCTTCTTGGCTGCTTGCTTGGAGTACTTCGATAACTCGAAGAATTCCTCCATCGTGGCGTACCACTCATCAAGCAAAGGAATTGGCCCATCGCTGATCAAGCCTACGCCTTTCTGGAGCAATTCGATGGCCTCGTCGATAATCGCGCGCTGCCGCTTATCGCAAGGGTATTTGGACTGAAAGAACTTCAGGGTCGGGATTGCGTTCTCGGAGATGTATTGAATCCGGTTACGAAAACGCGCCTGGCCGATCCCTTTTGGATGGTGCAGCGGGATTCTGACGATGTCCCTCACCAAAGCCGCTAAATAAATCCCAACCCTTTGGGCAACGTTCTTGCCGCTACCTCTCTCGCGCCAATCTATTTCCTGATTCAACTCCGAAGCCACACGTTGCAAAAAGAACTTCCGAGTTTCGTCGAGCAGATCGTCCATGGGAAAAAACCTTTGACTGTCTGACAAATGTGAATGAGCGGCGCAAAGAGTCCATCTCGGACCGTGTTTTGGTAAGTGTCATCTTACCCCGCAGTTCTTGCCAGTCACAAGTTCTTGGCCCGTCGATGCGCCTTGTCGTCATAGTCTCCTTGCAAAATGTATAATCGAGATAACAGCAATAGTGTTAGCCTGGGCGCAACGAGGGGCATAATCGGTCTATTCCGGGCGTTAAGATAAGAGTCTGTATTTTAGATTTGCGGTTTGCCGTGAAATGTGATAAAACTTGAAGGTAAAGAGTATGTTCGTGTCCTTTGAGAGGCCAGGATGCAGTGAACATGAACAGAAAGGGTTCGATGGGAGATACTATGACGAGAAATCATTCACTACGTAAAATTGTTTTTGCAGCATTCCTCGTGGCGATGCTTGGCGTGGACAGTGTATCGGCCAAAGGGCCGCCGCCGGACAAAGGTGGAGGCGGTGGCGGTGGCGGTAAGAAAGAGCAAGTCGACCATACCGCCAGGCAGCTCAGACCACTTCAACTGGGTGTATCTGGAGGCAACGCGCTGGACTTGGCAAACGGCTACTGTTGCGGCGGTACCCTGGGGTCCTTGGTCGAGGATGCGGTAGGAAACCAGTATATCTTGAGCAACACGCATGTTTTCGCTGGAGACAGTGTACCCGGTGGAAACGGTTACCTGTCCGCGGTGGGCGACCCCGTAGACCAGCCAGGCCTGATAGACGTTGGATGCCAAAACCGCTCAGCCGATTACGTCGCGACACTTTCTACATGGGTTGACCTGGTTCCAGGAGGCGCCAGCACGGTAGACGCGGCATTGGCTGCAGTTTTGCCCGGAGAGGTTGACTCCACAGGCGCTATTCTCGAAATAGGAATGATATCTTCCGAAACCGTAGAGGCCTTTGTGGATCAGCCAGTCAAGAAAAGCGGTCGAACGAGTGGACTGACGAGGGGCCAGGTTGCCGCGCTAAATGCAACCGTCAACGTAAGTTACAGCGACGAATGCGCCGGGCAAGGATTTGTTACCACCTTCACTGGGCAAATCCTCGTGACGCCGGGCAAATTCATCAAGAGCGGCGATTCAGGCTCGCTGATGGTCGAGGACGCAAACAACAATCCTCGAGCGGTGGGTCTGCTCTATGCAGGCAGCCGCAGAGTGGCGGTTGCCAATCCTATTAACGACGTGTTAAGCGTCCTGAACGTGTCCATGGTGGGAGGAGCTTCTTCTGCATCCGCTTCTGAACCATCATCCGGGCAAGGCGCTTCCGCAAGAGCGGTCGAACAGGCAACGCTTGCTAAGGAAAGAGGGGCCGCAACCTTGATGAAAGTGCCTGGGGCCGTCGGCCACGCAGTAGGCTTGTCCGCAAATGGCGATGCTGTAATCAAAGTCCTTGTCGAAGAGCTTACGCCCACGGCGCAACAGGGTCTGCCGAAAGAAATCGACGGCGTTCCCGTGGAAATTATGGAAGTGGGCCACATAGTCGCTTACTGATATGGCAAGCGTCTGGTGAGTCGGGATTGGGGCGCATGATAAAAGTTTCTTTGGAGTGCCGCAATCCCGATTACCGTGTCGGCAATGCGCCGTCTCCACAGGCCATGTGCCGGAACCGCCATTACCGAAGCCCCCACAGCACCGTGTAGTTCCGCCAACATCCACAAAACTTACTTTTTGTGAGCGCCGCAAGATCGGAGCAGACCAGTCCGTGCTCGACTGGCCGCTTCGCATGTGCCGGTCCCGGTTCTGCTTGGTTTGTCTTTAAGGTGAGTAGATTTCCATATTCGAGGGATGCAATGGAAGTTCCAGGTTTTACATGTAGGCATAGCGGCAGGTGTTGTCGCGACGTCAGGGTATCTGTCACGCTGGCTGACATTGATTGCATGGCGGCCGGACTTGGCCTGTCTCATTGCGAGGTTTTGGACAAGTATCTGTGTTTTGACGATTCGCGCGGCATGCCGATGTTTTTGCTGCGCCAAGACGAAGATAACCAGTGCCTTCTGCGTAGCGCGGACGGACGTTGCGCCATACACGATTCAAAACCTGCCATTTGCTCGCTTTACATTTGCGACGAGTCATTGAAAAGCGTGGAGAACTATCCTTGGCCGTTGATGTTTGACAATCTTGAAGGGCAAATGTGCATTTTGGAGCATGGGATTGCCCACGAGTTCACTAGTGCTTATCTGAAAAGAAACGGCGCTGACTGGAATCAGGAAGATTTCGACAGTTCGGTTTGCGAGATAAAATCGAGGATCGAGACGGCTAAGGAAGAGTCTTTCAAGGCGGCAAGACAGAGTGATCGCACCGTGGCCTTGATGTCTTTCGACTGTGATTCGTGCAAGCTCAGGCCGTCTTGCTGCAAAGAACGACCTCTCACTATCGATGACGTGCGTGCGGTTTCCGAGAAGCTTGGGATGGATCTCGAGGAGTTCTTTGACGGATACGTTTCCGCTGCAGATGCTGAGTCTGATGAACCCCTTTTCTTCTTCACCACATCAGACGACGGCGCGTGTTTGTTTCTCAATTCAGAAACGGGGAACTGCAAAACAGAAGATTTCCAACCCGTTCACTGCCGCTTCATGCCCTGTCCAATAATTGAGAAGGACCAAGGCATTTCCGAACGTTATTTCATGGGCTCAGGATCGTTGAAGGAACAGTTCAGGCATTCCGCCGCATTGACCTTGACCCGTCAATACGTAGCCAAACACGGCGGCTCCTACGATTCTGAAGCATTCGAAAAGATCCTGTCGCTTCTTGAGAGCGTAATTGCGAATCCAACCGAGTTCGAGCGTTTCGCTAAAGCAATCGGCCCCTTCCGATATGAGACGGAAGCCTAAGTGTTGGGCAGCTTGCCATTCGTGTGCCTCACCAAACGGTTTGCCCCACCTTAGCTTCAGAACCCCAGCGCGGCGTTGATTATGAGCTGCATGTCCACTGCGTTTCATCTACATCCACCTTCTGTGACTACAGCGGTAACTCTCAACATTCGATTATTCCTCGTTAAGCAGCTTTTCCACGTCGAGAAGAAGTTCGGGCACTTTGGCTTTTGCAATGCCCCATATGACTTCGTTTTCAACTTTGTCGTATCCATGGACCAACACGTGCCTGAAATTGATGATATCGCGCTGTTGTGGGATGCGTTGCGCGGCGTCAGGGTGTTTCCTGGACAGCTGGCGCAGCGCCTCGCCGAGAACCTGACATTGACGCTCTACAGAGGAGCGCAGTGCCACGTCGCGGTTGTAGTCGTCCCAGCTTTTCTCTTCGATAAACTGAGCGACAAGGAGACACGCCTCGCGCATATCGTGCAGGTATTTCTTCGCTTTACGCTGCATAGACCACTTTTCGGTCGGATTCAATGTCCTCGGCAAAATATGGATTCTTGATTGCAGCTATTTCGACGAGATCAACATTGCGGTCGAACAGGTCCTGCATCGCGGCCAATAGTCCCAGGTATCGTTCGGCATGCACAACTGGCGTTGCAGGCTCGAATGCCACCAGGAAATCCAAGTCGCTCTTGTCCGGATCAAAGGCCCCGGTCGCCCCCGAACCGAAGATTTCCAGCTTGCTTACCGCATAGTTTCGACACAGATCGGCGAGCGTCTCCATTTTTTCCTCAATAACCGCGTTCATGGATCTGGTTCCTTTTCTGTTCCCGTTGAATGATACCACGGTTGGTGCAGCGCAGGCCAGATGTCGTTGAATTGAAAGCTGTCTTCTTAACGCCGCACTAAGTCCTCTGATGTCGGTTTTTGGGCCCTCCGGCACGTTTTTGATCACTACTGAATCTTTTTTCACCCTTGCTGTGTAAGGGCATGTGCCGTTTTTGCCCAAATAAAAAGCGGAACAAGGCCCCCTAAGGGTATGAGAGAACAATTAAACAGCAAATGAGGATCACATGATGGCAAATTGGTTTGGTTGGTTATCGGGAAAAGACAAACGTAAGGCTTCGAAGCGGCGTGATGGGGTGCGGCCTTCGCCCCCGGTTGGAACTTTCAAGACTGTTTCTGTTGCTGAAGACGTGTCTAAGATTCAGAATGCTTTGGGCGGTTTTGTCGAACTGCCTAATCAGACTCCGTTCTACATGCTCAATGTATATCGTTTTTTGCGCGATGCGATACCTGATGTGTCGGACGCGGTGTGGACGTGGAAACGTTTGAGCCAGACCGGTTATGACATTGAGGTTCTTGGGGCTTCTTCGGATATCGCTAAGCGTCGCGCCGAGCGGTTGCTTCGGGAACTGGACGTGCGCGCTAACAGCGGCGATCGCGGCATGGACGGCCTGCTGGACATAGTTTACACGTCCTTGTTCACGTACGGCGCGGCGGCCTTGGAAATCGTGCTCTCACAGAATCGGGAGTCGATTCTCGATATCGTGCCGGTTGATGTTTGGACGCTGCGCTTTAAACGCGAGAACGGCAGGCTGCAGGCTTACCAGCTTCATGAAGGCGAGGAGATCAAGCTTCCGATGGAACGGTTCATCTACATAGGCATGGACCGCGACGGCACGAATCCCTATGGGCGGTCGATGCTGCGTTCAATACCTTTCGTAATCAAAATCCAGCAGCGGCTGATGGAAGACATGGCGAAGGCAACGCACAACGCGGGTTGGTCCAAGCTGCATGTGTCTTACACGCCCGAGGAACGGCAAAGGGGTGAATCAGTCGAAGCGTACCAAACGCGGCTCAACGGGAACTTTGAACAGATCAGAGACAAGCTGGCCGGGCTGGATAGCGACCAGAACCTTGTCACTTACGACAACGTTGCCGTGAACCTGATCAGCGGGAATCAGAACGCGCAGGTTTTCTATCAGAACCACAAAGCGATTGAAGAGCAGGTCATAACGGGCATGCATTTGATGCCAGTGCTTCTCGGTCGCAACTACGGCACCACCGAGACCTATGGCACGGCCCAGTTCGAGATTATCAACCGGCAAGTGGAGACGGTCAATCGCAGTATCAAGCGCGTTCTGGAGCGTCTTTACAACTTCGAGTTGGCATTGATGTGGGGCGAAGCCAGGGCGCGGGTGAACATGCGCACTAACCGTACCGTGGACGTGCTTAAGGAAGCAACGGCGAGGGGTAAGGAAATAGACAACGCCGTTCGGCTCAGGGACGAAGGATTTCTTGAGTCTGGTGAGGCGGCAAAGACATTGGGCATAGCGGCGGGGTAACTCGCAGTTTTGCCCAGCGAGTACGAAGACCGTTTCAGTACTTAACAACAGAAAGGAAGAAGAAGATGGAATTAGAACCTTTTGTATTTCAACACGCAGGATTTCTGGTTGGTGTCCGTTCGCAGGCAGGGCCTGAGAATGAGTTTCTTGGGGACGTCAACCGGTTCACGCTTCGGCCTCTTGCCAGCGACGAGTTTGTGGTCTTCACTCTAGACCTGTGCCACAACAAAGTTGACCGGCATTTTAGCCGATTTCCTATCGAGGAACTTGAGAAGATCAGTTCGATGGTGCCTGGCAGGCCGCTGATGGAACGCCATGATCTTGGCGGCTCGCTTCCACGAGGCACGTTTTTCAGGTCGGACCTTCATCGCGTTGAGGACCGCGTATCCGTGCGGCCCGACGTGTATGTATTGCGGACAAACGAAAACGAGGGCTTCATCCGAAACATTGAAGGCGGCGTGTACAGAGAAACGTCGATAGGCTTCTCTTTTCAGTCACCGGAATGCTCGATTTGCGAGCACGACATAAGAACGTGCGACCACATTCCGGGGCGAACATACGGCGACGATCAGTGCCATTACGTGATGAACAATGTTCTTGAGGTTATCGAGGGCTCAGTTGTGCCTTCCGGTTCGCAAGGTACGGGCTTCGTCGCGCAAGAACGGTCTCTGCCCTTGGAACAGGCCCTCAAAAAGGCGAGGGAAGCGTACCACGAGCCGGTTGATGTGTGGTCCAAACGTCTATGGGCGGACGAATGATGCGTTCGGAAAAACAAGCAGGAGTAGGGCTAAAAATGAAAAGCGATTGCGAGGCTTGCCGTTACGAAATGGTTTACCGCATCCAGTTTGAAAACCTGACGTGCGCGATGAACGAGATTAAAGAACGTGTTCAACGTCTGGAGTCGATTCTTGTTCGCGGCGTGCTGCTTCTAGTGGCAAATTTGGTCGGAATGGTTGTAACTCTGGCGCACCAGTTTTTTAACTAGTGCAGAAAAGAAAGGTATGAACATGTTGTGGAAACTGACAAATGAAAAAAGGTCGGAAGAAGAGCGCGTGGCATCTGAGCATTGTGATGGCCGGTACGTGCTGCATCGGCATCATGACGCTGAGGGTCCACATTTGGACCTGAGGCTGGAGCAGAACGGTTACTTGCTCGGGTGGCGTATTGAAGCTTCGGGATTGGACGAGGAATGTTGGGCGACAGAAAAGCGCCCGCATTCGGTCCGCTGGCTGGATACAGACGGGGAGGCAGTCCGCGAGGATGTAGGCGTCTATGCCTGGATGGAGCGCAACGCCGACGGTGGCCTGCTTCAGCTTCGCGGCAAAACGGGCGAACGTTTCATCCGAATCAGACGAGAAACGGGCTTGCCCGCAAAAACCGTGCGCAGTGTTTGCGCGGTGCTCAAACAAAACGACCTGCGTCCAGAGGACGCGGCAGCGCTTGTCGCAGACGGTGTCACCGCGCGGAAACGCGCTACGGGCCGCCTATGCGGTCTCGGACGCGAACTCGACGGCGAAGCATTCGACGAAACGGTATGGCGGAAAGCCATGAGACAAATGTCGCTCGAAGAAATTCACGAACAGTTGCGCGCTTACGAATGCCGTTTCGATCTGAAATATCCTGTCCAACCAGTTTCACGGCCAGAAGAGCTGCCTGAACACGAAGACAGTGACAGGACGGAATTCGCAATGAGCATTCTTGGCGATGGGGCCGAGTGAGAAAGTTTCAGGCGTACGCCACAGGCGGCGTATCTGAAAGACAACCAGAAAGAGAAAAAGGAGAAATGAAATGGCTTTTGGAGACACGGGCGGTCCGGTTACGGAACTGATAATCACGTGCCAATCGCCTGCATCAGGCACAGTGAACATTGCAAAAGGCGACGCACTGAAGTTAACCGGTACGTATACCGTCGATAACGCCACAGACGACGAAGACATAGTCTTCGGACAGGCAATGGCCGACGTGGACGAGAACGGCGTGGCGCTTCCGGTAAGAGTGCGTGGTGTTTGCATTTTCAACTACGTTGGAACAGCGCCGACAGTTGACGGGGCGGCCGGGGTCTTGGGGTCTGCCACAGACGGCAGCGTCAAGAAACCGGCATCCGGCAACGGGATCGGCACAAACCTCAAAGTAGACACGGCGGGCTTACGAGTCCACGTGTTGCTCTAAACAAAAGGAGAAAAAACGAAATGGCATATGGAGATGTTGGTGGAGTTGAAACATGGCGCAACCTGAGTTTGCGCACACCCTCCAGTGGGACCATAAGCATTGCAAAAGGCGATGCTGTGTCCCTGGTGGGGGATTTCGAGGCAAACAATGACTTTACGGTCGAAGATGTGGTCTTCGGCGAGGCCCTTGTTGCCGCTGACGAAAACGATGCGTTGGTGTCGGTCAAAGTGTCCGGGATATCCAAGCTGCGGTTTACGGGCGTTGTGCCTGTAGTCGACGGCTTGGCCGGCGTACTTGCTTCCGCCACGGACGGAAAAGTCAAAAAGCCTGCCAGTGGAAACGGTGTCGGGCGTAACCTGAAAACTGAAGTCACCGAGCAGACGCTGACGCTGGCCACGGTTCTGGCCACGGAAGCGGTCACAATCAATGGCTTGACCTTCACGGCGCACGCCAGCGCCACGACGCCCGCTGACAGGGAGTTCAAGATCGACGGCGACGATGCGGCGGATGCTGCCGAACTCAAGACGTTGATCAACGATCCTGTTTATGGCGTGCCCGGCGTGACCGCAACAGGTTCGACGGCAACCATCACCCTGACGGCAGACGATCTGGATAACACCACAGTTACCGTAACCGATGCCGCGTCCACTATTACCGCGGCTGTTACCGGCGGTAATGCGTGGGTGTTGTTCTAAGCGAAAAAACACAAAAGGAGAAAGATAAATGACATACGAAAACGGATCAGTTAAAGAGCGCGTCTCTTTCCTCAGCCAGGAACCAGACAAGCTCAGACAGGTGCGCGGGCAGGAACTCTATGAGACGCTGGGTTCACTCGGTTTGTCCCATGGACATTTCTTCCGTGCGCTCAACTCAAATGTGTCGGACTATTGCGCCCAGGAATTCGGAGTTGACGTTAACCGAATAACGGTTGACCGCTTTTTCCAGTCCGATCCCAGCGCAAAGTGGCTTTTCCCTGACATAGTGCGCGAAGCAGTTGTGGCGGGAATGAAGCGCAAACCGATGTATCCGGAACTCATCATGCGCGATGAGCAAATCCAGGGGACTGCGTACGATGTCCCTTACGTCACTGAGTCGGCCGAAGGCGAGGAACTCAGGGGCGTTGCGGAAGGCGCGGCGATTCCTGAGTCGGAAATCACATACGGCGACAGAATCGTGAAGCTCGACAAAAAGGGCCGGGGCGTGATCGCTTCTTACGAGGTGATTCGGCGCATGTCAATCGATATGCTGCGAATTCACCTTGGACGGATCGGCGAACGTCTTGGACGCAGCCTCGACTCGCGCCTGGCAGATGTGCTGGTGAACGGAGACTCATCCGGCTCATCGACAGCGCCCGTAACCGTAAACACGGCGTCCACAGGCACATGGACCTACGACGACCTAGTCAAAGGCTTCATGACACTGACCTTGGACCACTACTTCACACCAACGCATATGCTTGCCGACTCGGGCCTTTGCCAGACGATTCTTGGGATGACAGAGTTCCAGGACTCGGCATTGTTCGATTTCGCGAAGACGGGCAACCTGCCCACGCCGCTTGGAGTGAAACTGGTACCCATGAGCGACCAGACGGCCGACAA
>SDBV01003957.1_pt1 | contig 21490 bp, 24 predicted proteins | sample 2277081 | NCBI WGS metagenome assembly SDBV01 (sample SAMN10402039, study PRJNA504765) | marine sediment metagenome | isolation source: marine sediment core GS10_PC15, 223 cmbsf | place: Arctic Ocean: Southern Knipovich Ridge | collected 2010 | reverse complement strand
ACAAACTCGCCCGCATGGCGTGGTTGATACAAGCGTGCCGTCAATACACCTATGCGGTCGCGGCAATGCTGTCGAAGGGCGGCAAGAGCGGTCAGAACGAAGCCTCGATGGTCAAGATGTTCGCCTGTCGGGCTGCGGAATGGGTGACCAGAGAGGCGATGCAGATCCACGGCGGCATGGGCTACGCCGAGGAATACGATGTCTCGCGCTACTTCGTGGACGCCAGAGTTCTCACCATTTTCGAAGGCGCTGAAGAAGTTCTTGCCCTGCGCGTGATCATCCGCCGCCTCCTCGAAGATGCCCTGACCGAATGACCATCGATCGTGTCGAGGTTCATGTTTCTGGAAGGGGAGTATCCATCCGCATAGAGTGCGCCCGATGTGCCTCGTTGAAGGCCGGGGTCGCTTCGAGCCGCTGGTTTCTCCGCACTTACGCGCCCGTGTAGAGCCGGTCGAGGCCGATGAGTTCAATGTCGGTGCGGTGTGAGGCGGCGGCAGTGAGCGGCGCGTCGAATCCGCTGCTCGAGAAGATCAGGAGCTTCGGTTCAGTGATCCATGATCGTTGCCCCAGACGTCGACAATGCTCCATTGCCACAAGTGCGTCGAGGCCAACTGGCGTGGTATTCCACTTTGCCTCGCCCAACGCCAGAACTCGATTCTGCGCGTTCGGGTTGATTTCGACCACCACGCAATCGATCTCGTGGGCCGTCCGGTGCTCGCGGCAGTTTACGGTCGTCGGGCCGACGATGCTCACCTTGCCGCCGAGCGTGTGTTCGCTCGCGTGGTCTCGACACCAGGATCGTGCGAGGTCCTCGAAGTGCGGCCCGTATATCTTAGATGACACCGTGTCTGCGAGATCGGCCCAAACCTCACGGCCGCGATGGCGGAGCAGACGTTCTGCGTGTGGCGCGATGATGAGTTGGCGCAGGCGAAGCACAGGCTCGGCGATATGGAAAGTGGTTCGTTTTTGCTTGATGGCGTCATCGAGTGCTGTGACGAGTCGTGTCTCTGTGAGTATGGATAGTGGATGGCCAACTGCCACCTGCGATGCGCCGACCGCCTCGGCGATCTCGCTGCGGCGGGTGGCCTTGTTGCTGATTGCCGTGAGTACAGCGAAGTACAATGCGATGTGGCTGACGCCTTCTTGTTCGGAGAGCAGCACACGTCCTTCACGAAACATCGCCGACGCTGGGTCGAGGAGTGCCGTAGCCACCCATTCGTCGAAATCGGCGACTGCCGCCGGCGGGTTGCCGCCGCTCATGTCCCGGTAGGCGGGCGTTCCGCCAACGAGAGCATGCAGACGTACGGCGAGTGCTGGATCGGCGGAAACGCCCCAGTAGCGGGCCGCGTCGCGATAGTCGAACGGATGGACGACCATTTCGAGGTTCGCTCGTCCACGGAGTGGCGCATTCTCGGTAAGCAGTTCTTGCATGGTTGCGAATGCCGAACCGCAGAGCACGAGCCTGGTCTTGTAGTGGCGGGCGACCTCGGTGCGGGGGCCGAGCTTGCGCTGAAGCAAAGACGGCAGTTCCGGGGCGTCGGCGAGCAGATAAGGCAGTTCGTCGATCACGACGAGAGTCGGCTCGTTATCACCGAGTGCCAAGAGCGCGTCGAGCGCTGCGTCCCAATCGGGGAACGTGACTTCGGCTCGGGATCCGACGTAGTGCGCATACCGTCGGGCGAGGTCGTTGAGGTTCTGGCGTCCGGTCTGCTGCAACCCGGCGAAATAGAAACCTCCGGACGCTTCTGCGAGTGCGTCCAGCAAGTAGGTCTTGCCCTGTCGGCGACGTCCGTAGACGAGACCGAGGCGAGTGCCCGGCGCTACCTTGGTACAGAACTGGGCGAGTCGGTCCCACTCGTGCGTTCGGTCGAAAACATCAGCAGGCTTGCGCATCAACCAGAAGTATAGGCATAGTTATTATAACTGCAACCATGTTTCCACACGGACGGCTGTCTGGCCCGAGAGATCCCGCCGCTGCGCTCAGACGGATACCCCCCTTTTCCGGAATCCCGCCCGACAATCGTTATGCGGTGCATCGATGTGGCAGATGTCGTAGAACATGTACTACATTGCAGGTATGACTCAAACGATCCCAATCAGAACGCTCCGCAACCAGGTCAGCAAAGTCATACGCGATGCCGAAAAAGGCGAACGCATCATCGTCACAGTCGACGGCCGACCAACAGCCGAACTCGGCCCAGTCCAAGGATGCCAACTAATTGAAATCGATCGAGCCATCGGCATCGGCATGGGTCCCGCCGCCCGACAAGCGTTACGAGACGATCTTGCACGCCAAGACCACCTCGACAACTCCCTAGCCGATCCCTGGGAACGCTGACGACGTGGACGTACTGCTCGATACGTCAGCGCTCATCGACTTCGACGACATCGCCACAGGCATCGCCAACGAATTCCCCGGCGCAAAAATGGGAATCTCGATCGTGACAATCGCCGAACTCCACTACGGAGTCCTTGTTGCAACGGACACGAAACGAGCCGAACGCCTCACATTCCTATCCGCCGTGAGAGGCCGATACACGAATCCGTACGAGATCGATGACGCAGTCGCGGTCAAATGGTCAGAATTTTCTCACGCCGTCAGACTCGCCGGTCGACAACCCAGATCTCGCGTCAACGACCTCTGGATCGCCGCAACCGCCGCGATGCACAACCTTGCCTTGGTCACACGCAACGGAGCAGACTTCGAAGCAGTCAAACACCACCTTGCCAACCTTGTGGATATCTGAACCGAATGACCTGAGAACCGGACGCCTGCACGAACGCAACATCCCAAGCTCGACTCTCGTGCACGGTTGTGACGAGGGCAGCACGCCACAGCGCGACCACGAACGACATGAAACGAAGGAGAATCATGAGTGAGACGTATTTGCCTCTGCCAGATGACGAAAACAAAGGGACGTCCGGTAGGTTCGGGCGATATTTCGAAGATTTCGAGATAGGGGATGTGTACAAGCATTGGCCTGGCAAGACGATCACTGAGGCCGACGATCACTTGTTCTGTCTGATCACCATGAACCACCATCCGCTTCATTTGGATGCGAACTATGCGGTGCAGGCGACGCAGTTCGGTAAGAACGTCGTCGTCGGCAACCTGGTGTACTCGGTCGTGCTCGGGATGAGCGTGCCCGACGTTTCGGGCAAGGCGATCGCGAACCTCGAGATAGAGAACCTCAAGCACGCCAAGCCGACGTTTCATGGTGACACGGTATATGCACAAACGGAAGTTCTCGACAAACGCGAGTCGAAGTCGAAGAACGACCGAGGGATCGTCAAGGTCCGCACGATCGGGATCAATCAGCGGGGCGAAGAGGTCGTCGAGTTCACGCGGAAGGTACTGATTCCGAAGCGGCCCGTACCAGCGGCCTAGCGTTCGATCGAAAGCGTGCGGGTTGCTGTGACCTGTTGTTCGATACCGTCGGCGAGTGACGTGATCGCTTTGACACCGGTCGCGCGGATACGGCCGACATCGGCTGAGGTGACTCTGACGTCTCCGGCTTGTACAGCGGTGTAGTGCCTGTCGAATCGGTGGCCGATAGCCGATTCGATTACGTCGATGATGTCGTTCAAACTGACGATGCTACCTCCTGCGACGTTGTAGACGCCCGGCTCGATTTCGGCTGCTGCGACGGTTGCCTGTACGCAATCGCCGACAAAAGTCACATCACGTCGCTGCTCACCGTCACCGTAGATCTCGATCGGATCGCCTCGCAGGCCTGCTTCGATGAACTTCTGGATTGCCATATCCGGCCGCTGCCGCGGCCCATAGATTGTGAAATAGCGCAGCGCGGCTACGTCGATGCCAAAACTGTCTTGGTAGGCTACGGCAAGTCGCTCCGCGGCGAGTTTGGTCACCCCATAGGGGGACTTCGGGCGGCATGCGTCGTCTTCGCTTGCCTTGCTACGGTTTCCCAGTTCACCGTAGACCGACGAGGATGACGCCAACACGAGTCGCGGTACTCCGGTGGCGACCATTGTGTCGAGTAGCTTGCGCGTCGCCCGGATGTTGTCGTCGACGTAGATGTCGAACGTGTCTCCCCATGAGTCTCTGACGCCCGGACGTCCGGCTAGATGAAATACAACGTCGACGCCGTCGAGGATGCTGGGATCGATCGACGCTACGTCACATTCGGCTAGTTCGAAGGACGAGTTCGTGAGTGCAGCTGTCAGATTCTCGCGCCGTCGGGCGACGCTGTAGTGCGGCCGAAACGCGTCGACGCCGATCACGTCGTGCCCGGCATCGAGCAGCGACTCGGTCAAGTGTGACCCTATGAAGCCGGCACTTCCAGTCACGATGGTGCGCATTCTTGTCCTCTGGTCGTTTCGCAGTGCCGGCGACACCACCTGACCTGTAAGACCTTCCATAACCTGGGTGCAGAAGGCGCCCCAGGTCGCATATCATAGGTCACGCTGATCTAGACGATCGAGCATTCGCAATGCGTTACGGGGCGAGGGGCGCATGGCAACGGTCATGATTCGTGGTGGAGCGACGACAGAGTCGCATTCGCCCGCGCTCGATCGGTCACTCGGCGTTGCTCTCCTACTCGTCGCCGGCGGCGTCGTTGCCGCGGCGGTCGTATTCGGAGCACGGGTTGAGGCCCTGAATTCGGTCGGGGCGTTACTAACGGTGACGGTCGTCGGCGGGATGTTCGTCGGCATGGCCGCCGCTTTCAGGGCGGTCGCCGTCGCCATCGAGCGGCCGAGTTCCTATCTCGACGGCCACGGTCTGATCGCGTCCGTTCGAGACTTCGCGTGGTTCATGCTGCGCTGCCCGATAGACCCGACCGATGTCGGACGCTCGAGGCCGTCGCGATCGAACGGCCGTTTGCTTGCCGTGGCAGTCTCGCCGGTCGCAATCGTCGGCGTTGTCTGGTCTTTCGGGCTGACGACGGTGTCTGCGTACGTCATCGGGCTTCTTCCCTTGGTCGCCATCATCGCGACATGGGCGGCGTCCAGCGAGACTCGAGTTCAGGTGACCCGTCGGCCTCTGGACGGTCCCGATGAGCACGAGAACAAAGCGTTCCTGCGAACGGTCGACGCGGTCGATGTCGTTGGCGACGCACTCTGCATGATGGTCGTCGGCGCACTCGTCGTCGCATTGACCGTAGCGCTGCCCGAGTCGGTCGTCGCCGATCTGGCGCAGTGGCCCGCGTTTGTGGCGATGTCCGCGATTGTCTTGGCGATCGTGTCGAGTCCGGGGGTGGTGGTTGCCGCCCCGGCCGCGCTCGTTCTCGCTCCGTTCGGCATCGCTGCGCAAATAGCATTCGTCGCAACGGCAGTGTTGTTCGACCGCCGTTTCATGTCTGCGCTTGCCAGCCGCCGTGGCATCGGCACGCTGATCAGATACCTCGTCGTTGGGTGTCCGTTCGTGTTCGCAGCGGCCGTCTGGGGTGAGTCGATCCTATGAGTCCGCGAACTCGCAAGCACATTGACCACGAGGGTCCAGTATCGACCCCAAGCTGGTATGGCGATACCGAAGACGCGACCGACGTCCCCGATGAGTTTCCTCGGCAGCACTACGACATCGACCTGGTCGGTGCCGAGCGTCGAGGGCTCGACGGGTGTGACCTAATCGTCGAGCCGAGCCCAAGCCTCGATCCGATCGAGACTCGACATCCGGTATTGCTTGCCCCATTGCCAGATGGGCCACCCGACGGCCCGCCCCCCACGCTCGACGACGTACGCGCCGACCTGCGCTTGGCCGAGAGTGATCCGATCCTCGGCTTTGCGGGCGATGTCGAGCGGATGAGATTCAACGTGCGTCGACTGTTGCAAGCGGCGGTCATTGCCTCGTGGTGTTTGGTCCTTGCCTGGTTCGCATCCTGGGGGTACGCGCGATTTCACTTGCTCGCCCCCGATATCGATCGGTGGTTGGTCGTGCTGGCCGCGCTCGTGTTCGCCGGACTGTCGATTCTGTACCTATCCGTCGTCGAAGAACCGGTCACGCGGCGTTCGGGTTCGGGCCGCGACTTCGACGAACTCGATTGGTCGAGACGTGGCATCTACAAGCTTCGAATCCTCGATCTCGGTTGGGCAGCGCTTGGTGTTGCGCCCCTCGCTGCATTCTTCCTGAGTTTCTCCTGATTCGACTTCTCAGCTTGCGGCACGTCGTTCGCGTCGAGAGAGCGGAAGATCGCCACGTAGGAATTCGGGGGCAAAGTCGGCCCCGTTCGGCCAGGTGATAGTTGCCGCCGTATCTGGGTCTATCCGAACTCGGCCAAACAAGTCGCGATCGCGTAGGGGTCCAAATATCGGGCCATATAGCTCTGGCTCGAGGTCGATCGTGCGCGTGTTGTTGTCGTTCCAGCTAAGCCGGATCGTGTAGCCGTCGACGACTACGACATCAACGATCTTCGCCATTTTGCCTTGTTCGTTTGTCATCGCAGTGGCTCAATCCTGTTCGGTTCCTCATTCTGTCGCGCTTGTTGCCAGGCGAAAGCAATGTCGTCCGAGTGCAGTTCCCACCATTGTCGCACGCGTTTACGTTGCTGTGGTGCAATGTTCCCAGCAATCAGCGAACAGTCGGCGATTGCAAATACTCCGAAGTCGTCTTGATAGACCGCGTGAAAGTGCGGCGGTGGGTGGTCTCGCCAATAGATCTGGATGACGATTCCATAGAAACGGCTGATCGTCGGCACGTTCGATCACGCACCTTTGCGGTGGATGCTGTGTTTTTCGATGATTGTGCGTATCGGTACGTTGGCCCGGATGATCATGAAGAAACTCGGCTCGGACGATCCTCGGACACACGCTCGCATCGTATACATCGTCCAGTAGGCGACACAATCCGGCATAGTCGCGGATCGATGCCAGACTCAGTGATTTGACGCGCTTTGGACCAGTCGCGGGTAATCTCCGGCGGATGAGGCTATTTCGATCGCTCGGGTCCCGGACACTCGCGACGGCGGCAATCGGAATCGTCATTGCTCTGATTGGAGTGCTCGTTGCTTCGGGCGTATTCGAGGCGTCCGATCAGATCGATTCTCGCGACGTTTCGGCGCTGACCGCGACGACGGCGGCATCGACGGTGCATGTGCCGCAAATCTCGCTCGTCTCGCTGGATGGTCGTCCGATTTCGACGAGATCATCAACAGGCCAAGTCATCGTCATCTGGTCGAGCGAATGCGATTGCACCGACCTGTTCCGGGTCGCAAATAATCTGGTCGTCGTCTCGCAGGATGAGTTTCAAGTGATTGGTATCAGCCTCGACACAGAACTTCCAACAGCAGCCCAAACCGCCTACGAGCGCAGCCTCCTCTTCCCCTCCGCCATCGACCCATCCGGCGCCATCGTGAACGTTCTTCCGTCGCCTGATCCAGGCTTCATAGTGGTAGAGCCTGACGGTACTGCACAAACGATCCTTCCGAAAGACAGCCCACTCGACGAGGTGGTCGCGGCAGCGCTCTGACACGCGTCGCGTTGCTGTGAGTGTTGTGGGAGTCAAACTCGGGATCGTGGAGCGGGAACACGGATAGATCCTGAGGGGGACTCCCACAACCACCCCGTCTGACCAACAAGGTCGTTCTCGGAAGGGCGATCAGCAGTCGGCTACGGCCGCGAGGGCTTCGCACAGCTCCACGCGGCGTCCGTTGGCGAGACGTCCGATGCGGCGGGTGAGGGCGGTCTTTTCGATAACACGGACGTTGTCGAGCGATGCAACGCAGTCCTCGCTCAAACCGTCGGCTTCATCCAGGTCGACCTCTGTCGGAATGCCCCGCACCGTTCGGGTGATTGGCGCAACGACCACCGAATGAAGTACGGGGATCACCTCAGAACGACTCAGGATGAGGACCGGTCGCCGTTTGGGAGCGATTTCTGCCCACCAGATCTCGCCCTGTGTCACCATGCATCCTCGCCGAGCATGTCACGAGTCGAGGCTGCTGCCCACTCTTGCTCCTCGGCAGTTTGCGGGACGCGGTGATAGCCGTCGACGATCGCGTGCCCGATCGCGCGACGGCGGGCATCGTCGACGAGCGATTCGAGGGCTTGGCGAACAGCGGCCGAGCGTGACGCAACTACGCCGGCAGATACGAGTTCGTCGACCTGTGCGACGAGCTCGTCAGAAACACGTGTCACCAACTGTGTCATACGTAAAGCATAGTGCTTTGGGATGTGTTTCGCAATGTCGGCTGGATGCATGGCATCCGCGCGCGTCCCGAGGATTCGTCATAAACTCCAGCGCTTGAGCATGGCGGAGGCGAAGATGCGCGAGCAGGGGTCGGCGGCGGTAGCAATCCGGTCCACCGCGACCGCGACGCCGTTCGGGTCATCGGGGCTGCATGGGGTCGTCCGTGCTGCGCTCGATGATCCTACAGTGGAGTTCGACGTTCGTTCGGACACGCTGCCCACGATGCCACACGGCCGACCCGACTCTCGTCGCCGGACGGCAACGCCTGGGTTGCGCCTCCTGCGAATGACTCGAGGCGTAACCGCTAACCTGTCGAAGTGCCTGTCGACCGTTCTCATCCTGCTTTCGAGTTTCACCGCCAAGGCAAGATCGGCACCGAGATAACCAAGCCGATCACCAGCCGCGATGATCTCTCGCTCGCGTACACGCCACACGTGGGTCTCGTTTCCGAGGCCATTCACGGGGACCCGGCGGCGGTATGGGAGTATACGGGGCGGGGCAATTCCGTCGCGATCGTGACCGACGGAACGGCCGTGCTCGGTCTCGGCGATCTCGGGCCCGAGGCCGCGATGCCCGTAATGGAGGGCAAAGCGGTCCTGTTCAAGCATTTCGCGGGAATCGACGCCGTGCCGATCTGCCTCAACGTCACCGAAGTGCACGATGTGATCGCTGCGGTGAAGGCAATAAGCCCCACGTTCGGCGGTATCAATCTCGAAGACATTTCTGCGCCCCGCTGTTTCGAGATCGAAGGGCGCCTTGCCGAGGATCTCGACATACCCGTCTTCCACGACGACCAGCACGGCACGGCGATCGTTACGACTGCGGCTCTGATCAACGCAGCGAAAGCGGTTTCGAAGCCGATTGACGAGCTGCGCGTCACGATCCTCGGATGCGGAGCGGCCGGCGTGGCGACGGCAAAGTTGTTTGCCTACCTCGGGGTCGTCGACATCATCGGTGTCGATCGGTTGGGCTGCATCTATCGCGGGCGCAAACAGAACATGAACGGGCAGAAGCGTTGGTTCGCCAACAAAACGAATCCTCGGAAGGTTCGGGGCGGAATCGACGATGCGCTCGTCGACGCGGATGTTTTCATCGGTGTCTCTGGGCCTGGCTTGGTCAAGCCAGAATTCGTAGACGAGATGAACGAGGACGCGATCGTGTTCGCGATGTCCAATCCTGTGCCCGAGATAATGCCTGAGGAGATGCCCACGGGGGTAGCTGTCGTCGCCACCGGGCGATCGGACTATCCAAACCAGATCAACAACGTGCTGGCGTTCCCAGGCGTGTTTCGAGGGCTGCTCGACGTGCGAGCTAGCAAGATCGACCCCGAAATGAAGCTGTCTGCGGCTCGAGCTATCGCCGAAGTGATCCCCGATTCGGAAATCACCCCAGAGCGGGTGATTCCTGGGGTGTTCAACGAGGACGTCGTCCCGGCGGTTGCGGATGCGATTCGCGGTGCGGCCCGCGACGCCGGCGCGGCACGACGTTGAGCCGGGCTGTTCTGCCACGAAAGAATGGGAACCGCTGTGCCCGCGCCGATGGCGAGTGGCGCCGGTGACTCAGCCGGTGGATTCGCAAATGACGTCATGGGCGTGGAGAACGCTCACATCAGCAGCCATCGCCCGATGGCACGAACCGTCTCGCGAGGCTCTTGTGTCGCTAGTCCGCCAACCTCAGGCCGACTGGCAGGAATTGGCGGCACTCATGGTTCGCCACGGCCTGATTCAGCAGGTCACTTCGTCGCTCTTGTCGTGCGATGCGCCACTTCCGGATCAGGTCCGCAGCCAGTTCCGGCGTCGATCGAACCGAATGCGGATGCGGTCGTTGGCCTTGGCCGGCGACATGGCTGGTTTGTGTGCGGTCTTTGAAGACTCGAACATTCCCATGCTGATTTTGAAGGGCCCGGTTCTCGGATTCGTCGCTTATGGCGACGCATATGCCCGGGATATGGGCGATATCGATGTCTACGTTCGGCCATCCGACGTCTCGCGGGCCGCGCTCGCATTGACGGTGCACGGATACGCGGCGCCGCCCGATCTCGTCGACATCGAATTCGCGGTCGAACGCATGCAATATGGCTACGAGCTGACATTCGCCAAACGGGAGACTCAGACCCATGTCGACCTGCATTGGCGCCTGTTCAGCAATCGGCGACTATTTCCGATGTCAATCGATTGTGCGCTCGCCCAAGCCGTCAGTGTTGGACCGTTCGGATCTGCGTCGGTACCAAGCTTGCCGCCCGAAGAACACTTCATCTACGTGTGCGTGCACGGAGCAAAACATCAGTGGATGCGATTGAAGTGGCTGTGCGATGTATACGTATTTGCTCTGAGTAACGATCTCGACTGGGCCCAACTGGGTCGAGTAGCGCGCGAACTCGATGCTGAACGCCAGATCGCCGAAGCGGCCACGTTCGCCTCGGAATTATTTGGCGCCGAATTGCCGCCCGAGGCGGGGCGGCTTACGGTTCGGCATGCGCGGCGGCGCACCAAAGATGTCACATGGTTTGTGACCGAGCCGCTGCTGTCGGCACGACGCGGTCACAGCCTCGCCACACACCTACGCAAAGTGCGAGCGTCGGCGGCGCTGAAGCCGTCGATCCCATACAAAGTCTCGTGTCTGAAGGTGTTCATACCTCACGAAAATCAGGCCAGCGCCCCGTCAGGGCGGGCACATCGCCTGCTTCGAGCGCTGCCCGGATATGCGAAGCGTCGGTGGCAACGCATTGCCAGTGACCGATCCTGACAGCCCCCTTGGAGCGCGCTCCCACGGGGTTGGTGCGGCTTCTCGCTGGGTCGTCCGGATCACTCGGGTGCCCCGTTCGCGCCTTTGAGCCGAAGTTGTCCTCGGATGTGCCGATACATCTGACAAGATGTCGAATCCTGGTCGATTGCTGCGCGTTGTGGCCGTTTGTGCCGCTCTGGTTCTCGCCATTTGGATTGGCGCGAGTGTGGGTGGCTCCGGATCGAATGTTCGCGACTTGGGAGCACGCGTTCCAGGCGAAGGATTGTCCGGCGGGATTTCACCATTCCGGATAGCGACTCCGCCCGTCGAGCCCGAAGGCGGCATTAGCGCGCCTGGTGAGGCGGTCTACGCCGCGCAGGCGATAGCGGAACCGGCGGCGACATCCGGGTTGGCGATCGACTTTGTGGTAGCGTCGTTTGTTGCTGATGGCGCCGACGCGCTTGCACAGCCCGTCGAGGCCGTAGCGGCTCCGGCCCCGGAGGGAGAGTCCAAAAACCCAGTCGTGGCTGAGCCGAGTCCGGCCGATGCGATCCTCGCTCCGCCCGCCGACCCCGAACCCGCGCCGGACGATAACGGCTCTCCAGATTCCGATCCGCCAACGCCGGCCGACCCGCCATACGAGGACGCACCCGATCCGCTTCTCGCCGATCCGGCGCCCGACGAAACACCACCGGGTGCAGAACTGGCGCCGCCCGACGAACTTCCTCCTGCTGATGATCCTTCGGCGCTAGATCCGCCCTCCGACGAACCACCTGTGTTCGATCCCCCTGTGCCGGATGATCCTGTCGATCCGCCGACCGATGATGGAGTTCGCGCGGATAGCCCCGACGACGAGAGCTGAACAATGGCGAGGCCACATTCGAGTCGTCTCGCCACACAATTGATTGTACCTTTCGTCGTCTTGGTCATCGCTCTGGCCGGGACGACGGTATTTCTCGTTTCGCGCGGCGTTTTCGACAGCGCACGCGATCAACATTTGTCGATGCTTGCGGATGCGACGACTCGTGGGCAGATCGTCGTCGACGGCTCGCTCGAAGACGCGGCACGCCTCGTCGCCGAACTCGAATCGAACGAGACGTTTCAAGGCGCTGTTCGACGCGTCTCAGACGGGGATGCGGCCGATGAGTTCGGGCCGACCATAGAGACAGCGTCGCTTGCAACGAGCGATGTGGATGCCATCGTGGTCCTGTCAGTGCCTGACGCCGGCGGTACGAGAGTCAGTGCTGCCTGGGACACCGCCGCCGGAACCTTGGCGCCACGCGAAGAGCAAGACGTTGCTCTGATCGAGGCGGTTGCAGCCGATATCGGTCTCGCGGACAATTCCCGAACGGGAGTCGTCGAAATCGTCGAGTCCGTGGGCTGGCTGAGCGTTCCCACGCCATCGATCGTGCTTGCGACGCCGATCGAGTCGAACGGGACTGTTACCGGCACCGTCCTAGCGATCATCGACGCCAACAAACTCGTCGATGAGATTCGTCGAGTGACCGGTTTCGACGCTGCCCTCGTCGCTCCCGATCACGAGTTCATTACGACGACATTTGGAGCAAATGAATCGGGACCGTTCGGTGACGCCGAACCAGCGATCGAAGCGATGAAATCCGGTGAGCGATCGTCGAGCGACGCTGCATGGCGGGGCGGCGAGTACGCTGTCGCGTTTGCGCCCATTTCGTTTGGCTCCGGCACGACCGGAGTCGTCGGCATAGCGAACGTTACCGACATGATTGGGGACAGCGTATCGTCGATACAGTTGGCGCTCGGCGCCGTTCTGGTTGTTGGTCTCGGTGCCGCTCTCGTTGTTGGATACCTGTTGTCGCGGCGGATTACGAACCGGCTCGCCGAACTCGTCGAAGCATCGGACGGTGTCGCAAGCGGCGATTTTGCTCGTCGCGTCGATGAGCGCGGATCGGACGAGCTGAGCGAGCTGGCACAACACTTCAACGATATGGCCGAGCATCTTGGCAGGTTCAGGGCAGAGCGGGAAGGGGTGATATCTCACTTGCGCGCTGTCGAATTGGCAAAAGACGAACTCGTGGCGAACGTGTCGCACGAGTTGCGAACGCCGTTGACGCCGATCAAAGGGTTTGCCGCGGCGCTTGGCCGCGACGATCTGGATGCGCAAACACGTCGCGAGTACGCGGAGGTCATCTCGAAGAACAGCGATCGGCTGCTCGTCCAAGTAAACCGACTGATTGCGGCGAGTTCGACCACGGAAGGTGAGATGCTCGGCGACGAGACCACAGACGTGGCTTCTGCTATCGAACTCGTGCTGTCGCGTCTCAGTGGCGGCCAACGTGATCGAGTTACCCAGCATGTCGACGATGACCTGCCCGGCGTCGACGGTGCGCACGAGGCGATCTGTCAGGTCGTGTTCGAACTAGTCGACAACGCTCTCAAGTTCACCGACGGCGCTGTCGACGTCATGGCACGGCTGGAGTCTGACGAGCGCGTCGAGATCGTGGTATCCGACTGTGGCCCGGGCATCCCGGAGAGTGAGCGAGAGGCCGTTTTCGATCGCTTCTACCAGATCGACGGATCGGCGACACGCGGCTTTGGCGGGTTGGGCCTCGGTCTGGCGGTCTCGCGAGAGATTATCGAGTGGACTGGGGGACAGATCGAAATACGGCCACGAAGCGCTTGCAATGACGACCCGCTACCGGGCACATCGATCCGCGTCATCGTGCCTACGGCCGATGCCGGTCGAGGATCCGGGGTTCAGCGAGTCTCGCGATGAAGTGTATGACGGCGCAGACGAGGTGAATATTTCATGAGTTCGATTCGGCCAGGATTGTTTCGCTTGTTCTTTGTCGTCACATAGTTTCGGTCACCGGTCTCGGTGCATTCGAGGGTGACCTTGACGCGGGCTTCGTTGCGTGCCATCGGGCATCTCCAAGATCAGAGTTCTTGCACAAGAATACGTCGGCAATCTGGGCAATCACAACGAGAATGGAGGAGGACCAAGTTGAAATTCGTAAAGACTATCGCTGAGGCATTACTCATAGACATAGACGCCGGCAGGCGACACCGACGGTATCCCGACAACGCTCAGAATAGATCAACGTGGTGCAGCTCAGGAGAGAACGAGCGGAATCTCGACATCTTCCTCGTCGTCGGTTCCCTCGAACACTGCGGTGACATGTAGATGACCGCCGAGCGCCTCGACGAAATCGCGTAGCGTCGAGATCGCATGATCGGCCCGTCGCTCTTGCTGGGAGACCGCCGATTGGTCGACGCCGAGCAATTCGGCGAGTGTGACTTGCGTCACCTGCCGTGCGCGACGCAAATCAGCTAGATGCATTTCTACGTTGAGGCGACGTCTGTGCATAGCAACATCTTCCGCGGCTCCCGGTTCAGCCATCACCTTTTCGCGCAGCTCTGACCAAGGCGTTACCCCCTTGATCTTTCTCGTTGTCATATCGCTCACCCCTTCGGCTCGTTTTGTTCGACGTCTGTCAAATATTCGTTGTACCGATCGTCGGCAATCGGCACAAAGGTCCTGTACCACTCGGCCCAGCGACCCGTCTTGTCGCCGCCGAGCAGCAAAATCGCCGAGCATCGGCCCGTGTTCAGCGAGGTTGTCGACCGACGCTGTTACCTGGCGTCTTTGCGATGGCGACAACTCCTGGTCGTACCACGACATGAACAAATCGTTCGTAACATTGATCTCCCAAGCCATGCCCCCAGAATAAGGTATACCTCCTATAAGGTCAAGCTTATATACCAAGGCATCGAGCTAAATGTGCCTGACTGGTCATTGAGATTCGGTGGATTCGTCAGGCCACAACGTTTCGTGCCACGAGGTCGGCATGGATCTTTTCGATGCGCTCGTCGACCGAGCCGCTTATCTCAACGAACGGGATGTCGAAGCTCGTCAGGATCTTGACCAAGCGTGTGTCTATGTCCGCCTGGAATGCTGGATCGTCGGGTCGCAGGCCGTCGAGCATGATCGGGAACTCGATTGGCAGATAGTAGACGTGGGAATACTGCGAACGCAGGTTCAGGTGGGCGATGTCGACGCAGGTCTCCCAAAGAGCTGTTTCTTTGCGCCAGGTCTGGTTGTCCATCACCCAGCTCGCATAGGTCATGACATCGATCAGGCTCCGATCGCCGACGAACGCGGCGTGGGTCTGTTCGTTGCGTAGCTGGCGTAAGAAGATCAGAGTCTCGAGTTCGGGCGTCGCGTTCTTGTCGAGTTCGAAGCCCAGTGCAGCCACTTCTCGGGCCACTTCAGGAAGCAGTGGAAGCCCGAGTTCGGTGGCGAGACGCGTTGCGACTGTCGTCTTGCCTGTGGAGAATGATCCGACTATCGCGATTCGTTGATCCAAGAGATACTCCCGGGGGGTTGGGTGGGTCGGGTTGGCTGTCGTTGGTCGCGGGCCATGTTCGGGGTGTCAGGACAACTGGACGGTGCGCTCAGGACTTCGCGTCTCGCCGTTTACCACCATGTCGACAGAGCCCGGCCGTCCGAAAACGATGCTGAGATCGTTGCCCGCGAAGATCATGGCCTCGCCGCGCGGGAGCGTCCCGAAGAATCGTTGCTCGCCGTCGATATTGACCTCGAGCCATGTGTCGGAACGTGACGCCGATATCTCAACCGCGTACTTTTCGGCAGGTGGTGGCGGTGGTGGAGGAGTTGTGGTCGGCGGCGCGATGGTCGTCTCCGTCGCGGCGACCTCAGTCGAACCAGCGAGTTCGGGCGGCATGTCGTCGCCGCGGATGATGAACGCTCGGATTCCGAGGCCGACGACGATTATCAGGATCCAGGCGCCAACTATCACTTTTAGCTTTGAGCGCCTCTCGACCGGCTGCTGACGCATTAGCAACGTGCGCGACAGGGGAAGTGCACGCGCCTCTCTTGCGGCGAGGCCGAACGGCTCGAAGTCGAGATCCAGAACTCGACAGATCGACTGGATCTCACGTTGTCCGGGCTCGCCGATCGGCAGCCTTTCGATGGCGCCGGCCTCGACGGATTCGACGGTGAGTTCGCTTACCCCGGCGCTTATGGCCAGTTCGCGGAGGGTGAGCCCGGCCTCTTTGCGCGCTCTCAAGACCGCTAGCCACGGTCCGGTCGCGCGATCGTGGCCGCCGTTCGTACCGATGGTGTTGGTGCGAATCCGGACCACGCGGTCATCTTGAATTGCATTCGCCATAGCGATCCGTCCAGTCGTCGAGCCGCGCTCCGACGGTCGAACGAACGAAAACCGGTCAGAAGCGCATCCGTGCTGGCTTGATTCTCATAGGCCGACCACGGTTCGATCCAATACATATCGTGAAAGGCGCCCGAGCGCGACGGCGGCATCGGTTTGTGGCAGCTCATCGAGGAGTGTGTCGCAACGCGCTAAGTGCTTTGCGGCGACATCCACGGCGGCTTCTATTCCGCCCGACTCTCCGATGATGCGGATTGCCGCGCCCACCTGGTCGGGGGTCGGATCCGGTACGAGCAACTCGCGCAACTCGTCTTCACGCTCGCTCCTCAGCGCGCAAAGCGTTGGTAGCGTGTAGACGCCCTCATAGAGGTCGATGCCACAAGTTTTTCCGGTTGCACGGTCGTCGGCGATCAGATCGAGAACGTCGTCGACGATCTGGAACACGAGGCCGAGTTCCAGGCCGAATTCAGCGACAATTGCTTCGTTCGGATGTCCGTCTGATGCGACATAGGCGCCGAGATGGCACGCCGTGCTCATGAGCGACGCCGTTTTGCCGGCGATCGCCTCTAGATAGGTTTCGATCGACGTGTCGAGGTCGCCGGTATGTTCGAGTTCGAGCATTTCGCCCGACGCGAGAGCTGCAATCGTATCGGCGAGCAGGCTCGCAGCCCTGGCGCCGAGCGAAGCCGCGAGTTGCGACGCGCGAGCAAGGAGGAAATCGCCGGACAGTACTGCGACGGTATTCGACCAACTCGCGTTGACAGACGGCACTCCCCGGCGGGTATCGGCGCCATCGATCACGTCGTCGTGATGCAGGCTGCCGAGATGTACGAGTTCAACCGCAACCGCCGCCGTGACCGCGTCGGGGCACTTTTCATCGATCATGTCTGCACAGAGGATCGTCAAGGCGGGGCGGACTCGCTTGCCCCCCGCGGCAATGAGATGTCCGGCAGCGTCGCGGAGCAACTGCGGCATTGCGAGGACGGCCGACTCGAGCGACTTTTCGACTTCGGCGATCCGCGGGGCGAGGCTCGGGTAGCCGGCAGACGACGCGACTGCGCCCGCTCCGACACTGGATGTGTCTTCGGGCGGCGGCTGGACGCGGGGTGGTGCTCCGGACATCACAGAATCACCCCGAAATCGTGTTTCAGGGAGTTGATCGCACGGATTTCGGCGCCCGTACCTTCGCGAGTCTCGACCCTCATCAATTCGACCTGGCCAGTATCAGCTACGAGGTCCCCCACTCCAAAGATCGCTCCGAGAGTAGTAGTTCCCGGCTGGATCGGTTACATCGCAATATTTGTTCGCAGCTGCGCTGACATCTGTGCAGCGCTAGTGTCGAGCGGCGTGACGCGTTTCGAAGACGGAGAACAGCGATGAAGAGAATGGTGGCGGCGATCTCGGTAGTGATAGTCGCACTGACAGCATGCTCGGGCGGTTCATACTCCACCCAAGATCGCGAGGAGTTCGTCGAAGTGTGTGCGGCGGCGTCTGACGGTCTGCTCCCGATTTGCACATGCGTATTCGACAAGATCGAAGTGGCTTTCTCGCGCGATCAATTTGCCGAAATCGGTGAGAAGATCGAAGCGGGGACCGCCGGGCCGCCTCCGGAGTTCGCACAATTCGGGGCGGAATGCGTAGACGAGGTTACTCAGGTCGTCGAGTGATGAGCGAACTCGCCTTCTCGAGGTGACGAAATGATCGACACCGTCATCTTCGACTGGGGCGGGACGCTCTCGATCTGGGCCGAGGTTGAAATGGCCGACATGTGGCGACGCGCCGCCGACGGTCTCGACCTCGGCTCGACGCGAGACCGCGACATCGTGGCCGACGAACTGGTTCGTTGCGAACGCCGTCTCTGGGCCGAATGCGCCGGCGAGGGCGGACACACATCTTTCACGCTTGCCGACATATTTGGCGCAGTATCGGAGCGGCTCGGCTTCGATATCGACAGCGACGTTCTCGACCGCGCCTTGAACGGTCATCTGGATTCCTGGACGCCCCACATCCGCCATCACGACGACGCCGAGTCGACACTACGGGCACTCGACGACGCTGGAATCCGCATTGGTCTCGTTTCCAACACGCACTGGCCTCGTTCGTTCCACGAGCACTTTCTCTGCCGGGATGGTCTCAGTCGCTTTATCAGCACGCGCATCTACTCATCGGAGCAAATCCGTATGAAGCCGCATCGCGAGATATTCGAACTTGCTATGACGCAACTGGGATCTAGCCCGGCACATACTCTGTTCGTCGGCGATCGTCTCTACGACGACGTTCACGGTGCACAATCGGCAGGTATGCGCGCCGTATGGAAGCACACGGCGCAGGCCGCTGCCGCGCCCGGCATCCGTCCGGACTTTGTGATCAATCGATTGTCAGAGCTGCCGGCGATCGTTGCGGGACTGAACAAGAACGCCGGCGATTAGCCCCTCGGCGCGCCTCAGCTGCTCAATGGCGCACCGTCATGTGCAGGTTGCCGACCTCCAGAACGCGCTTTCGAGACTCGGGGGCGCCTCTTCGTTGTTGGGACCGGCAGTCTGCGTTCGATAAACCGTCGGCTGCGCATCGAGACCGTTACGAGGGCCAGCAGGATGGGGAACATTTCGAGGCGACCGAGGAGCATCAGCACCATCAGTACGCCTCGGCCGGCGGGCGGGATGTTCAGATAGGTCTCGGTCGGACCCACGGCGCCGAAACCGGGGCCGACATTTCCGATCGCCGAGACCACCGCGCCGATCGAGGTGACGAGTCCGGCGCCGCTCGCGGCAACGAGCAGCATCGAGATCGCCGCGACAACGGCAAACAGAGTCATGAAGCCGAGGATCTGGCTCGTGATGTCCTCGGGGATGGGATCCTTGCCGAGTTTTACGACGCGGACGGCGTTCGGGTGGATCTGTTTCGTGATCACACGACGCGCATATCCGACGACGGCGAGCAATCGAAGCGTCTTGAATCCGCCGGCCGTAGATCCTGCCATACCGCCCAGTGCCATCAGGAACAGAAGTAGAACCTGCGGGGCGCCGGCCCACAACTCATAGTCGAGTAGTCCATATCCGGTCGAAGTGCCGATCGACATCACCGTGAACGCGACCTGACGGATCGATTTCTCGGACAATCCGAGCACTTCGACGTTCCACACGATCGCGAGCACGATTGCGAGCATCGCGATCAGCACATATGCACGAGCTTCGGCCGACCGCCACACCTTCCCGAACGCGCCTGTGAGAATCAACCAATACAGGGCGAAACTGCCGCCTGCGATGAACATCCCGAAGAATGCGAACCACTGGAGGTAGGCAGATTGGAAATGGGCGAACGAGTCGTTGTACGGGGAGAATCCCCCCGTCGATATCGTCGTGAACGCGTGAGCGAATGCGTCGTAGACCGACATACCCCCGATCAAGTAGCCGACGACGATAATTGCGGTAAACAGCAGATACACGAGAAACAGACGTCGAGCCGTTTCGCGCACTCGCGGTACGAGCCGTGACGACGCCGGCCCGGGCGCCTCGGCCGTGAGCAGGTTCATCCCGCCGACGCCGTAGAACGACAAGACCGACACGGCGAGAACGATGATGCCGATGCCTCCGAACCATTGTGTCATGGAGCGCCAGAAGAGAACGCCACGGGGCAGGGCCTCGATGTCGGTGAGGATCGTGGCGCCCGTCGTCGTGAAGCCGGAAATTGTTTCGAAAAGGGCGTCATCGATTCGGGTGATGCTTCCCGTGAGCAGGAACGGCAGCATCGCGACCAGGCTGAATGCGATCCAGCTAGCGGTCACCCCGACGAAGACGTCCGACCTGCGGACATGGTCGGGCACTTCGAAACTGCGCCAGAGAATCCAGCCGAGGAGCATTAGCGACACGCTGCACAAGAACAAGACAACGAGGGGCCCTTCGTCTTGGTCGATCTCTTCGATGGCTGTGGCGACGATCATGCCGGCGCCTGCCACGAGAATCGTCAGGCCGACGAGTTTGGCCGTGATGGAGTGCCACTTGTGACGCTTACGCCTCCAGGGGCTGGTGATCGGTTCGGATGGACTCACCGGAATATCGAGCGTATCGCAGGGATGGCGTGGGGCAATGCGAACGTCACTACGTGGTCGTGCGCACGCAGCGTCGAGTGCCCTCGGGCGATTGTGGCGTGGCCCTCTCGAACTATTGCACCGAGGAGTGCGTGTTTTGGGATCGACAGGTCGGCCACGATCGCTCCGTCGGCCGCCGACCCGTTTTCTACTTCGAGTTCGATTACTTCGGCGGTGCCTTCGAGGAACGTCTCGATCGACGAGATGCCCTCACCACGCACGTAGCGCATTACGGCGTTCGCGGTTGCGGTGCGAGGAGACAGCGCAACATCGATGCCTACCTCATGCAAAAGGGGTAGGAGTTCGAGGCGGTGGATCACGGCGATCGCTTCCGGAACGCCGGCCGATTTTGCCGCGATGCAAGCGAGAACGTTGGCGTCGTCTTCGCCGGCTGCCGCGACGACGATGTCCGCGTGTTCGATCGTCTCGCTCTGAAGAAGTTCAGGATCGGTGATCTCGTTCTGGAGTACGAGGGCCTTGTCGAGATTTTCAGCGAGTTCGAGCGCCCGATCGGCATCGCGGTCGACGATCGTGACGCGGGTCGCGCCGCGGTCGGCGAGACCACGCGCTACGGTTTCGGCGATGTAGCCGCCGCCGAGCAGGACGATATCGTGCGGGATGCCGCGGCTCAAACCCATCAGTTGGAGTAGTTCTTTGCGGGCACGGCGGCGACTCAGCACCCAGATGTGATCGTCTGCCAAGAGCATCTGGTTCCCACGTGGGATTATCGTCTCGCCATCGCGCGTGATCGCCCCGACGAGGAAGTCCCACTCCGGTTCGTACTGCGCGGCGAGTTCGCTGAGCGTGACTCCGGTGAGTGGGGCGTCCTCGGGCAGAACTGCGCCAACGACGATCACCTCGCCGCCGGCCATTTGGGTGATCTCGCTCGCGCCGGGAAACTCGATCAACTCGAGAATTTCCTTGGCGGTCTCGTAGTCGGGGTCGATGATGTGCGCCACACCGAGTTTCTTGCGCAGGCGACGCGCGCTCTTCCCGCGGAGGCTTGCTTGTTCGATACGGATGATCGTGCGGGAAATGCCTGCATCATTCGCCAGTGCGGAGACGATCAAGTTCGTCTCGTCATGATTCGTGACCGCTACGACGAGATCTGCTTTTTCGAGGCCGGCGGCAGCGAGAACGTCGGGGTTGGACCCACTGCCCAAGATACATTGTGCGTCGATGTGACTCTGGAGCTCTTTGATGTTACGGCGATTCGTGTCGATGACCGCGACGTCGTGCTGTTCACGGCTCAGGCTCTCGGCGACGAACGACCCGACCTCCCCCGCCCCAACCACGATCACATGCATCCCGCAATAGTATCGCCCGAGAAAACTTCGCTGCGCTCGTTTCCTCGGGCGAGTTTGCGCG